>Ga0265320_10000758_pt1 | contig 24785 bp, 13 predicted proteins | sample 4827metaG_FD_202087 | JGI IMG/M metagenome (GOLD analysis project Ga0265320, IMG submission 202087) | Rhizosphere microbial communities from Carex aquatilis grown in University of Washington, Seatle, WA, United States - 4-8-27 metaG | ecosystem: Host-associated > Plants > Roots > Rhizosphere >...
ATTCGTTTGTTTACCGGGAAAGTTATGCGTGAGCAGACAACCAAATAGGGGTCGCACGCCCGCGGTCTGGCAGTCCTCTGCCAATTCAGGCAGTCCGGCCAAGGTATTGCGGTCCGTCAGGGCCAACCCTTGTAACCCGATGGCTTTCGCCTGTTGCACTAAGTCATATATGCGCCCGATGGACTCACCGGGACTAAATTCACTGCGAACATGAAGATGAACGAATTCAGGGACAGGCATGAGTTTGACGGTTTTGGCCAACGCAGAAGCGCGGGCAAAGGGTCGAAAAAGGCGACAAGCGCCTACTCCTAATACGTAAATCACTATGGTCGATTTTGCGTTGGCGCTCTTTCGCACCTTCTCGGAATCCAATCCCAATAGTCGAATATCCGTAAGCCTTTGGCAGTAAATATATTATGCCTTTCTCGCACTTGATCGCGGTTGGTTTTGGTTGCCGAGCCTGTCGTCATTATTTGCAAAAGGCCCGATCAATTATCACCTATCACCATCATATCGAATGGCTTGTAAGACAAAATCACGGATTTTCTGCAATTTCGGAGCGAATTAAAGAGCCTACAGAACTCCCGGCGTATTCCCAGCACACTCCCGGTGAAAATCCCGGTGAAAACCCGGTACAATCCCGGTGAAAATCCCGGTGAAACGCCGGTGAAATCCCGGCATTACTCCGGCGAATTCGTGGTTAAATCGTGGTCAAATCATGGCGTAACGGTGGTCAAATCATGGCATAATTGTGGTCAAATTATGGCGTAACGAACGGTGTAACAACGGCGTTTTAGCGGCTAAATGCAGCAATATAGCGGCGCGGATGTAGCATGGCGAATTTCAGGAAATAAACTGGCCGCGTCCAGAGCGCACGTCCTTTGCAAGTCCACTCCTGCTAGCCTTACGCCCGCCGTAGGGACGGCAACTGCTACAGCTTATAGGGCACGCCCCTACGACCCTAAACGCCAGCCAGATACCTATTTGTTGCGTTGCAGCCGCGACCCTGACAAGTTCATAGGTTCATTTAAGCACCCTTAATATTGCTCAAATATGGATTGGCTATGCTGCTCAAACTTGCTGCCCAATGCTTTGCGTAATACCCCATGCGTGCGCCACCAGTATTAACCGTGACCCGGACGGACTTGGAGAAGGGCCTGAGACTCATCCGCAAATTCTGCCGGCCCAGCATGAAGGCGGAAGCCGTGCTCTCCTTCGATGATAGCTGCCTGCATGTTGAAATCGGCGGTATGTCGGTCGCCATCGGCGCGCAGGGCCACTGGCCGGGGCAGGCGCGCGTGCCGGGACGCTTCATAGTCGCGCTGGCGGAGATACCTCCGCGCGGCGACCCCTTAAGTTTCCGTGTCCAGGACGGACGCCTGCACATCGGCACTTCAACTGTCGCGTGTGCGTGGCAATCCTCGTGGAGCAATTTGATTGAATTGCCGATGGGCGCATCCGAGGCCGAGCTATTGAGTCTGCGCTTCCATAACACTTCGGTGGAAATTGCCCAAGCCGGTCTGGCCAAAGCGCTGGAAGAAGCCGAGCTTTCGCTGCGAAACAAAATCTTCACCGCGCTTGAGTCCCTGAAAGAATTTCACGTCACGCAGGAAGATTTGATCGCGGTGGTCAAAACGGCGCTGAAACGAAAATACAAAAAGCCGATGGGATAGAGTCACGCCGTCCCGGTCCGCTCAACACCCTTCCCATCGCGCTTGCACCCCATCCCAACAACCGTTTTGCTGGCGAGCTGCCCTCCTCTAATCCGGCTCCAGCATTTGCATACGTGGTGGGCTGCAATCACATAAGCTGGTCGAACTATCGCTCTCGCAACGCTCTTGCCTCCCTCATGGAAAATCTCGCTAAATTGGAATCCGACCTCTGGGCCGCCGCTGATAATCTGCGCGCCAATTCCGACCTCAAATCCAGCGAATATGCGACGCCGGTGCTCGGCCTCATCTTTCTCAAGTTTGCCGACAATAATTACCGGCAACACGAGGCGGAAATCATCGCGGAATTCCAGCGCCTCAAGGGCACCCGTCGAGAGAAGAAGATTTCGGACATTGCCATTGAGAAGTGCGGGTTCTATCTCCCGGACCATGCCCGGTACGACTACCTGCTGAATCTGCCCGAGGAGAAGAATATCGCCAAGGCGCTCAAGGAGGCGATGAAAGCCATTGAAGAGTACAAGCCCGAGCTTGAAGGCGTCCTGCCAAAGGACGAATATTTTCGGCTGACCCGCGACCCAAAGACGAACACCATCCCCAACCAACTGCTCAAAACCTTCAAAGACATCCCCGAGGAAACGACCGGCGACCTGTTCGGCCAGATTTATGAATACTTCCTTGGCGAGTTCGCCCGCAGCGAGGGGTCCAAGGGCGGCGAGTTTTTCACCCCGCGCTCGGTGGTGCGCCTGATGGTCGAGATCATCGAGCCTCACGGCGGCAAGGTGTTTGACCCCGCCTGCGGTTCCGGCGGCATGTTTGTGCAATCGGCGCATTTCATTGAAGAGCACCGCCGGGAACTTAAGGAATCCGAGGGCGGCGTCTTTGTTTATGGCCAGGAGAAAACCCTCGAAACGGTCAACCTGGCCAAGATGAATTTGGCGGTCAACGGCCTGCGCGGCAAAATCATCAAGGCCAACACCTATTACGACGACCCGCACGAGAGCAAGGGCGCGTTCGATTACGTCCTCGCCAATCCGCCGTTCAACGTGGACGACGTGAGCTTGAGCAGCGTCGAGAAGGACCAGCGTTTCAACACCTACGGCATTCCGCGCAATAAATCCAAGACCAAGAAAGCCGACGCGGGCAAGGAAACGGTCCCCAATGCCAATTACCTTTGGATCAATTTATTTGCCACCTCCTTGAAACCGAAGGGCCGGGCCGCCCTGGTCATGGCCAACTCCGCGTCCGACGCCCGCCATTCCGAAGCCGATATTCGCCGGAAGTTGATCGAGAATAATCTCATCTACGCGATGCTGACGCTGCCCTCGAACATGTTCTACACCGTCACGCTCCCGGCGACGTTGTGGTTCTTCGACAAGGCCAAGACGGACGACCGCATTCTCTTCCTGGATGCCCGCAACATCTTCACCCAAATTGATCGCGCTCACCGCAAGTTTTCAGACGAGCAAGTTCAGAATATCGCCATCATCAGCCAGCTTCATCGCGGCCAGCGCGAAAAATTTGTGCAACTGGTGGACCGCTATTTCGTAACCGGCATGGAGCGGCTCCTCGAAAGTAAAAAACATATCGAGCCCCTCACCGCCCAATTGCTCGAAGTGCTGGACGACGACGCTGGGAAGCAGGCGGTGGGCGAGCTCATGCAGCAATGGGCCGGTCTCAACAAACTGCAAGTCCGCCACGAGCAATACGTCGAAAGGCACAAAGGTGAGAAAGCGGTGGACCCGAAGAACAAAGCCCAACATCAACTGCGCGAAGCCTTTGCCCCCTTCTTCGCCTCGCTGCATGAGGGCTTGAAGAGACTGGACAAAACCGTGCGCCAGCATGAAAAGGAGCAAGCCGAGCAGGCGTTGGCCGACGGCAGACGCGGCACAACTGACCGAAAGATTAAGGTCCTCAAGACGGCGTTGGAAGCGTTACACCGGGAGGTCAAGAACGCCGAAATCTTTTACCATCACATCCATTGGCTCCAGGAACGCTTCCCCGAGGCCAAGTACGAGGATGTCACCGGCCTGTGCAAACTCGCCAGCCCGGCGGAGGTTGCAGATCAGGAATATTCACTGAATCCTGGCCGCTACGTCGGTGTAGTGATTGAGGAGGACGGTAAAACCGAGGAGGAGTTCGTTTCAGACGTACTATTGGCCAATGATGCATTTGCAAAACTGACTTCAAGTGCGCATCAGCTTGAGAAAATTATTATAAAAAATGCACGACAACTTGCGGGGGATCAATGAGCATATGGGAAAAACATCGTTTTGGCGATCTCGTGCATTTTCCGCCACGAGTTGCGCTCAAGAAGGGCGACCAATACCCGTATATTGATATGGACGTAGTTGACCCCAATACGAGACATGTTGGGAGCGTCCAGACAAAGAAATACGAAAGTTCAGGCTGCGCTAAGTTTGTGAACAACGATGTTTTGCTTGCCCGGATAACGCCATGCCTGGAAAATGGAAAAATAGCGCAAGTAAAGATTGGCGAGGCGGAAAGCGGCTTTGGCTCAACAGAATTTTTTGTGCTTCGGGCGAAGGAATCGCTTTTGGACCAAACCTTTCTTTTCTATTTAGCTAAGAGCGATTTGATTTGGAAAAGCGCCGTTAACAGCATGGTTGGTGCCAGCGGGCGGCAGAGAGCCGACGCAACATTTTTGAAGAAAATCAAGTTAAGAATTCCCGAACTCCCTTTGCAAAAAAAGATTGCTGCCATACTTTCTGGATATGATGAACTAATTGAAAACAACCAACGGCGCATTACCCTGCTGGAAAAGCTGGCCGAGGAACTCTACCGCGAATGGTTTGTTCGTCTCCGGTTCCCTGGCCATGAAAACGCGAAGAAGGTCAAGGGTGTGCCTGCCAGATGGGAAGTCCGAAGTCTCGCCAGCTTTGCCACTGAGGTCAAGAAAGGCATCAAAAAGAAGGACTTGGCTGACGACGAAAAATATCTTGGACTGGAACATCTCCCACGCCATTCAATTGCAATAAGGGAGTGGGCGACCGCCGACACGGTGGACAGCAACAAACTGATGTTTCAAGAAAGGGACATTCTGTTCAGCAAAATTCGCCCTTATTTACACAAAATTGCGCTTGCTCATTTCGCAGGCGCATGTTCGGCGGACACGATTGTCATTCGGCCCAAGGAGAAAATTTATGAGGGGTATCTGTTATTTACGGTATTCAGCGACACGTTCGTGGAACTTGCCACTACCGCATCCAAAGGGACGAAGATGCCGCGTGCGGACTGGGGATTCCTCAAAAGACTGGAACTTGCTGTCCCGGACAAAGAACTTTTGGAAATTTACCAAGCACGCTTCGAGGTCATGTTCTCACAGATAGAAAATCTTCTCCGAGTGAACGAACTTCTTTCCGGCTTACGCGAAAAGCTTTTACCACGCCTCATTTCCGGCAAACTTTCCGTCGAAAACCTCGACATTCAATTTCCGCCCGGCATGGCGGAGGAATGGACGGCCGCGGCCACCGCCACTCATGCCTAATTTCATCTCCGAGGGCCAAATTGAGCAAGCGCTGGTGCAGAAGCTCCAGCATCTGCACGGCTTTGACTCGCTGGACTGCCACACGAAAGACCCGGAGGATTTGAACGATGCCTCGGGCCGGGCGAACAAGCGGGAGGTCATCCTGGCTGACCGCTTGCGCGAGGCGGCGGTTCGCCTCAATCCTGGACTTCCGGCCAAGGCCATGGAGGACGCGCTGGAAAAGCTGCTCGACCGGCGGCTGGCCATGACGCTCGCCGCCGCCAATCAGGAAGTGTATAGCCTGCTGCGGGACGGCATCCCGGTGGAGTTCGATGACGCCCAGGGCAAGAAGCACCTGGAGCGCGTGCGCGTGCTGGACTTCAATAACCCCGACGAAAACCGTTATCTCGTCGTGACCCAGCTTTGGGTGAAGGGCGAACGCGGGTTCCGACGACCGGACGTGCTGCTCTACGTCAATGGACTGCCGCTGGTCTTTATCGAGTTGAAGAACTCGAATGTGAAGCTCAAGACGGCCTTTGAAGACAACTTGACGAATTACAAGCGGGAAATCCCGCAGCTTTTCCTCACTAACGCCTTTTGCGTGCTCTCGAATGCCCTGGAAACCAAGGTGGGCAGCATCACGGCGGAATGGGAGCATTTCTTCACTTGGCTGCGGGCAGACGACGAAAAGGAGAAAATTGACCGGGAGGCTATTGAGCGCAAGGGCACCAGCCTGGAGGGCGTGATTGCGGGCCTGTTCCCCCGGGCGCGGCTGTTGGATTACGTCGAGAATTTCATCCTCTACTACAAGGACAAGGAGAAGATCATCGCGCAGAACCACCAATTCATCGGTGTGAACCGCGCCTATGACGCCTTCCTCCGGCGCAAGGAGTTGCAGGGCAAGCTGGGCGTCTTCTGGCACACGCAGGGCTCGGGCAAAAGCTTTTCGATGATTTTCTACGCCCGCAAAATCTTCCGCAAACAGACGGGCAATTTCACATTCGTTGTCGTCACCGACCGGGAGGATTTGGACGGCCAGATTTACCGGAATTTCCTACATACGGGCACCGTCACCAAAGCCGAAGCCGCCCAGCCCAAGGACAGCCAAGAGATGCGGAAATTCCTCGGCCAGAACAAACGGCTGGTGTTTACGCTCATCCAGAAATTCCGCTGGGACAAGGGCCGGGAATACCCGCTGCTCTCGGCCCGCGACGACATTATTGTCATCGTGGACGAAGCCCACCGCACGCAGTACAAAGACTTGGCCGAGAACATGCGGGCGGGACTCAAGAATGCGCAGTATCTTGCCTTCACTGGCACGCCTCTGCTCGGACGTGACCGCAAGACCAACCAATGGTTCGGGAGCTACGTTTCAGAATACAATTTCCGGCAGTCCACCGACGACGGTGCAACCGTGCCGCTTTTCTACTCGAAGCGGGTGCCTCAAGTGCTGATGCAAAATGAAAACTTGAGCGAAGACCTCGCCGAGATCGTGGAAGACGAAAATCTGGACGAGGCGCAGGAAGCGAAATTGGAAAACCGGTTCGCGCAAGAAATTGAAATCGTCAAACGGGATGACCGGCTGGAAACCATTGCCAGGGACATCGTTTACCATTTTCCCCGCCGGGGCTACCTGGGCAAGGGCATGGTGGTGTCCCTCGACAAGTTCACCGCCGTAAAATTGTACGACAAGGTCCAACGGCATTGGAAAGAACAACTCAAGGAACTGCGCGGGCAGATCAAGCGGTCAGCGAACGAGGGCGAGCAGAAACGGCTTCAGAAAATGCTGGATTATATGCGCAAGGTGGAAATGGCGGTGGTCGTCAGCGACGAGGCGGACGAGGATAGCAAGTTCGCGAAGCAAAAGCTCGACATCAAACCGCACCGCGCGCGCATGAACCGCCTGGACGAGCACGGGCATGACATCGAATTCAACTTCAAAGACCCGGCACACCCGCTCCAGTTGGTTTTCGTCTGCGCCATGTGGCTGACGGGCTTCGACGCCCCCACGGTCTCGACGTTGTATCTCGACAAGCCGATGAAGGACCACACGTTAATGCAGACCATCGCCCGCGCCAACCGGGTCACGCCCTGGAAAATAAACGGGGTCGAAAAAAGGAATGGAGAGATTATTGATTACTACAATGTGTTCCGCAACATGCGGAAGGCGTTGCAAGACTACGGGCAAGGCCAGGAGGGGCCGCAAGACCTGCCGGTGCGCGAGAAGGAGGAATTATTCAAACTGCTTGATGACGCTATCGCGCAGGGCCAGACTTTTTGCGAGGGCTTGGACATTGCACTCGCCCCGTTGTTAAAATCCAAAGACATCTTCGCCAAGGTCGGCAAGTTCAAGGACCACGCGGACCGGTTGTTGTCCAAAGACGAATGGCGAAAGGGTTTCGCCGTTTACGAGAACACTATCACGTCCATTTACGAAGCCTGTAAACCCGAGATTCTTGGGAAGCCCGTCGTGCGCTCGGTCGCGGTTTTCCAGTACTTGCGTGGAGTGCTGGACGCCATTGTCGGGCAAAAAGACATTGAAGCCGTTGCTTTGCGCGTCAGTGAATTGCTGGATGAAAGCCTCGTGGTGGACCATGATCGGACCGTGCGGGAGGACAAACCGGAGTTCCAGATCACGCAATCGGGAAAAACGTGGGACTTGAGCAAAATCAATTTTGAAAAGCTCAAGGACGATTTCAAAGTTGCGGACCACAAAAACATTAAAATCGCCGACCTCCGTGCCTTCATCCAGCACAAGCTCGAACAAATGCTAGCGGTCAACGCCACGCGCACCGACTTTGCCACTCGCCTGCAAGGCATCATTGACAGTTACAACGCGGGCAGCTCATCGGCGGACAACTATTTTGAGGACCTGGTCAAGTTTACCAAGGATTTGAAGATGGAATCTGAGCGGCATATCCGGGAAGGACTGACCGAGGACGAGTTGGAGCTTTTTGACCTCATAAAGAAAAACTCCATGACGAAGGACGAAGAACAACAGGTTCGGCTAGCCGCGAGAGCCTTACTGCATCGTTTGCGTGAGGAGAGCCCGAAAGTCCTCGTGCAAGATTGGTTCAAAGATGGCCAAAGCCGGGCGCGAGTGCGGACGGCGGTTGAGGTGGTGCTCCATAGCAAGCTGCCGGAGAGTTACGACCATGCGCTCTTCACCCAGAAATGCGGCAGCGTGTTCGATGTGATGCTGAATTATGCAAGCCAGGGCCAAAAATGGGTGGCGTGAGAGATTCGGCAGGCGGCCCTGGCGGACGACCTTTACGTGCCTTATGCTTCCCCCGGCGGCAGCCTGGACCGATTGCTCAAGCGGGCTCCACTGCGACGGAGCGCAACCGGCTCAATTTGAGCCATTTAGATAAGTGTTCGGCATGGCGCAGGCGCTGGCTTGCGGTGATTATAAATATTTTATTTGCAAGGTTTAGGAATACCTACTTCATTTGTGCCGGTTTACCCGTTTGCTGCTGTATCCGCCTAACGGACGGATAGTCGAAAGACTTAGACGGCATTGATGTGCTGATCGCCCAGCAGCAGCAAACAAACTGACGCAAGCTATCCCTTGTGTGTCAGGGGTACTAAATTCTCAATGACATCTACAAATGAGAAGTGCACACACTGTGTGCCCGGTGCAAATCACCGGGCACTTGAATGATTATCTGACAGACAAGCATCTGGCGCTGGTAGGCAACGGGTCGGTACACCCGAGCTTCACGCCGGATTTCATCAACGCCGCTGACGGCGTGATTTGTTTCAATGGCGGGGCGACGCGCGCCGACCGGACGTGGCGCTGCGATGTCCTGATTTGCTATCCGCGCGTTGCGGCGGGCGAAGGCCTTTCTAGCGTCGCCTTCACGGTGGATTGCCGTATCGGTTTATTTCCCGCCGCGCTAGTCCAGGCGGCGCTCGGAAAGATATTCCGGGAGTTGACCGCCGTATTGGGACGAAAACCGACGACGGGCTTGGTGATGATTGAACTGGCGCTACGCTCCGGCGTAAAGGCGCTGACCCTGCCGGGCTTTCTGCTCAATCCCTCGATAAAAGAATCTCTGCCGCTCGACAAACGAAAGGCGGCGGATTGCCGCCACCACAATTGGGTGGGCGAACGGCGGTTTCTGGCCAAACGGGTGCAGGAGGCGCGCGCGCAGGGCGTGCAAATCACATTGGAGCCGAAGTTGGAGGAGGTGCTGGATTTACCGGCACCGCGATTCGCGGGGGCGAATGCGCCGCGAAAGCAATCGCTGGTGGTTTTGATGACCACGAAGAACCGCGCCGGGCTTCTGCAAAAGCGGTCTTTGCCCTCGGTTTTCGCGCAGACGCGCAAACCGGATGAGGTGGTCATCGTGGACGATTCCGACGCCGAACACGGCACAGCGACGGAGGCCGTGGTGCGCGAGTTTCAAGGTGAATCGTGGTGCCAGGTGACGCTGCTGCGCAACCAACGGACGCCCGGCTTGTCGGGGGCTACGAACACGGGCTTGGCGTATCTCGCAGAAAAATATCCGCCAGAGGCGACCCTAGTGGCCACCTTGGATGACGATGACGAGTGGTTCGAGGAATATCTGGCGAAAAACTGGGAGGCGTTTGCCCAAGGAGCGGACATAATTGCCAGTGGGGTCATGCGGCGTGAGTCAGTGACCGTGGTTAAACCCCTAACAATTCCGGCCAAGGTGGATGCGCGACAGTTTTTAGTTGGCAATCCGCACATCCAAGGTTCGAACAAGGCAGTGCGCCTGTCCACTTGGCTGATGGCCGGGATGATGGACGAGCGCCTGCCAGCCTGTACAGATCGGGATGCTGGATACCGGCTGTTTTCGTTGGCGGGGGTTCGCTACATGGCCATTCGGCAATTCTTGGTGCACCACTATGCCGAGAATAATCGTCCGCGATTGACCAAAGTTGGTTCGCCGGAGCATCGCAAGGGCTTACGTGCATTCTACGCGAAGTACCGAATGGAGATGTCACTAGAGCAAAGGGCGGAAGCGCGCGCGCGACACCGCAAGTTTCACGCGGTGGACATTGATAGACTGGTGGCTTTGGCGGACATTCAAGTGTCAGAGGCTGCGGGCAAACAATCCCCGCCAGAAAGCTCGATCACTGTGGTTGACGATGCCCGGCCGGTGACGCTGGATGTCGGGGTTACGGTATTGCCGGAGGAGGACGCGTGGCGACTTTTCTGGTCGCTGCGTTTACTGCGCCAGATATCGCGCATAGACCGAATCCGTTTGGTAGTATTGTGTGCCCCTGACAACTTGCGGATGAATCGACAGTTGGTGCGCCTCGAACGTCGCGGAATAGAAATTCATCGCCGGGATCTGGAGCGTGGGCCCAAGGAATTTCCGCATCGGACAATTGCAGCGAATCGTCACCGCGTTCGTCAGGAACTGTATCGGTTGCCGGGACTAGGCGCAGACATAACGTGGCTGGCCGACGGCGATTATACGCTGCGACCCCTGGGAGCGAGGGGCGCGGAGAAATGGGTGAGAGCGTTGCGCCAACTACGCGCGCAAGGTTTCGATGGCGTCATGGGGTGCATCCTGGGCGAGCCGCCAATTCCCGAGGTTTCCACCCTGCGCGGCCAGTTCTACGATCTCAGCCACACGCTCTCAGCGTTGGCGTATGCCCGACCGGAGGCCATGTACGAGGCCATCGCTAGGGAATACCCCTGCGGGAGTGACGATTATTACGATTACTCACCTTCAGCCTTGGCGAGCAAAGATCATGGGTTCCCGTATATTCCAACACGCAGCGGAATGACGAATCGCGAGGTGTTTGTGGAGATATGTAAGAAATTGCCCAATCTGCTCCATGGCAAGCTCTTGACGCGGAAACCGATTGTCGCCGATGCCGAAACGTGGTCAATCGCTCACGCTATTTCGGCAAGCGAGGCGCATTGCGGCGGAAATTTGTTCATCTTTAACCGCGAACTGCTGGCCATTGCGGTCAGCCCGCCGGTTATCTATGGGCGCACGACCCGCCGGGGCGATTCGATGTCAGTGGCCTTGGCGATGCATTGCAGCTTAAAGATTGCACGCGCTTCACTGCCAATTTGGCAGCATCGTCCGGCCACCGGAAAGCCGTCGCTGTCCCTGGAAAAGTTGGCCGATGACATTCTGGGCCATGTGGCATTTCGCGTGTTGGTCGAGGCCATGGGAAATGCCGCCGGGATGAATCGGCAGTCCATGATCGAGTACGTCCGCGAAGTTGGCAGAGCCACTCTGGCCGCGCGATTGGGACAGATTCGTCTATCGCTCCACGAAGTAGTCGGTTTAGCGCAAGGGCTCGAAAGGCTGCTCTCGCTTGAGGCAAAGCTGAAAGGACAGCGTCGGCGTCCATGGTGGCTTTATGACGCGGAAATGGCATCGTCGCTGCGTTTGCTCGGTGAGTTTCTGACACAAATGCAAATGGCGGTTTCGCTGGAAAAGATTCGTGAGCTTGACGAGTACCTGAGCGCGGCGGATTTGTCGCCGCTGGGTCTTTGGGTCGAGGAAACATTGCACGGAGGGGTGGTGGCCGCATGAAAACGCCCCAAAATTCCAAAGAAATTTGCAACCTCCTCCGACGCGAATTTGGCGTGACCGAACTGGTTGAACTTGGCAAGGGCGGCGAAGGTGTCGCTTACCACTCCGGGGACAAGGTATTCAAATGCCTGCTGGACCCTGAACGCTGGCGGGACACCAAAGTCCATGCCTTGCTGCGCGAATTGCCCAAGCGGATGCGGGGATTCCACACGCTTCCCGAGGTTTTGGAAGTGCGGGAATGCGGCGACCTCATGGTCATCGTGTCCCGGTTTGAGCCGTTTGAAAGAATGGCCAGCCCGATGCTGCCCGAAGAAATGCTGGCCTTCTTGAAGGAGTGCCAGGAGGCCGGGCTGGCCCACAACAACATCAAGCCGGACAATTTTGTCCGGGTGGCCGGCGGAATCCGTTTAGTGGACCTTGGGTCGGACCTGCGGGAAATTCGGCCCGACCGATTCCACGACATGGCCGCGCGGTGTTTCCTGACCTTGCGCTATCCGCAACGGGCCGATTTGGAGGAAATTATGCGCGACTGCCTCCGGCAAAAGGACCATCCGGCGTTGACTGGATTTGCCGAGTTCATGCAGGGCATGGATTCGGACACGTCCTTGGCCTCGCTCAACGAGATGATTGTTGCGACGTGCCGCAAGCTCAAGCCAGCCAGCCTGCTGGATTATGGCGCGGGCAAAGGACGTATTGCGGAGGAATTGGCGCGGGCGGGCATAGCAGTTACGGCCTTCGATCCGGGATGGGAAACCGGGCTGGTCAAGCGACCAAGCGAAGTGACGACGGTTGACCGCGCGGGACTCGACCAAATCCTAAAACAGGGAAGGTGCTTCAACACCGTTTTGTGCAGTCGGGTGTTGTGCGAGATCAAAGACGACGAAAGCCTGTCTAAAGTATTAGAAGAACTACGCCAACTGGTTTCCGACAACGGGCATCTTGTGCTCACGTTTTGCAATCCCTTCTTCACAGACGTTCGCATCACGCCGTCCGAGGTTCGGCAGCGTACATCCCCATGCGACCAAGCTGCGGTCCAACTCGAAAAAATCATAATCGAATCGGGCGGTCGCCGCTGTTGCCGAATTCTGGATTGGCCAGTCTTGAAACGAATGCTGCGCCGAGCCGGGTTTCAACTCGTCTCCTGGCAGGAGCCGCGCAGTGCAGACCTGGACCGTTGCACCTACGCCGCTGAATACGTCGTTGGCACGTTTGCCGCCACGCCCAAACCCGCGCCGGTTTCGCTGATGATTCGTGCCTGTGCGATGGACCACGAGTGCATCGGCGATTTCGTCACGCACATGGTGAATCAAATGGAGACGCCCCAGGCGTTCGCCGAAAGGTACGTTGTGGTGGACATGCGGCCCGACCATTTCGTCCGGCAGCACAGCCAAGCAGACCCAACCAAACTAAGGGAGGCGTTAGATGCGCTTGTCAGGGCAAACGTAATTGATCGCTACCTTTACGCTCCATCGGATTCAACAAGTGTGCGGGCCTGTTACGAGCTGTGGCATGGTCAAGCATCCGCCGCAAAGATCACGAGCACTCATTCTGAAAAGGGCGCGCCGAATTTTTCTACTTTATGGGGGGTGGACCAAGCGATGCATGAATTGGTCATGGCCGTTGACGGCGACTTGCTGATTTCGCGCCGCGACCCCTCGGAGCCGTGGCTCGAAAACATTCTGAAGGTTTTTGACGAGGACGAAAAGACCGCGTTTCTATCGCCTTCGATTTGTCGACCGAAAGAGGAACCGCCATTTCGGGTCTATGAGGACGGTCTGCCCTCACGCGTTTGTTCGCGGGCCTCGCTCTGGCACCTCGGGCGATTGCGGACTCATTTACCTTTACCCATTGGAACAACGGCGAAGGGCGAGCCCGAGCTTTCGTGGTATCGGCGATTTGATCTCGAAATCAAAAACGACCGCTTCCGGTCCTATCGAATGCGGTCTCATGGTTTTGGCTTCATTCATGTGCCCAACACTTGGAAGGCGGGTCCGCAAAATTTGCTGCGGGTGCTCGACCGCGTGGAGTCGGGATGGATTCCCGAAGATCAGTATGGCCAAGTAGATCTCGTGGAGTTTGCGCACTGGTTACCACAGCCGGGCCGCAAAGAGCGCTTCGTATTTTTGATGACGGGGCGAAACGTGCCCTGCGGTCAGATTCGGAGTTGCGTCGAGTCCGTCTTGAGTCAAGACCGGGATGACTACGGCATGGTGATCATTGACGACGCCTCGGAAAACGGCGCGGGGGATTATCTGCATTTGTGGCTGGGCGCCCATCCAAAGGTGATGTTGGTAAGAAATCGCCGTCGCTTGGGCAGCTTGCAAAACCACGTCCAAACTATCCGCGACCTTTGTCACGGACAAAACTTGGTCATTGTCACCCTGGACCTTGACGATCGCCTGGTTCATTCGGGCGTCCTCTCGCGATTGAGCCGTGAATATGACTCCGGGGCGGATTTGACCGTCGGCAGCATGTTCAGGACCGATAAACCGGCGAAATATCAACCCAACTTTGCCGCGCCGCGCTCCTGGAACAATAATATGTGGCAACACTTGCGGTCTTTTCAAAAGCGCCTTTTCGATGTGTTGCCCGAGGACTGCTTCCTCCTAAACGGCAAATGGATTGAGGAAGGCTCCGACTGGGCTTACATGCTCCCATTGGCTGAGCTTGCGCAAAGTCCCCGCTACATTGCGGATGTACTTTATTTTTATCGGCCGCATCCCAATACAGTGGAATTTCGGGAGAAACGGCACGCGGTTCAGGCTGAGATTTTGGCCAAACCCTCTTTAGCCGAAAAACGCCGCGGCACGCGTCGCCCCACCGTGGCAGTAATCGGCGATGCCGGCAAATCGGCGGACGAAGCCAAATTGAAAATTGCCGAGGAGATGGGTCGTTTGATTATTGATGCCGGCTGGCGTTTGGTGACGGGCGGATTGGGCGGCGTCATGGAGGCAGCGTCCAAAGGGGCGAGAAGTGCCATGACTTATCGTGAAGGCTTGATCGTTGCGATACTCCCGACGCTTGATCCAAGGGACGCCAACCCTTATGCGGACATCGTCATCCCAACAGGCTTGGGTGATTACCGGAATGGCATCGTCGCCAACTCGGATGCCGTGGTGATTATTGGCGGCGGGGCGGGCACCTTGAGTGAAATCGCTTTTGCCTGGATGCGGCGGCGGCTCATCGTCTCACTTCCTGGCGAAGGCTGGTCAACTCAATTGGCCAACCAGCGCCTGGACACGAGGGACCGTAAGGTCGGTGAAGATGACTGCATCTTTGCCGCCCAAGACCCGTCCGAGGCCGCCCGTATGATTGCGGAGAAAATGCCCGCGTATCAAAATCGCACGCCGCCACGAGCATTGGTCTCCTGACGCAATTGATTCGTGCAGGTTCGCGTATGCATTGACCCACGCCGGCAGTTCACTTCTCCAATTTCGCCATTGCCGCCATGACCGCGTCCCGCCGGTAGATTTTGCGCCGACCAAGGCGGATTACAGGTATCAACCCACGACAGACGAAATTTCGAATCGACCGCGCGCAGACTCCAAGGAAAGCAGCTAACTCGCGCTCATTCATATACTGGGGCGGTTTTTGCCGAAGGTCGGTTGTCATTGCTTCTGGCGGCGTAACAGGATTTTGCGGCGTACTTGGATCTGGTGGCGTACCGGGATCTCGTGGTGTACCGGGATCTCGTGGTGTACCGGGATTTTTCGAGGCATCTGGAATTCGCAGCCTTAGAGGAGTTCGCGGCGTACTGGGATTTTGCGGTGTGACAGGTTTTTGGAGCGGGCTGGTGTTTTGCGGCAAACCAAGATTTTGCGGCATTAGGGGGATTTGCGGCGAGAGGGTCCAGGTGAGATTTTGAGGAGTTTTCATGGGCCAAAAATACCAGATTGAGGAAATGTCAGCTTCAAGCGAAAATTTAGAGCCATGGCCATTCAGCCGGCGTCTCGATAAAGTTTCGGGCACGTCCAGCTTGCGGCGAGGGCAGAATTCAGTTGAATTGCCGCCATGTGTGTCCGGTACGCTTTGCACAAGTCTGACGCCGCGCTGGCGGCGGTGGCGCGGGCCATTGCAAAGATTTACAAACGCCCGCCCTGGGTCACTGATCGCTATAACATTCGCATCAGCGAAATTGCCCCGGTCTTTGCCCAGCGGCAGGGCGAGACGGACCTTCTCCCGATGATGTTTGGCCTTGTCCCCTCGTTTCAACGGGGCAATCCGAAGAAGAAGCTTTTGCACAATGCCCGCTCCGAAACGGTGACAACTTTGCCAAGTTTCCGCGAAGCGGTGCAGCGGCGGCGATGTTTGATTCCGGCGAACGGTTTTTACGATTCGATGACGGTGGGGAAAGTCAGCCGGCCTTTTGTGTTTATGCTCAAGGACGAGGAGCCGTTTGCCATCGCGGGCATTTGGGAGCCGGGCTTAGAGGATGACTTGCCGCCGAGTTTTAGCATGTTGACGACGGTTCCGAATGACTTGGTCGCGCCGCTACATGATCGGATGCCGGTAGTCCTGACCGCACCAGACATGCTCCGCTGGTTAGGTGATAAGCCGCTTTCGGAATCGGCCATTCAGGAGCTTTGCCAGCCGATTCCCGGCAATCGAATGACCGCGCGCGAGGTGAATCGTTACGTCAACAAGCCGCGCAGCGAAGGGCCGAAGTGCCTGGAACCGCAAGACGCCCCGGAACCAGAGTTGAAGCTCGAAATTTGATGCCGTAGGCGAATGAATTTCCCCTGCCTCGTCTTTCGAATGCGTGGATTTGACTTAATCCTGGTTGCTATTCTTGGAAGAAGCTCAATTCCACAAATAATGCCTTGCTTTCAAATGATTTTGCAGTCCTTCTTTTTCAAATGGTACGTAATGTCTTCTATAGTTTTCATTACATTCCCGACCACTGGCGCGCATCCCAAATCAGGAATATGGGCGTGGTTGACGGTAACAAACCCACGTCCGACAATGACTGGGAATCGGTCAAAAGAGGTGGAGACTTGGCAATTCAAAGATGGATTGATGGCCAGTTGAACGGAAGAAGCTGCGCGGTAATTCTTATTGGCGCTAATACGGCAAACCGAAAATGGATTAACTATGAAATTGAAAACGCCTGGAACGAAAAGATGGGCGTACTCGGCATTTATGTCCACGGCCTTAAAGATAGCGCAGAGATGCAGTCGTTGAAGGGCAATAACCCATTTGATCACTTCACTGTGGGTAGTTCAAGGCTCTCTAGCATAGTGAGGTGTTATGATCCACCCTTTGGAGTAAGCACACAAATTTATAACCATATAAAGATCAATATCGGGACCTGGGTAGAGGAAGCCATTGAAATCCGCAACTTGAACTAACTATGAATCCCAAAACTCTAAACGGAGTTCGGGTATGGCTGTCTGGCTCGTTGCCTGAGGAAGGCAAAATCGGCCCAGACGAGCGCGCTGCAATTCTGAGTTTTGTTGGGCGATTTTCGGAATCAATTTTCAGATGTGGTGGCCATATTATCCATGGCAGCCATCCAAGTCTCACCCCTACGCTCCTAGCTCGGGCGAGCGCATTTCAAAGCAATGGCGGAACCAAAGATTGCCTGACTTTATGCGTTTCTCAATTTTATTCAAAGGGTTTGGATGCCGCACCGCTGGGAGAATGGCGAAAGCATTGCAACGTGATTGAGACGCAAGTCGCATCCGGCACCGATGCGCGCAATGAGAGTTTAGCGTTCCTTAGAAGCTGGATGGCTGCACGATGCGATGCGGTTGTTGTTGTCGGTGGAAAATGGTGGCAACAAGTCGAGGGACGCGCAGGCATACCAAAAGAGATAGACCTTGCAGTTGAGCGGGGTGTGCCCTGCTTTCTTTTAGGAGGATTGGGTGGAGCAACAAATAGCTATCTGGTTGAACATCCAGAAATATTTGGGCGGCTAAAGAATGGCTTTGATGAAGTCACCAACAAGGAACTATTTGCGCTAAAAGATATAGCAAATCTGGATCAAACAATTTGCCGACAACTTCAACGCTTGCCTCTGGTTCGGGGACGAGGTTCTGACGGGTCGTCATTTCGAATTCTAGCTCTCGACGGAGGTGGGGTGAAAGGAACATTTACAGCAAGCGCACTTGCAACCTGGGAGGAGCATACACATTTACGCGTAGTTGATCATTTTGATCTTGTGGCTGGCACATCAACTGGGGGTATTTTGGCGATTGGTCTGGGCTTAGGATTGTCAGGGTCTCAAATGCTTCAATTTTACAAGGAAAAGGGAGAAGTTATTTTCCCAATGACTAGCCTTGCTAAACGACTTCACCATTTGCTCCGGTGGCTTTTTCAGCCGAAGTTTTCTCAGAAAATTTTACTAAATGAATTGGAACGCGCCTATTACAGAGGAAAAGCGCCTATCCCATTAAAAGATTCCCTTTGTAGGCTTATAATTCCCTCCTTCCATGCGCTTGCGGGTTCGTCCCACATTTTCAAAACACCACATCACTCTTCGTTCAAATCTGATGCTCTAACTCCTGCTGCAAATGTAGCCCTTGCAACTGCTTCTGCTCCAACCTATTTTTCGGCTGCCAAAGTTAGAAACGAGATTGCGGAAAGCGCATATTTCGATGGAGGTGTTTGGGCGAATGCACCTGTTATGGCTGCAATAATTGAGGCCGTTTGCGTTCTAGGCGTGCCTTTAGACCGCATTGATGTGTTAAGTGTAGGAACAACAGAAGAGCCGTTTACGGTGGGAAAGAAAACTAAAGCAGGTGTATTTAAGTGGGGAACCAAACTCCTTAAGCTTTTAATGTGTGCACAAGAAGATTCCTGTATAAAGCAAGCGGCACTCTTGGCCGGGAGCACTCGATTTCTACGAGTCAATGTCGTTACCCCTCCTGGTAGCTATAGCCTTGATAGCCCCAAAGAAATTGAGGACCTCGCATCATTGGGCAATTTGAAGGCGTTAGACGGGGAGATTCTTGGCCAAGTCAGCTCAAGGTTTCTCAATGGCATCAAAGTGGCACCCTGGGAAAGATTCGAATAATAGGCAGAATTCAATTCGCCATTGATCTGAGACGTTTAGATTAATAAATGACAACACATCCACCATATCTAATCAAACTTGAGCGGCTCCTGGAATCGGAACCCTCCGCAATTCCATTATCCCCAATTTATCGAAGGGCGGCACAGTTGGTTGATCAAAATGATCTTATTAATGCCCGCGTTGCCGCCAAAGAATGCCTTGCAGCATGTGTGAATACATTGGGCGACGCCCATTCTCTAAGCTTTCTAAGCCGTTTCCTCTGCTTCACAATTTCAGCTAAGCTTGGAGATGCCGATGAGGCTGACTTATTATTCATTCAACTGGTCAATGCCTTGATCTTTTCGATTACATTAAATTTGCCAAATGGTGATGCAAACGCGGCTGAACTCTTTGACCAACTTCTCTCTGCCACGCTAACTGACAGTAGCCTAAAGAGTGTGCTTCCTCGATTTGACCAAGACAATGATAACTTGAAATCAATTTGCGAATTAGGCATAATTCTAATGCAAAATGCCCCAAAACAGGCACGCTGCCTGTTGAAAGCGGTCCTCGATGTAAGAACTGCCACAAAGGGAATTGAGCATGAGGAGACATTGCTGGCCGCTCATAATTTTGGGACGACACTTATGACCCTTGGTGAATTTCAACTAGCTAAACCCTTAATCGAGCAGACATTTAGGCTGCGATTGGGGAGCAATGGTTTCGCGAATTTACTCACGCTTCGGTCAGCCGGTGCATACGCAGGCGTGCTTTTCAAAACTGGAGATAAAGCTGCCGCATTGTTACTTCAACAAAATGTTTTTCTAACATCGATGGCCATTAATGGCGAAACTCATCCACAAACGAGAATTGCGGAAAATAATCTGGCGAAAATGGAGAAAGGCGGCTGACGGAATTCCAAATCCTAATGCGCGTAACCAAAACGCCATATGGAACTGATTTATTCCGGGATTAACAGACGATCAATTGCCACTCTGCCCGTCCAAGCGCGGTTTATGGCTGGCGATCATTTCATTTAGCAAATTGGCCTCAGTTAGGCGGTCTTCATTCCTTTCGATTTCACCCAATCTTTTTAGTGCGCTTGCTAGGTTGCTCGATAGCTTTAGCCATTCGGACGGATGCTTCTCCAATGACAAATCTATAAGACCAGCACGGAAGAAATCTGCCGCCTTTTTTAGTTTTTTTTCTTCATCTCCCTCTTTTCCTGCAAGTTCCAACCATCCAGCACCTATATTATTCTGGGTTCTTGCTCGGTCCAGCGAATCGCCGACCAAATCGATTGTTTGCAAAGCCAACTCCCCAAATTCCACTGTTTTTTCCAAATGCCTCAAACCGAAGTTTGGCGTGAGTCCGATGATTGCTAAGTTTATAAATTGGGTCAAGTCGGAGTATTTAAGGCGATGATTTGCGCTTTTTGCGCTGTTGGAAAGCGCCTCCTTCCATTGGAGCAAATGATTGTTAAAGTCGTCGATTGTAGAAGCGTTTTCGCGCAGGTATGACGAAACATCGCCTAGAAATTCATTTGCCGCCCCCGTATTGAAATACCACACGTCGGCAGGTACACCGAAGCGATCTGAGTATTTTGCTCGACACCATTCAACATAAACATCACACCATATTTGGACATTTGCCTGAGAAAACGGATTCCTTTCGGCATCGCCTTTACGTATATTTGCCTCTAATTTATTTAGCTCTCGTTCATATTGTTCCTTTTCGTCTTTCCGGAAATCGATTACCCCGCCTTGGGAAACAAAATATGCGGTTAGTTTACCGACATTGAACTCATGAGCCCGGCCACTTTTGATTACCAGAATCATGTCAATATACCCTTTCTGAGCCATAAATCCGCCACCTTGCCATTCTTCGAATACAACGCCGTAATCACTTCGATTGTAGCGCTTTCCGTCAACAACTCCCAATCGCTCTAGGTAAGCCGGAGTGATAATTGGTACAAATGCATTACAGATGGCAGGAAAGGTTCTTGCAATTTCCTTACAGAGCGGAAGTTCGAACGGATCTATGGTGCTATGCTTGGATAATTTTTCCCGAATATCTGGGTCCCATATGGGCACTATTCCGCGAGCCTTTAAATTCTTCGTCAGAGTGCTTACCCAAGCGCGATGAGCGTCATTTACTGAGTCATCTATCGCGGATTCGGCGTGGCGATAAGAAATAAAAACTCGATGTTTTCGTGTAGCGCTCATAAATGCAAATTCTCGTTGGACAAGCGGTGAGCTACCCCGATTAATTGGACTTAGGGTCAGTGAAAGAATTTCGTAAAACTGGGCTATTGGTTGGCTAGTCCTCACCGAGAATTAGTCCAAAACGAGTCGCTAGAAAAGGCCTGTTGGCAGAGATTCGAATGTCGTACAGTTTTTCTTGGTGCGTATGGGTTGTCAACTGATGAGCGGCATTACGGGTGTATGGGCTGATTTTTCAAAATTTGATCCCCCGCTGAAATCTGGAGGGGTTGCGTTTTTAAGTTGCGATTGATGCCGTATAATGCTCACTTGAGCACCTATTACTAAAAAGGGAGCCCCCTGTACCCGTTCCCACCTGATGCACCGCACCCGCTGCTATGTCTCGCCTTGCCACTTTTGCCGCGTTGCGGTCGCTGGTGGCCGCCCGGTTCCCCGAGAGGATACGGCGGCAAGGCGACGGTGTGCCTACGGGTGTCCCTGCCATTGATGAGGCGTTGGGCGGTGGTTTGCCGGCCAGTCAGGGGGCGAGTGACCCCGCCGGTCAATCGGCAAGGGCATCCCGTGGCATTAGTTGTGGGAATTCCATGGCCATTTCGTGGTGTTTTCGTGGAGTTTTCGTGGCGGATTTGAGGAGGTTTCGAGGGAATTCCGAGGGTATTTCGAGTCGATTTACGAGTGCGCCTGAGAGTGAAGTAAGTGGCTTGCCCGCCAGTCAGTCGGGTGGCCTGCCCGCGAGTCAATTGACGGAGTTGGTTGCGGAGGGGCCGAGCACGGGCGGGCAACTTGTGCTTGCGCGATTGTTGGAAACGACGCGGGTGGCTCGGCAACGGTTGGCGCTGATTGATGCCGCCGATGGTTTTGCCCCGGAGGCGGTCCCGCCGGACACGCTCAAGCATCTGGTGTGGGTGCGTTGCCGGGCGCTGGCCGATGCCCTGACCGTGGCCGACGTGCTGGTGCGCGATGGCAACTATGCTGTGGTCGTGCTCGATTTGCGGGGCGTGGCCGACCGCGCGTTGAAAAAGCAATCCGCGACCGCCTGGCACCGGCTGCATCGCGTGGTGGAGAACGAAGCCCCGGCCGTCCTGGTGCTCACGCCTTGCCCGTTGGTGCCGTCGGTGCCGTGGCGGCTGGTGCTGCGAACGCCGCACGGCCTGGCAAGCCGCCGCCTGACGCAGGAAAAGTTGCTCGCCCAACTCACCGTCGAAATCGCGCGAGGCCACTCCACCCAGGCTGTGGCGGAAAGGGCCGGATGAAATTTTGCGTTCTATGGGTGCCGGATTTCCGGCTGCACGCCTTGCGCCGCAGCGATGCAACGCTTGCGGGCCGGGCCGCCGCGCTCATCACTGGCGAAGGACGCAAGGCCACCATTGCCGAGGCGTCCCCCGAGGCCAAAGGCGTGACGCCCGGCCTTGCCGTCACTTTGGCGATGGCCCAATGCCCAGGGATCATCTTGCGCCCGCGCGACCCCGCCGCCGAGGTTGAGGCCCAGCGCATCCTGATTGCCGCCGCCTTCAGCCTGTCACCGCGCGTCGAAGCCACCGCCGCCGGGTGCTGCACGGTGGATTTGCAGGGTGCAGACGCCGTGAGAACGGAAGCGCAGATGCGAATTTGCATCCGTGAACTCGCCAAGGCCGGGCTTCCTACCCGCATTGGCGCAGCCGCGACACCGTTACTGGCCAACATGGCGGCACAATGCGCCGAGCCGTTGTTGATCGTCACCGACACGAGGAATTTTCTCAGCCCGTTGCCGCTTTCCTTCGCCGCGCCGACAGCCGCCCAAACCGAAATTCTCTCCGGCTGGGGTATCCGCACACTGGGCGACCTCACTGCATTATCCAAGGCCGACATTGCACAGCGACTTGGCACCGAAGGCGTCACCCTTTGGGAACGGGCCGCTGGCGAAACGGCGAGTGTTCTCAGGCACGTTGAACCATCCCGGACATTTGAAGCCGAATGGGAATACGAGCCGCCCGTCGAATCCATTGAGCCGCTTTTCTTTCGCTTGCGGGCCTTCGCCGAACGCATCGCCGTGGAATTGCGGGCCGCGCAGCTTGTCGCAGAAGAGCTCACCCTGACTTTGTTTCTGGAGGACGAGAGCGATTATCGTCGGAGCTTTCGTTTGCCGGAAGCAAACGCGGACTTGGATTCATGGTTGCGAGTTTTGGACTCGCACTTGGAAACCGTGCGAACCGCGGCGCGAGTTGCCCGTGTGCGGTTAGTGGCAAAGCCCATCCGCGCCCCGGAAAAGCAGGGCGGGCTATTCGATACGGGTTTGCGCGACCCCGCCGCCTTTTGGGAAAATCTTGCGCGAGTGAGTGCGATTGTTGGCGAAGGCCGCGTCGGAACGCCCTTGCTGACCGACACGCACAAACCCGATACGTTTGTTTTGGTAAAGCCGACCGAGCTTGTGCCCGCACCCGCCGAACCGCCGATTCATCCGCCGCGTGGGTTGCGGTTGCGGCGCTTTCGTCCACCATGGCCTGCTCAGGTCGAATTGGCCGAACACCGCCCGACAGCGATTGAGAGCGCACAACTTCGCGGTGCAATTCGCGCCATAGCGGGACCGTGGCACGTCTCGGGCGAATGGTGGAAACCTAAAGCCTGGGCGGTCGAAACGTGGCATGTCGAACTCCGCGAGGGCGGCGTGTATCAGCTCGCGCACACCGGCGACGGCTGGCGCGTGGAGGGAGTTTTGGACTAATGGCCTATGCGGAACTTCATGCGCGAAGCGCGTTCTCCTTCTTGCGCGGCGGCTCGCTTCCCGAATCGCTTATGGTGGAGGCTGCCCGGCAGGAATTGCCCGCCGTCGCGCTTTGCGACCGCGATGGCGTCTATGGCGCGGTGCGAGCATACATGGCAGGAAAAGAAGCGGGTGTTCGCGCGATTGTCGGCTGCGAACTCACGATGGAGGACGAAAGCGTTTTACCCATCCTCGTAGAAACTCAGGCCGGGTATCGGCGCTTGTGCCAGCTTTTGACGACCGCTCACTTGCGCTCTGCCAAAGGCGAAGGCCGCATTGCCTGGCAGGAATTGGCCGAAGGCCACGAGGGATTGATTGCCCTTACCGGCGACGAAGACGGCCCGCTCCGGCAGGCTTGGCGTGATCGGGGAACCGCCGCCGCCGAGGCAGCGGGAGCAAAACTTTTGGGAATTTTCGGATGCGACCGCCTCTACGTTGAAATCCAACGCCACTTGATACCAGAGGAAGAAGCCGAAAATGAATTCCTGATTGATTGGGCGCAGGCGTCAGGCGTGCCGTTGCTCGCGACGAACGGCGTGCTCCATGCCACCCCGCAGGCCCGCAACGTGGCGGACGTTTTTACCTGTTTGCGCGAACACACCACGCTTACCGAAGCCGGACGAAGACTTGCACAGAACAACGAGCGACATCTTAAAAGCCCGCAAGCCATGGCGGCCTTGTTCACTGATTTGCCGGAGGCGATAGCAAATACCGAAAAACTCGCGGAGCGGATTGAATTCACGCTCACCCATTTGGGCTACCGCTTTCCCGACTTTGCCGGGCCAGCAGGCGAATCGCAGGATTCTTTTCTGCGCAAGATGACCTTTTTCGGCGCGCAACAGCGTTACGGAAGCGTGGGGGGTGAAGTTCGCCGCCAGCTTGAACGTGAATTGACCCTCATCACCAAGCTGGGATTTTCCGGCTATTTTCTCATCGTCTGGGACATTTGCGCCTTTGCCCGCGAGCGCGGCTACCTGGTGCAAGGCCGGGGCAGTGCCGCGAATTCTGCCGTCTGCTATGCGCTTGGCATCACGGCGGTTGATCCCATCGCCAGCAAGTTGCTCTTTGAGCGGTTTCTTTCGGAAGGCCGGTCCGACTGGCCCGACATCGACCTCGATTTGCCCAGCGGCGAACCACGCGAAGCCATG
>Ga0265320_10000759_pt1 | contig 24774 bp, 18 predicted proteins | sample 4827metaG_FD_202087 | JGI IMG/M metagenome (GOLD analysis project Ga0265320, IMG submission 202087) | Rhizosphere microbial communities from Carex aquatilis grown in University of Washington, Seatle, WA, United States - 4-8-27 metaG | ecosystem: Host-associated > Plants > Roots > Rhizosphere >...
GGCGACCGACCGCAGCCACGAGCCAGAGGAGCGAGAGTGCGATGAACGGCTCGCTCACGATTTGAGGGACGGAGAGCATGAACTTCATCGAACGCTCACTGCCTTCAAGGAACCCGTTCGAAGCTGATTTGTCGTTGACATCTCTTCGCGCACCGTCAGATCAGGGAGCGCTCAGGCGTCTCACGATTCATCGCGCCGCGCCTCGCGGAAGACGATTCCGAAGCTCGTGATTGAACTTTCATGACGTGCCGAATGACCTTTGATTCCCCTCCGACGCCTTGTGGGCGCGATGCGGCGAGAGTACCTTTTGGCCTTTCGACGTTATGCACAAATTTGCTCAGGCTTAGTCGCGGGTGGAAAGGAGTCCGTATGCGTGTAGACCCCGGTGTGAAACAATGGACGGGTTTCGTCGCACTGTTCGTCGTTGCTTGTGGTGGCGGCGGAAACAGCGGCGACGTGAGGGCGCCGGACGCGATGGGCGGCATGGCGAACTCGGACGCCTCGACGGGCGGGACGACCGGCTCGACAGGCGGCCACACCGCAACCGGCGGCAAGTCGTCGAGCACGGGCGGGCAAGCCAGTGGCGGCACCGCCTCGAACACGGGCGGGAGCAGTGCGGGAACTGGAGGCGGTCAAGCAACCGACGGCGGTACCGGCCTCGGTGCGACTTGTAAGAACGCACCGCCCGTCTGCCTGAAGAACACGAAGCTGCCCGCAAAGGCACCGGCACTCTCGCTCGGAACTTTTACGAACATCAGCCCGGCCGTCGTTCCCTTCAACTTGCCGAACGTCTTCACGCAGGCGCTCGCCACGGATGGCTGTGACGTTTCGACGCTGTACCTCACGATCGACGGCTTCGACACGGTGGCGGCCAAGGCAGGCCTCTACAAGAGCACGGACGCCGGCGCCACGTGGCGTCAGGTGAGCCAGCTCGACGAGCCGATCCAGGTCGTCGTCGATCCTGCCAACTCGCAGCACATCTACGCGGTGGACGGCGTTCGCGGCAACACGGAGGGCTTCTGGACCTCGTGTGATGGCGGCGAGAGCTTTTATCAGACGGACGCTTTCAAGAACCTCGGCACCACCCAGAGCTTGTTTCAGTACGACACGTACGACATCGCCGTCGATCCCAAGGACTTCAACCACGTGCTCCTGTCGTTTCACGGCTCCTGGGGCTGGACCGACACGAAGTGGAACACGAACTCCGGCGTGCTCGAGACTCCGGACGGCGGCGACACCTGGGTCGTTCATGTGCCGACGAATGGTTGGGGGACCGGCCACGCCATCAACTTCCTCTACAATCCCAAGCTGGGGCTGGGTGACGCGAAAACCTGGTTGCTCGGGACGCAGGGCGACGGCATGTGGCGCACCACCGATGCCGGGACGACCTGGACCAAGGTCACCGACAGCAACATCCAGCACGGCGGCGGCGACACCTACTACGACCACACCGGCCACCTGTACGCCTCGACGGCGAGCGGAATCATCATGAGCACGGACAACGGGGTAACGTGGTCGTCGCTGACGCTTCCAGTCAACGGCGGTTTCAACACGGTGTTCGGCGATGGCGTCTCCGTCTACGCTGCTCCGGATTTCTCGAACTCGTACTACTACACCTCGCCCGAGGGCGACGGGACCACATGGACTCAATACAACCAGCAGGCGTTCGGGTCGGGACCGTTCAAGGTGGGTTTCGATCCGGTGAACAACATTCTCTACTCGGCCAACTGGACCGTCGGCATGTGGGCCCTGAAGGTGCGCTGAGCCGCGCGAGGTGAACGATGAACAAGACCCTCTCTCAGTTTTTGTCGACTTTCACCGGCCCCATTTCGTTGACCCAATCTGCTCATCGTGGTGGAATTCCAGTAGTGAAAAACCCTTTCGTCGTCGTGCTGGGGCTTGCGCTACAAGTCACGTCCTGCTCCTCCGGAGGAATAGCATCGAGAGGGGGCGCCGCAACGGGCGGCGCGTCGGGAACCACCGGTTCGAATTCCGGGGGCCTGGCGGGAACAGGTGGGGTCAAACCCACGGGCGGCGCAGTAGGCTCGGGAGGCGCCGACGGTTCGACGGCTGGTGGTGCGAGTGGCACCGGCGGCGTGAAAGGAACCGGCGGCACGAGCAGCTCGACGTCCGGAATGGGCCCCTGCGACATCTACGCCGCGGGGAACACGCCCTGCGTTGCAGCGCACAGCACCGTCCGCGCTCTCTACTCGGCGTATAGCGGAAGCCTGTACCAAGTCAGGCGAGCGTCGGACAAGACCACGAAGGACGTCCCACTCCTCGCGCCAGGAGGATTCGCCGACACATCCGTCCAGGACTCGTTTTGCGCCGGAACCACGTGCACGATTTCGATCGTCTACGACCAATCGCCGCAACACAACGATCTCCCGGTTGCACCAGTGACGACCTTCATGCCCACCATCGGCGGGCTCGAAGCGAATGCTGCCGACGGCATGATCACGGTAAGTGGGCATACGGTCCATGGTGTTTACGTCACCGGCGACACCAACTTCGTCGCCGATAGAGCTCCCAACGTTGCCTACAGGAACAACAAGACGAAGGGCATTGCGACCGGGGATCAACCGGAAGCCATGTACATGGTACTGGACGGAACGCGGTTCACCGACACGTGCTGCTTCGATTATGGCAATGCGGAGACCACCGGCGGGGACGACGGCAACGGCACCATGGAGGCGATCTATTGGGGCAGTGACACGTACTGGTCCAAAGGGGGCGGGAACGGCCCGTGGGTCTGCGCAGACCTCGAAAACGGCATGTACAAGGGTGATTCGAAGGACACTCCGAGCAATACCTCGGTGACTGGCATGGCGTTCGTCACCGCGATGCTGAAGGGCCCTTCAGGAAACCACTTCACGCTCAAGGCCGGCAACGCGCAATCCGGCGCGCTCGAGATCAAGTGGGACGGAGGACGGCCGACGCCCGACTACAGCCCGAAGAGGCTGGAGGGTGCGATCATCCTGGGCACGGGCGGCGACGGAAGCTCCGGAGGATCCGGAACCTTCTTCGAAGGAGCCATGACGAGTGGCGTCCCGTCGGATGCGACGGACGATGCCGTCCAAGCAAATATCACCGCCGCGGGATACGGGCACTGAGACGGTCGACGAACCCGCAGAACAGGATTGAGCCGCGAGCGCTTCACCGCCACGCGGCGATGTCCGTCGCGCACGACAGAAACCGCGGTACGAGGTCGCTTCGGACGTAGAGCGGGCTCGACGACCGACGGACGACTTCGGTGTACGCGCCGAGACAACGACTCTCCGCGACTTCGCGATTTTGCCGCACGTAGTTCTTGTGGGGGAGAAAAATGGCTTCCGGCCGATCGCGGAGACACAGATCGTCGAAGCGCACGCGGCCGAGGGCGATGTCCGTCGACATGAGCCCGGCAAAGTCGACGATGCGCGCGTTCGGTAAGACGAGGCCCGGAACCCCGATTTCGGAGTGATAGAGCGTATGCACGCCGGGCAAGCAACGCGCGACGTCGTCGAGGCCGCGCACCGTCGTCACTTCGGCGCTCGAGCGCGCGACGAAATCGTCATCTGACAATCCAAGTGGCCACTTCCACGGCACCGAAAACCGGAGCGCCAAGAGCGGCACGGCGAGGAGCGCCACATGAAGGAACGATGCGCGTCGGTCGGCGAGAGGGGCGCGCTCGCCGAGTTCCGGCGCCACGCCATGGGCGCGATCCGCGGCGCGATCGACGACGCTTGGTCCACTGCGAATGCGGCCCTTGGCGAGCATCAAGACGATCATCAACGCTGGCAGGACGTAAGCGAGGGGCACGACGCTTTCGGGCGCGCCGCTCGACGGCCCTTCGACGAACCCCGCGAGCGAAAGAGCGACGCCCAGCGCACCCCAGGCAAGCCACACCGCGATGTGCGGGCGCGCCGGCCATCGTTCGGCGAGCGCGTCCCAGCCGACGGCCGCGGCGAGCGTGAGGGGCACGACGGCGGGGAGATAGAAACGGGCGTGGTAGCCCATGATCTCGTGCGTGAGCGCCGCGTGGTACAGCACGAACGCGACGGCCGCGACGAAGAGCGGCAAGCCGCGAGGATCGCGACGCCCGAACCACGACGCGACTCCGAGGGGCACCAGCAGCGCCGCGAACGTCGCGAGGTGGAGTGCCTTCGAGCGCAGCGCCGTGGCGACGACAGCCGGATCGACGCCGGCGCGCACGACCTTCGCGTAGAACGGCAGCGGAAGCGCCGTGCCGTAGTACGCACGGAAGGCGAGCCACGTCGCGCCGAGTCCGACCACGAGCCACGCGACGTAAACGACCACGCGGCGCCGCTCTCGACGGTGCGCGACGACGAAGGCGACCGCGGGGATGAGCGCCGCGTCGGGACGACACAGGTAGACGGCGAGCGTCGCGGCCGCGGCGCGAATGGCGTTCACCGGCGGGTTCACCGCGATGGCGCGCAGCGCGACGACGACGGCGAGGAGGGCGAACGCCGTTTCCATGCCGGTGTGCACGGTGACGAGCACGAGGGGCGTCGAGAACGCGACGAGGGCGAGCGACGCGCCGTCGTCGGATCTCTTCGTGAGACGGCTCGCGTCGAGGGCGAGGAGCGCTCCGGCGAGCCACGCGCACGCGGCGAGCACGACCTTCGTGACGAGCACGGTGTGGTGCGGCGCGATCGCGGCGATCGCCGTTGCCACGACGAGAAATGCTTGCGAGGTGATGCCGTAGACCGGACCGTCAGCGACGTTCCACGACGCCGAACCGTGCTCGAGGATGTGCAGCGCGAATCGCTTGAAGAAATAGCCGTCGTCGTACGGCGTCTGGCCGAGACTCGAGACCAGCGCGATGACGAGCAGCGCGGCGAGGACGATGAGTACGCTTCTCGGCCACGAGCTTCCGAGGCGCATCCCGACGACCCTAGTCCCCCGGATCCAAGATTCGTCGGAGAATTTTGGAGGCCCGTGACCGGGCAAGGGCCTCCAAAATTCAGGACACCGCCACGGCTTTGATCCTGGGGACTGACTTTCTCGATAGTCCCCTGAATCATTGATTCAGGGGACCAGTACCTACTGCATCGCTCACGAAATCGGCTCAGCCATCGTCTCGCGACGGCGCCACTTCACGCGCGCGAACCGACGTCTCGGACGTCTGCCGGCCTAACGTGGGCCGCGTTCACGGCGAATTTCCGAAGAAGGCCGCGCAGATCCCCCCCCCAAAAAAAACAGCCGAGACTCGGTCGTCTTGCGACGCACGAGCCCCGGCCGTGATCACGCGCGTCGCGAAGAGCCGCGGGCGCGCGAGTGTCTCAGAACGCGTAGGTCGCGCCGATGGCGATCGTGCTCTGGCTGGACTTGCCGTTGAGCAGCTTCTTGTCGGTGTTGCCCGCGCCGTCCTTGGCGGAGAGCACCGCGTCGATGCGGTATTCGAGGCGCATCGTGAAGCTCTTCGAGAGCATGTAGCCCGGCGTGATCGTGAAGTTGAGGAGGCTCGTCTTCTGCGGTGCGCCGCCGTCGTCCGCCGCGAGGCCGAGACGGCTACCCGTCTTGTCGTTGAAGTACTCGAGACGGCCGCCGAGCGTGAAGTCGCCCGACGTGTACACCGGCTGCACGCCGAGACCCCACCACGTGTCGCGCGGTCCCGCCGACGACTCGGTGCCGACGTTGGCCTGGAAGTTCAGGGCGAGGGCGTCGAAGATCGCGGCGCCCGTGAGGTCCGCCGAGAAGCGGTGGTGCTTGTCGTCGTTGGGCTGCTCCGCGCCCCAGCTGCCGGCGAGCTGCGCGTGGAAGTTCGCGCTCGGTGCAACGTCGGCGTTGTACAGGATCGTCTTCTGATTGTTGTGATCGATCATGTTGTCCCAGCCGTTGACGATGCCGGCGCCGATGTGCGCCATGCCGCCGGCGAGCGTGTACTGGGCCTTCGCACCGGTGTGTCCGACCGGCTCCGCCAACCAATAGAGGAAGCCGCGGGTGATGGTCGGGTTGAGCGGACCGTCGACGACCTCGATACCCTGCAAGGTAACGAACTTACCGGCCTCCAACGTGAAGTCGCCCGGCGTCCACTTCGCGTACGCCTCGCGCACGTCGATCGGCGTGCCCGCGGGAGCGTATTGCGCGTTGTTGATGGCGGCGTCGGCGCCGAAGTCGAGTGAGATGAACGCGCTCGCTTCGGGGCTGAACGAGTGGGCGAACGCGACGTGAGCCGCATGCAGCAAGAAGGTGTTGCCGTTGACGCCGTCGTAGGCGCGCAGCGGAACGGGAGCGTAGGCGCTATATTTGCTGAGGTTCGCGTGATACGCGCCGTCGACGTAGCCGGTGATGGTCGTGGTGGGCGCCGGCGCGGCAGGAGCGGCGTCGGCAGCGGGTGCTGCAGCGGGTGCGGCTGCGGCGGCCGCAGCGTCCGTGGGGGCCGCGGGAACCTCGGCCGCAGGAGCGGCTTTGGTGTCCTCGGGCGGCGGCGCTGGCACCGCGGGCGCGGCCGCGGGCGGCGCAGCGGGAGCGGCAGCAGCCGGCGGCGGCGCCGCAGGGATCGGAGCAGTCGTTTGCGCGAACGCAAACGTTGGGGTGAGCGCGCCGGCAGCCGCCAGCGAAAGCCCTAGGTGAAGTCTTAATGCTTTCATTTGGTCGTTCACTCCTGCCGCCCGCGAACGCGCTACGGCTTTTTCTTGGGTGCGATCGCTCGCGACCCGGAGTGTGCGCAGCATCTGTTTCTCAAATGTTTCGGCTATGCGACGTGCGTCAGATTGCGTCACGGTCCGAGAGAAACATTTGCCGGATCAGCGCGTTTGGTGCGTCAGACTTTACCCACTTGGGCCCCGCCGAGGGTTTCTTTCGCAGAACCGGCCGGCCGGCTTGGGTCGGGAACATGTCTGGAGTGATTCAGGAGCGTGCGAACTAAGACAGGCTGCGCCGGTACGCGCGCCAGCCGCCGAAGGTCGTGATCTCGGTCGCACCTACAACGGCGTACGGCTCGCACACGAACCCCTTCACCGTCGATCCGTCATCGAGCACGAGCGATCCGATCGCGAGCGGACGGCCGACTTCGTCGACGAAGCTGCCGAACGCCGCTACGTCGAGCGCCCACACTTCGACCTCGATTCCCGGCCCGTCGAAGTTCGCCTCGAACACGAGTCCGGGCTTCGGCGGCACGGTGCCCGCAAGCGCGTAGAGACGATACGGCTTCGCCGTTCGACATGCTTTGACGAGCGTCGCGCCGCGACTCGTCAGTTGATGATGGAGCGGCTCTCCTTGGAGATGCGCGCCGACGACCGCAACTTCGATCCGCGCGACTTCGATCCGCGCGCCTGCGGGCGACGAAAACGGCGACGTCGAAACGTCGATCGCCGTCGCGCCGACCTTCGACGGCTCGCCTGCGTGGAACCGACTCGCGAGCTCGAGCAGCGCGCGATCGCTGAACGCGGGCGCGAGCACGGTGACGCCGAGCGGCTGGCCGTCGGCGCGAAAACCCGCGGGAACCGCGACGCCGGTGAGATCGAGCAGATTGACGAAATTGGTGTAGTAGCCGAGCCGGCGATTCAGCTCGATCGGATCGCCGAGGACGTCCTCGATCCGATACGTCGTCGGCGTGGTCGGCAAGAGGAGCGCGTCCATCTTCGTCCACTCCGCGTCCGCGACGCGACGGAGCTCCGCGAGGCGATAGTTGGCAAGGAAGGTGTCGACACCGCGATAAGCGAGGGCGCCTTCGAGGATGCGCCGGAGCACGGGATGTAAAGCGTCGGGTTGTTCCGCGAGGAGACGACCCGGGGCGACCAGACGCTCCGACACGAAGGCGCTCGCGTAGAGCAACTCGGCGACCGTCTGAAAGGGCGCCAGATCGATCGCGACGATCGTCGCGCCGAGACGTTCGAAGCGCGCCACGGCGCGCGAGAAGAGAGCCGCCGCGTCGGTGTCGCCGAAAAACTCGAGCGCCGGCGCGCGCGGCACGCCGAGGCGCGGCGTGGCCGAGAGGGAAACGCGCCGGAACGCGCGGGCGTCGCGGGAAAAAATGTCCGCGGGGTCGAACCCGGCGCACACGTCGAGGACGCGTGCGGCGTCACCGGCGTTCGCGGCAAACACCGAGACGCAGTCGAGGGTGCGACATGCCGGCACGACGCCGAGCGTGCTCACGAGCCCGCAGGTCGGCTTGAGCCCGACGATGTTGTTCAGGGCGGCCGGAACGCGGCCCGACCCCGCGGTGTCGGTGCCGAGCGAGAAGCTCGCCATGCCCGTCGCGACGGCGATCGCCGAACCGGAGCTCGAGCCACCGGAGATGAACCGCGAATCGAACGCGTTCGGAACGGCGCCGAAGGGCGACCGCACTCCGACCAGGCCGGTCGCGAACTGATCGAGGTTCGTCTTGCCGAGCACGATGGCGCCGGCTCGAACCAATCGTTCGACCGCCGTAGCCGACACGGTCGGCGTGTACGAAAACGCGGGACAAGCCGCCGTCGTAGGGATCCCCGCGACGTCGATGTTGTCTTTCACCGCGAAGGGAACGCCGAAGAGCGGAAGGCTGTCGCCCCTGGCGCGTCGCGCGACCGCTCGCTCGAGGTCGCGCTCGAGGTCGGCGATCGGACGCCGATGGATCCACACTTCCGGCGGCCCCTCGAGGATCCGGTCGTGCACTTCGCGGAGGACGGCGAGCGGCGCGGACGGATCCGCGGCGTAGCGTCGTTCGAGTTCACCGAGCTGAAGATCCACGTCGTCGGTCATGCGTCGCTGGTCGTGAGGACGACGAGGGCGTCGCCGGCGCCGATGGGTTTGCCCTGGCGGCACACGACGTCGAGGACGCGTGCGTTCTTCGGCGCCTCGACCGTGACCTCCATTTTCATCGATTCCACGATGACGAGCGGGGTTCCGGCGGTGACCTGGGCGCCGGGCTCGACGAGGATCTTCCAGATGCTCCCGGACACGTGGCTCTCGACGAGCGTCGCGCCTTCGGGAAGCGACACGGTGCCGTTCGGCGGCGCTTCGTCCGCGTCGGTCTCCGACGAGAACTGGAGCTGACCCGCCTGGATCCAGCGCTCGCGCTCTTCGTCGAAGGCGCGCTGTTGGCGGGTTTTGAAGGCGAGGATGCTTTCCCGATTTTCGACCAGGAGCCGCTCGTAGGCGCCGAAGTCGAACGTGCCGTCGGTGATCTCGACGTCGAAGCGTCCGGCGATGAACGCTTCGCGGAGCTCGAGGAGCTCCTTGGCCTCGACCGGGTAGAACTGGATGCGATCGAAGAACCGGAGGAGCCACGGTTTGCCGTCGCCGAACGAGGTGGTCTGCTTGAAGCGGTTGTAGACCTGGAGCGTGCGCCCGACGAACTGATACCCGCCGGGGCCTTCCATTCCGTAGATACAGAGGTAAGCGCCGCCGATGCCGACCGCGTTCTCCGGCGTCCAGGTGCGGGCCGGGTTGTACTTGGTCGTCACCAGGCGGTGACGCGGATCGACCGGAGTCGCGACCGGCGCGCCGAGATACACGTCGCCGAGACCGAGCACGAGGTAGCTCGCGTCGAACACGATCTTCCGAACGTCGTCGATGCTGTCGAGGCCGTTGATCCGCCGGATGAATTCGATGTTGCTCGGCGCCCACGGCGCGTCGGGGCGCACCGACTGCACGTATTTTTCGATGGCGAGGCGGGTTTGCGGATCGTCCCACGAGAGCGGCATCCGGACGACGCGCGACGGCACCGTCACGTTGCCGAGCGACCCGATGGACGCTTCCGCCTCTTCGAGGACGGCGCGCAGCTTCGCGAGCGGGAGCCGTCGATCGTCGTAGTGGATCTGAAGGGAGCGAATGCCCGGCGTGAGATCGACGATGCCCGGCACGCGCCGTTCTTCGAGCCACTGCATCAAGAGGTGCACGCGCACCCGGAGCTTCAGATCGAGCACCATCGGCCCGTACTCGACGAGCAGGTGCCGATCGCCCGAACGACGGTACGCGACCTTGACCTTGTCGCCCGTGGCGGCGACCTCGGCGAGGATCGCCGGCGCCCTCACGACGGGGGGCAACGCGCCGGGTTCCTTCTTCAGAGTCGCGATTTCGCGATCGACACGGTGCTCGAGCTCCGTCGCCGCTTCGGGCGACCACGGACGGAAACGCACCGTGTCTCCGGGCTTGAGCTGGCCCATCTTCCAGAGCTCGGCCGAGACGATGGTCACGGGACACACGAAGCCGCCGAGGCTCGGGCCGTCCGGGCCGAGAATGATCGGCATGTCGCCGGTGAAATCGACCGCGCCGATCGCGTACGCCGTGTCGTGGATGTTCGACGGATGAAGACCGGCTTCGCCGCCGTCTTCGCGGACCCAGATCGGTTTCGGTCCGACCAGGCGCACGCCCGTGCGCGCGGAGTTGTAGTGGACCTTCCAATGGACGTCGTAGAAGCTCTGAATGAACTCCTCGGCGAAAAAATCGGGAGCGGCGTGCGGGCCCTCGAGGACGCCGATGTCCCAATGCCGCGCGTAGACGGGGATCAGCTCGGCGGGCAGCGCGCGCCCCCCCGAGGGGGCGCCACTTCCGGCGAGGTGAAGGACGTCACCGGTTTTCAGCGCGCGCCCCGCGTGTCCGCCGAAGCCGCCGAGCGCGAACGTCGCGCGACTTCCGAGATACGCCGGAACGTCGAAGCCGCCCGCGACGCAGAGGTATGCGCGAAGGCCCGCCTCCTGGATCGCGCCGATCGCGAGCGTCTGACCGGTGCCCACCGGAATCGGCACCCAGAACGGAACGTGGGCGCCGTCGAGGGTCACCTCCATCGGCGCACCGGCGAGAGAGACGGTCGTCGGACTCCTAAACCGGAGCGTCGCGCCGGTCATCGTCATCTCGAGAGCGGGCGCGCCTTCGGCATTGCCGAGCACCCGATTGCCGAGTCGAAGCGCGAGCGCGTCCATCGGCCCCGACGGCGGAATGCCGACGGCCCAGTAACCAATCCGGCCCGGGTGATCTTGAATCGTCGATTGGGTGCCGGGCGCGAGCACGTCGATGCCGCGGGGCGCATAGTCGAGCGCGCCGAGGAACGCCGTCGTGACGGTGCCCGCCTGGAACACGTCGGAACGCGCGATCGTGCGGAGGTAGTCGAGGTTCGTCTCGATGCCCGAGATCCGCGTCGCGTCGAGCGCCTGCGTCAGCGCTGCGATCGCGGCGTTCCGCGTGTCGCCCCACACGACGATCTTCGCGAGCAAGGGGTCGTAGAACGGCGTCACTTCGATGCCGCTCTCGATCCACGTCTCGGTCCGGACGTTTTTCGGAAAGCTCACGTCGGTGAGTAGGCCCGAGCTCGGCTGGTAATTTTTCGCCGCGTCCTCGGCGTAGACGCGCACTTCGATGGAATGCCCTTTCGGCGCCGGAGAGAGCGCGTCGAAGAACGCCGGCGGCTCTTTCGCGGCGGTTCGCACCATCCATTCGACGAGGTCGACGCCGCGCACCTCTTCGGTGACGCAATGCTCGACCTGGAGCCGCGTGTTCACTTCGAGGAAGTAGAAATCCGACGTGTCGGCGTCGACGATGAACTCCACGGTGCCCGCAGACCGGTAGTTCACGGCCTGCATGAGACGAACCGCGGCGCCCGCGAGCTCGTCGGCGCGGCGGCGATCGAGGTTCGGCGCGGGCGTCTCTTCGACGACCTTCTGGTTTCTTCGCTGCGCCGAGCAGTCGCGCTCGCCGATGCCGACGACGCGTCCGTTGCCGTCGCCGAAGACTTGGACCTCGATGTGACGCGCCCGCGCGACGTATTTTTCGAGAAAGGCACCGGCGTTCTTGAAGTGGCTCGCACCGAGCCGAGCCACCGCTTCGAAGGCGCGATCGAGCGACTCTTCGTCGGTGCAGAGACGAAGCCCGATGCCGCCGCCGCCCGCGGTGCTCTTCAGCATCACCGGGTAGCCGATGCGCGCCGCGGCGAGCTTTGCTTCCGCGACGTCGGCGAGGATCCCGGTACCGGGCAAGAGCGGGACGTTCGACGCCTGGGCGATCTCGCGCGCCGTGTGCTTCAAGCCGAATTTCCGGATCTGATCCGGCGTGGGACCGATGAACGCAATGCCGTGCGCTTCGACGGTCTCGGCGAACTCGGCGTTTTCGCTCAAGAAGCCGTACCCCGGATGGATCGCCTCCGCGCCCGAGTCGAGCGCGGCGCGGAGGATCTTCGCGGTATTCAGATAGCTCTCACCCGCCGGCGCGGGCCCGACGCCGATCGCTTCGTCGGCCGTCGTCACGTGGAGCGAGCGGCCGTCGGCTTCGGAGTAGACGGCGACGGATCCGACGCCCATGCGCCGGAGGGTACGGATCACGCGGCAAGCGATCTCGCCGCGATTGGCAATGAGGACCTTGCGGAACATGCGCGGAAGAGGATCAAGAACCCGAAGTCGGGTTCCACACCAAGAGCCGGATCGGCGTCGGGTTGTAGGCGTTGCACGGATTGTTCAGCTGCGGGCAGTTCGAGATGAGCACGCGCACGTCCATCTCCGCGCGCATCTCGACGTAGCGTCCCGGCCCCGAGACGCCATCGTCGAACTCGAGGCCGCCCTCCGGCGTGACCGGGACGTTCATGAAGAAGTTGATGTTCGCCGTGATGTCGCGTTTGCCCATGTGCGCGCACTGGGTGGCGAGCACGAGCAGGAAGCTGTCGCGACAGCTGTGCATGTATTTCTTGTCGAGCGCATAGCGAACCTGGTTCGACTCCGCTGCGCACGCGCCGCCGAGGGTGTCGTGGCGCCCGCAGGTATCGGCCACGATGGTGAGCATCGTGCGCCGCTCCGTCGAGAGGAGCGGCGTCCCCGTCGAGAGATAGATGTTCCCCTGTTCGCGCACGGTGTCGACCGCGCTGTAGCGCTCGAGCGCGTCCTCGGCGTTGTAGAAGAGCGTGTCGACGGCCTGGTTCCCTTCGACGTCGACGATCCGGAAAATTTGTCCCCGCTTCACGATCGTCGTGAAACCGAGACCCGAGTCGACGGTCTCGTCGAAGATCGCGGCGTCCTCGCGAAGCGTGCTTTCGAGCAACGTCACGATCCGGCCTCGACACGGGTCCGTCGCCCGCGCTCGGCGGGCCTGATTCTCGGCGCACTCATCATCCCCTCGTTTCCGCTAGACGAAATAGTCTTCGGTCAGCTCGAAACCGCGCGCGTTTTCCGGGCGCTTCTTCCGACATTCGTCGGCCGCGAGCACGGGCGGCCCGGTCGTGATCGTCAGATCGACCGGCCGCGGGCCGTAGGTCCGCTGCGGGTCGAGCGGGTGCGGGGTGTTCGAGAGCACCACGAGCGTGTTGAGCTCGGCGCGGAGCGACACCGAATCACCGGCCTTCGAATTGTCGGGCACCCACGAGATCTTGCCGGTCAGATCGACCTGCACCTTCACGAAGAAGTTCACGTTGGCGACGATGTCCCGCTTTCCCATGCCGTGCTTGCCGAGCTCGACGAGAAAATTGTCGTGCGTGTTCTTGTGCGAGGCGTTGCGCAACGTCTGATACGTGCCCTTGCCGTACTTGTGCAAGGTGAGCTGCGCGTCGGCGTGCCCGGTGATCGTGTCGTGCCAGCCGCAGTCGTCTTGCACGATCGAGCAGAGGACGCGACCCATGTCCGAGAACAGCACGTAGCCCTGAGTGAGCCGCGACACGTGCTGCGCCTTCAGCGTGTCGGGCATGTTGTACCGTTCGAGAAAATCATCGGCGTTGTAGAACAGCGCCGCGACGGCCGCGCCGCCCTCGACGTCGGTGAGCTTCAGGATCTGTCCTCGTTTGAGAACTCGCGACCACATCTGCCCGCCTCGCAGTTGTTCGCGGTGAACAATCTCGGTCCGTTCGACACCACTCGTAGACATGCCCATTCTCCGGGGCGACGCGGGCGCGTCGCACTTCGGCGCTGGAAGCGCCTGGTCGTTTTCGGCCGTGGCTACGGCCTCGAGCGATTCTCGGCTTCGACGATTTCTCCGACGTTTCGGACGAGTGACCGTGTACCCCAGACACCGTTTTGCGAGAAGCGCCGTTCGCACTCGCGCAGACGATCGCGGGACCGATTATCGCCAGCGTGACGAACGCGAGACGACGGGTCAGGCCGCTTCGTGAGTCGACGTCGCCGGGGGTACGGACTCTTCCGAGGCAGCGCTGGTCTCGGAGTCGTAGATGAGCGCTTCGAGCCGCTTCTTGGTCGCCAGGAAATGCGCCGAGAGAAATTGCGCCGGATGCCGCGGCCGGGCGACGGGCACGTCGATGACTTCGAGGATCCGGCCCGGGTTGGCGCCGAGCACCACGATGCGATCGGCGAGATAGATCGCCTCCTCGAGGTCGTGCGTGATGAACATGATGGTCACCTCGACGCTCTCCCAGATGCGGAGCAAATGCGCCTGCATGCTGCAGCGGGTTTGGGCGTCGAGCGCGCCGAACGGCTCGTCCATGAGGAGCATGCGCGGCTCGTTCGCGAGCGCCCGGGCGATGGCGACCCGTTGCTTCATGCCGCCGGAGAGCTCCGACGGATAGGCGTCGGCGAACCGTGTGAGCCCGACGAGCTCGAGCCAGTGTCGCGCCGAAGCCTCGGCCTCGCGCCCCTTGATCCCCTTCATTTTCAGGCCGAACATCACGTTCTTCTTCACCGTGAGCCACGGGAAGAGCGTGTAGTTCTGAAAGACCATGCCGCGATCGGCGCCGGGTCCACGCACCGGAATTCCGTCCACGACGACCTCGCCCGAGCTCGGCAGCTCGAGCCCGGCGAGGATTCGAATCAGGGTCGATTTCCCGCACCCGGAAGGCCCGATCACGCAGGTCAGCTCCCGCGCATGCACGTCGTGGCAAACGTCGTGGAGCGCGCGGAACCTGCCGTTGCCCGTGTCGAACTCGCGGCACAGGTTCTCGATCGACAGAACGACGGGCCGCGCTCGAAGCGTGGCCACTTGGGCCGCCACTTCGGGGGTGTGGTGGAGATAACTCGGGAGCTCGAGGACGTCGTCCATGGTCGTTCTTCTCTCAGACGGAGGGCGCCGGCTTCGGCTGACCCGCCGCTTCGACGAGCGGGGCGCGGCGCCCGCGAAGCCGCGCGAAGAGACGGAAGAGCTGCCGATTTCCGGTTTCCCAGGGGAACAGGTAACGACCGATGAAGCCGAGGACTTGATCGGTGACGAGCCCGATGATGCCGATCATCACGATGCCGGCGTAGACGTTCTCGAAATGCCGGTAGCGCTGCTGCTGATAGAGAAACGCGCTGATGCCCGACATTTCGCCGATGAGCTCGGCCACGACGAGGTACGTCCAGGCCCAGCCGACGAGAATGCGCATGTCGCGATAGAGCTGCGGCAGCGCGCCGGGCACGACGACGTGCCAGAGGAGCTGCCGATTGCTCGCGCCGAGCGTCTGCGCGGCTTCGAGCAGCCCGCCGTTCACCGCGCGGGTCGTGTTCGCGACGATGAGGAGCATCTGGAAAAAGGTGCCGATGAAAATGATGGTGATCTTCGGCTCGTCGCCGAGCCCGAGCACCGCGACGGCGAGAGCACCGAAGACCGGCGCCGGCATGTAGCGCACGAAATCGACGAACGGCTCGACCAGCCGCGCGAGCGGCGGGAACGTGCCGCACAAGATGCCGAGGGGTAGGCCGAACAGCGCCGAATAGAAAAATCCCCAGAAAATCACCTGACAGCTGTGCAGCAAACTCTGGTGGAGCCAGAGATCGCCCGCGAGCTGCGGCGGTGTCCGGAAGGCCGTCACGAACGCGCGCGCGATCTGGTGCGGCGCCGGCAAGAAAATCGGGTTCGAGGGGATCCCTTGCGCGAGCTTCGCGTGCGCGGCGGCCAGCTCGGCGTTCCGTCCGACGAAGTCGGCCTTGTCGACGAGCTGGTCGGCTTCGAGATACGAAAACTGCCCCTGTACCTTCGCATCCCCCACGTCGGTGACGAGCACGAGGGGGTGCCAGATCCACGGGACGTAACTGACGATGCTCCAGAGCGCGAGCGGGATCAGAAAGGCGCCGATCCAGAACCAAGGGCGCGCCTTCGAGGGCACGTCGCGACGGACCGCGAACCATCGGGGTTTCTCCGAGATTCGGGTGCGGGCTCCGCCGCGAACGGCACTCGAAGGTGGAACCATCACATCTTGCTCTTGCTCGCGTCGTCCACGAGGCTCGGATCGAGGTACTCCTCGTATTTCATCGGCGCCTTGTAGACGGCGTTCTTCACGTTGAAGTCGTCGACGATCTTGCTCGAGCCGTAGATCGAGTCGAGGCCGTCACCCTTCTTGAAGTGAAGAATGTCGCCGGCCATGTCCTGGAACGCGGTGCCGCCCATGAGCAATTTGTAGGCATCCGGCGTGAGACCGACGCGCGCGCTCATGATCTTCGCGGCGTCGTCGACGTTCTTTTCGTCCTTGATGAAGTCGGCGACCTTGAACCAAACCTTGACGACCTTCTCCCAGTCGACGCGACGCGCAGCGAGGCTCTTCGGGTTCACCGCGAGCACGTCGTAGATGAGGCCCGGCACGTTCGTGCTCGTGAAGATCGCCGTCGAACCCGGCACTTCCTTCAGAGCCGCGCCGCTGTTCGGCTGCCACGCGGCCACCGCATCGACGGCTCCCGACTTCAGCGTCTGCGCCGCTTGATCGGTCTTCATCGGGACGATCTTCACGTCCTTGTCGGTCAGCTTCGCGGATTCGAGCGCCTTCAAGAGGAGCAAGTGGTCGACGAGCCCCACCTCGACGCCGATTTTCTTCCCCTTCAAATCGGCGAGGGTCTTGATGCCCTTCTTCGCGACGATCATGTCGTTGCCGTTGCTGTAGTCGTTGATGAGGATCGCGACGCTCGGCGCGCCGGTGCTCCCGGTGACGAGGGCGTCCCCGTTGGTCACCGCGACGGCGTCGACCTTGCCGGCGGAGAACGCGTCCATCGACGGCGCGTACTCGAACCACTTGAGCTCGACGTCGACTCCCGCCTCCTTGAACCACCCCTTTTGCATCGCGATGTCCCACGCGACCCAGCCGGGCCAGTCGCTGTAGGCGATTTTCAACGGCGGACCCGCCGTTTCTGAGGCTGCGGAGGCCGACGCGACCGCCGGGGCGGGCGTCGAAGCTGCAGGCGTCGCCGCCGAAGCGGCAGGTGGCGCCGTCGTGTCCGCGGGTTTGTTGTCGCAAGCGGCAAACAACGCAGGCGCAAAGCATGCAAACGCAAAGGCCGAAATCCGGATCATCAGGGCTCCCTTCGGGTTGGGTAAGCTTCGTCGGCGGTCGTTTCGCGTTAGTTTCAGAGCCATTTCCCTGGTCTCCGGCGCTCGCACATCCGGCCGTCTGGACCGCGTCACTTTTCGCAACCGGACCTTCTCCGATTTCTCGGTGATTACCAGGCTACGGGCATGCAATTTCGACCCGTACCGCTCCGCGGCGACACCATCGAGCTCACGCCTTACCAACCGAGCGACTTCGAAGACGTGTGCGCCGCGGCGCTTTCCGCGCCGGAGATTTTTCGCTTCATGCCCGTCCGCATCGCGACGCGCGCCGACGTCGAAGAGCGAATGTCCGTCGCGAGCGCGCTCGCGGAAAAAGAGATGGGCACGGTGTTCGTCACGCGACGGCGCGACACGGGCATGGTCATCGGCAGCACCGCGTGCCTCGTGACCGATCGCGCGCACGGGCGGATCGAGATCGGGTTCACGTGGTTGATCCCGAGCGCGCAGCGCTCGGGCGCGAACACCGAGGCGAAGTCTCTACAGCTCGGTCATTGCTTCGAGACGGTCGCCGCCGTGCGCGTCGAGTTCAAGACGGACGCGCGCAACCTGCGCTCGCGCGCCGCCCTCGCGCGGATCGGTGCCACCGAAGAAGGCACCCTTCGCTCTCACATGATTTGCTGGGACGGTCACCGGCGCGACTCGGTCTACTTCAGCGTCATCGACGCCGAGTGGCCGAGCGTGCGAACGCGATTGGAAGGGTTATCGAAGACCGGTGGATCCGTTCAGCGGTGACGCACTGCGCGGAACGCGCGAACCCCGAATCTGCCGCGGTTTCGTCGCAGAACGACGAACACACTGGGGCAAGACTGACACAGTGGAATGCTCCAGCACCATTGAAGGTGTGCGTTTCACGCTGCGTGCTCCTGTTTTTCGAGCTAATTGGTTGTCGCGGCCGTCGGGCGACCGACTGCAGTTCTAGAGAGGACGAATCATGAACGGCACACTCGAATCCACGCACGATGACGAACTCTGGCATGTCGAAGTGACGTCGAACGACGTGCGCGTCGTGACGATCGAGCAGCTCGACGAAGCGTTCCAAGCTGGCGCCATCAACGAGCACACGCGCGTCTGGCAGACGGGCATGGACGCTCCGGTGAGCCTCGGAGAATTGCTCGGCTTGGGCGACGACGATGCCGGCGACGAGCCCGAAGCGTCGGGAGTGATCGAGACGGCGAGCTTCGCCGACGCCGAGGTCGACACCGCACGCAACGCCGCGATCGCCGAGGCGCCGTCGCACTACTCCTCCGACGACGTGACCGCACAGTACCCGACCACGGACGACACGTCGTACGAGCAGTCGTTCGCCGACGAACCGCCCTCGACGCATAGGCCGTCGGTCGAAGAGCCCGCAACGAAGGTGCCGCCTCGACAAGACACGCTCATCGGGCTCAACGCCGCGGACGACGGCGCAAGCGACGATTCTTGGGACACGGCGCCCTCAGAGCTGACGCCGCTCACGAGCGCACCGGTGGCCGTCACGACCGCCGAAGCGTCGCTCCACTCGCTGCCGCCATTGCAGCAAGCGGCGTCATCGACGCTGGAGCCGTACGTCGCTCCGGCGCCCGTGGTCACCGCGCCGCAGCTGAATGCGTCTCGCCCACCGGCTCTGCAGCCACTCACCCAAACGTTGCTCGGCGCCGCGACCGCGCCCGCCCCGCGCTTGCCGTCGATTCAGAAAGCGCCGGAAGCAGCCGCCCCCGCGCCGCGCCTACCCTCCCTCGCGCAATATCAACAGCAAACGGCGCCTGCTCCCCGACTCGCACCGCTCGGGCAATATCAGCAACCGGCGGCCCCCGCGTCGCGCTTCCCGTCGCTCGCGTCTCAGCAGCAAGCGGCCCCCGCGCCGCGCCTCGCACCGCTCTCGCAGTTCGGGCAACACCAACAGCACGCCGCGCCCGCACCGCGCTTGCCGTCGATTGCTCGCCCCGCGGTAGCTGAGTCCGCCTGGCCGCCCGTCGTCGAGCGTCCAGCGGCGACGCAAACCGCGCGTCCCTCGTCGATGGCGCCCGCCGCGCTGCCGAGCGTGGTTCCGATGGCGCTCGACGTCGGTGACGAGTTCGGGCCTTATCGGCGCTCGGGCGGCGGGAAGAAGCTGCTCATCGCGGCGATCGTCCTCTCCGGTATCGGCGGCGCCGTCGCCTTCGGCGTGCAGCAGAGCCAGGCGAACGCATCCGGCGTTTCGGCGGCGTCGATGGCGGCGCCGGTCGTCGTCGCACCGCCCGAGCCGGTGAAGAGCCACGCGTACGATCCGGGCAGCGAACCAGTGAAGCTCGGGACGCCCAAGCCCGACCTCGCCATCACGCCGCCGGACACGACGACGGCAGCGGCAGGCGCCGCGACTCCGACGACGAGCGCGCCGGCGGCCGCGGAGCCCGAGAGCCAAGGATTGGCGGCATCCGTCGCCCATCACGGCGGCGGCAAGACCGCGTCGAAGCCGGCCAAGATGGCCTCGGCGCCGCACCATCACGGCGGTGGCGGGGGACACGCCGGGAACAAGCACGGCGGCAGCGGCGATTTCAAGGGCGGCAAGGAAAAGTACGACCCGCTGAACGGCGCGCTCTGAGCGGCTTCGTGGCGGCGCGACGAAGCGCTGCCTTCACGGTGCGCCTGCGGAACGAATCCGCGGGCGCATCGTCGTTTTGTCCAGCGACGCGCGCGCGCCGTCGACGGAAGCGACGCGACGCGACGTGAACGAGGGACGGCTAGGCGCGGCCGGGCGTGACTTCGTCGGTGCGCACGAAGAATTTCTTCAGCGTGTTCGGGCCGAACGTCGTCGCGATCGCGACGTCCGCGGCGTCTCGGCCGCGCGCGATGAGGACGCGCCCGATCCGGCGCTGGTTGTTGCGCGGATCGAAGACGTGCCACTCGCCGCCGAGATACGCCTCGAACCAGCCCGCGAAGTCCATCGCGGCGTACGGCGGCGGCATGCCGATGTCGCCGAGGTACCCCGTGCAATATCGCGCCGGGATGTTCACGCACCGGCAAAACGTGATCGCGAGATGCGCAAAATCCCTGCAGACGCCGAGCGGAGTGTTGAAAACCTCCCACGCCGTCTTGGTCGGACTCGCGTGCTCGTAACCGAAGCGAATGTGCCGGTGCACGAAGTCGCAGATGGCCTGCACCCTTCCCCAACCCGTCGGCGACGTTCCGAACAGCTTCCAAGCGACTTCGGTGAGACGATCGGTCTCGCAGTATCGGCTGCCGAGCAAGAACACGAGCGCATCGTCCGGAAGCGCCTCGATCGGGAGCTGCTGTGCCGACGCCGACGTTGCTTCCGGTAGTCCCGTGTCGTTCACCACCGCGTCGGCGGAAATCTCGATCAATCCCTTCGGAGCGACGAGGCGCGTGCACCAGTTGCCGAAGCCGTCGCGGTAACACCGGAGCGGAACCGACGGATTGGTGATCATGTAGTCGGGTCGCACGAGGTCGGAAGCGCGCGAATAGTGAACGCTCAGCGCAAGGATGATCGGAGTCGCCTGAGGAAACTCGTAGACCAACTCGTAGCCGACTCTGATTTGCATGCGTGAACTCGCGGCGACGCCCATCGTTTCGCCGTTCGAACGATCAGCATAGACCTTCTTCGACGTCCGTCACGTTTCCGAAGCGAGCCCGGAGGTCGAGCCTGGAGTGCCGTCAGCGCATCCGGTCGGTCTTCTCGAAATACTTTTTCGCGTAGGCGACGAGCTGTCCGTCGGTCGGGTGGTCTACCGTTTCGACGCCCACGATGCGCGCTTCGAGCAGCGGGGCGCTCTTGTGAAGGTACCGGATGAACTCGAGCTTCGCCGTCGCCGGCCCCACGACGAGGATCTCTTCGGGCCCTTCGAGCTTCGAGACGATCTCGTGGAAGAACCGCTTTTCGTCGTCGGGGTGTTCGTGAGCGGCCGCGATCGCCGTCTCGTGCTTGTGGTGGATGCGTGCTGGCGCGAGCACCGTCGCTTCCTGGACGGTGTCCCGATCGATGTGGAAGACGTGTGCTTCGCGGTGATCGAGCCAGATCGCGATGTGTTTGAGCATGGGCGAGATCCTATTTTCCAATTCACCCCACGAGAAGGACGATTTTGCCGGGGTCGCGTGGACGGAGCCCCTCGAGCATTTCATGAGCCGCACGCGCTTCGGACAGCGGGATTGTCGAGCCCACGCGCGGACGAAGCGCGCCGGCGTCGAGGAGATCCGCGATCTGGGTGAGCGCCCCGGTCGTCACGTCCACGAGCATGAAGAGCGCTCGGACCCCGCGGTCCGCCGCGAGCTTCGCGTCGGGTTCCGACACCGACGACACCAGCACGCCGCCCGGCTTCAGCACCGAGAAGGAGCGCGTCTGAAGGTCCCCGCCGACCGTGTCGATCACCGCGTCGACCGAGCCCGCAACGTCTTCGAAGCGCGTGGTGGTGGTGTCGATCAGCAGCCGTTCAGCGGCGAGACCGGTCGCGGAGCCCAGGCCCGTTTTCACGTCCGTGCCGATCACGTGAGCGCCGCGAGCGCGCGCGAGGTCGACCGCGAACGCGCCGACGTTGCCGGCGGCGCCGTGAATCAGCACACGCTGCCCCGCTTCGACGCGCGCGTGGTCGAACAGCATCTGATACGCGGTGACGGCGACCACCGGGATGGACGCGGCGTCGCGGTGAGTGAGCGTGCGCGGCTTCTTGGCCGCCATCGAAGCCGTGGCGACGGCGAACTCGGCGTACGCGCCGGTGAACCGCTTGTTCGTCGCGCCGTAGGCGTCCTCGTCGAGTGAAAATCCCCGCACCCCGCGGCCAATTCCGACCACCTTGCCGGAGAAGTCCGAGCCCAAAGTGAGCGGTAGCGGCTGAGGCAACGCGCTTTTTCCGGCACGAATCCAGGCGTCCCACGGACCCACACCCGCGGCGACGACCCGGACGAGTAGCTCGTCGGCCGACGGCTCCGGACGCGGCACGTCCTCGAACAGGATCACTTCGGGCGAACCGAAGCGATGAACACGGCATGCCTTCATGGCGTTCGAGGGAGCAGAAGTCGTGCCAGCACCGCCGCGCGAGCTACATCGACTTGCCGTAAGCCGGCGGAATGCTCGATGGCCGGACCGACGAGACGCCGTCGTCGTTCGGCTCGACGGTGTGCGTCACCTGCAACCCGAGCGCGCGGAGTTTCACGCGCATGGTCTGACGAGAGATGCCGAGCAGTCGTGCCGCGTCGCGCTGATTGCCGCGCGTGTAGTCGAGGACCAGCGTGAAGAGCAGGCGGTCGACCTGATCGTGGGTCTGCGCGTAGAGGTCCTCGGTCTCGAGCGGGAGCCGCTGGCGAATGAACTCGGCGAGCGCGCCGGCTTCCATGGGCGACGCGGACGCCGACGACTCTTCCGGGCGATGCTCGAGGTCCGGCAAGAATGCGGGAAGCAAGATGTGCCCGCTCGCGTGGAGCAGCGCTTGCTTGAGCACGCTCTGAAGCTCCCGGATATTTCCCGGCCAATCGTATGCGCGCAATCGCTCGAGCGCCTCCGGGGCGATCTCGCGCACGTCTCGCCCGAGCTGCCGGCTGAAGCGCAGCAAGTAGTGTCGTACCAGCATCGGCAGGTCTTCCGCCCGCTCGCGGAGCGACGGCAGATGGATCGTGAAGACGCCGAGCCGATAATAGAGGTCGGCGCGAAACTTCTCCTCGGCGAACCGCGTCTTGAGATCGCGATGGCTCGCGGCGATCACGCGTACGTCGGTCCGCAAGGTTTCGCTGCCGCCGACGCGCTCGAACGTCTGCTCCTGCAAGAGCCGCAGGATCTTCGGCTGGAGGGCGAGCGGCATGTCCCCGATCTCGTCGAGGAGGATCGTGCCGCCATTGCACTGTTCGAATCTGCCGATCCGCCGACGATCGGCGCCGGTGAAGGCGCCCTTCTCATGACCAAAGAGCTCGCTCTCGAGCAGATTTTCGGGAATCGCCGCGCAGTTCAGCGCGAAGAACGGCGCTTTCGAGCGCGCGCTGTGCTGGTAGATGGCGCGCGCGACGAGCTCCTTGCCGGTGCCGCTCTCGCCGGTGATGAGCACCGTGACGTCTTGCGGTGCGACGCGCCCGATCGCCTTGTAGATCTCGAGCATGGCGGGGCAGCTGCCGAACAGAAGGCCATCGGCGTCGGCGCTCACCGGCGTCTCGGCGAGCACGACGCGCGAGCGCATCCGGGACGCGACCTCGAGCGCCTCGCCCATCACGCGGCGGAGCTGAGCGAGATCGAGCGGCTTCGGCAAATAGTCGAAGGCGCCTTGCTTCATCGCCTCGATGGCAGCGTCCGCCGTTTTCGTCATCGTGACGAAGATCACCGGAATGCGGGCGTCGATGGCCCGAATCGCCTGGTGCACGTCCAGGCCCGACTGATCGGGGAGTCTGAGATCGAGAAGAATCGCGTCCGGAGGCTCGGCGCGAACGCGTGCGATGCCGGCCGAGCCGCTCTCCGCCACTTCCACGCGATGCTCCGGAGGTGGGAAGGCCTGTTGAACCTGCTCGCGGATCAAGCCCGGATCGTCGTCGATGACCAGAAGATGAGCCATGTTTCACTCGAGGGTCACGTCGCAGCGCTCGGTCGAGCGGCGAGCACGCTATCGCTACGTGCAGAGCAATACCAGACCATGCCCGCGCAAGGCGGCAGAGACGGTTCTGTGACGGGCCCATGAAGGACCGCGGAAGGCGCAAGCCGAAATGTTTCGGACCGGTACAGGAGCGCCCCGCGTGCAGAACTCACTGGCGCCACGTGACGAACCAACCTCACGGATGATGACTCCGTCGTTCGCCGAAACCGAGAAACGATTTGTCCCGCGTGACCAATCTGTTGCCACGAAACAGTTCCTCACGACCGAACTCCGAGGGGCGGGGGCGGCCGACACGTCATCTGCAGCGACCGAGTGCAGTAACCGAGCCAGCGTTCGCACCCCTCCGGGAGTTCGTGGCAGGCTCGCGGCGTTGCAGAAAGGGATCCCTCGATGCCGTACGAACCGTCACTCGATACCGCGAAGGACCAACCGGCGTCGCTGCTCGACCCGCGGGCGCTGCTCGCGGCGTGCGGGGAAAACGGTGTCATCTTGGGGAAGATCGCCGAAACCCTGAGAGCGCATCTGCCTCCAGAGCTATCGCGAGCCGCGGAGTGCCTACGCCAACGAGACGCCGCGGCGCTGCGAGAAGCTGCGCATCGCCTCGCTGGGATGGTATCCGCGGTTTCGACCATCGCGGGCACCGTCGCGACGACACTCGAAGATCAAGCCGCGCTCGGCGAGCTCGGAGGCGCTCCCGAGCTACTCGAGCAACTCGGCGCCATGGTTCGCGACGTCCTCGCCGACGTCGAGCACACGACGATCGAGCACCTGCAGCGGCTCGTCGAGCGCCCGAACCTTTCGACGCCTACGCGTGCTCGCGACTAAGCGCCTCCAGAATTTGCAACGAAACGGTCCCGGAGTGCTTCCATTTCGGCCTCGGCCCGAAGGCTCTCGAGCGCTCTTCCAACGGTAGCCACGGCGAGCGCCTGGTCGTCGAGAAAGTAGGTCACGCGGGCGTCGCGGTTGCCGAGGTCGCCGTCGATTTCGAGGCGATCCCATTTCTCCGCGTGGCCCACGTAGCGAAGCGTGGCGTCGTAGTGCTCGCTCCAGAAGAAGGGCACGACGTCGCAGGGCACCTGCTTGC
>Ga0265320_10000760_pt1 | contig 24736 bp, 16 predicted proteins | sample 4827metaG_FD_202087 | JGI IMG/M metagenome (GOLD analysis project Ga0265320, IMG submission 202087) | Rhizosphere microbial communities from Carex aquatilis grown in University of Washington, Seatle, WA, United States - 4-8-27 metaG | ecosystem: Host-associated > Plants > Roots > Rhizosphere >...
CCTCTCGGTCGCCCGCGAGCGCGAGCAGGGCACGTTCGACCAGCTCCTGGTGACGCCGCTTCGGCCGGTGGAGATCCTCCTCGGCAAGGCCCTTCCGGGGTTCATCATCGGCTTTGTCGAGATGACGGCGATCGTCCTGATCGCGACCCTCTGGTTCCACGTGCCGCTGCGCGGGGAGGTGGCGACGCTCTACGTCGGGCTCTTCTTCTTCCTCTTCTCGTCGATCGGCGTCGGCCTGATGGTGTCGTCCCTCGCCGTCACGCAGCAGCAGGGACTTCTCGGCGCGTTCCTCTTCCTCGTGCCGTCCGTCATGCTCTCCGGGTTCGCGACCCCGATCGCGAACATGCCGTTCTGGATGCAGCGCCTGACGCTGGTCAACCCCATGCGCTATTTCCTCGTGATCATCCGGGGGGTCTTCCTGCAGGGGACGCCCTTCCACCTGCTCGTGGGGCAGTTCTGGCCGATGGCGGTGATCGGGCTCGTCAACCTGACCGTCGCGGGGTTCCTCTTCCGGCGGAGGCTGTACTAGCCGCCCGCGCGGGCCCCTGCCCTCTACAGACAAGAAAGCCCGCGCCCTGGCAGGGGCGCGGGCTTTGCGGACCGGGAGGACTTAGAAGAGGATGCCGGTCTCGATCGCGAAACGGGTCTGCGAGGTGCTCGTCCCCGAGCTCCCGAAGACGGATCCTCTCGTCGTGGACGACGCCCCGACGAACGAGATCTCGCCGCGCGTGAAGAAGATCCCCGACTGGTAGGTGGGAGTGATCGTGAAGGACCAGGCCTTGCTTCCGACGCCGTAGAGCAGGTTGACCGAGCCGTCCGTCGTGCTGCCCGAGGACGAGATGTCCTCCAGGCGGGCCGACAGGTTCCAGCTCGTGTTCGGAACCGCGTAGTTGACCAGGACGCCGAAGCCGCTCGTGGAGGTAGCCTTGCCGATTCCGATGCTGGTGCCCGAGGCGGTGTCCGCGTACTGGCCGTACGCCTGAGCGATCCAGGGGCCGGACGTGAAGGAATAGATCAGGTTCCAGATCTGCTTGTCGTTGTTCTGGTAGATCGGTGTGGCGGAGGCGCCGTAGTCCGTCGTGCCAAAGTTGCCGCCGAACACGAGCGCCAGCGTGTTGGACGAGTTGATGGTCCAGGCCGCCGAGGCGGAGCCCCAGTTGTAGCGGTTCGAGTAGAACCCGTCGTTCCAGGACGCCGAGAGGGCCAGGGGGCCCGCGGTGTAGTTGGCCTGCACGCCGCGGCTGACGAGCGGCTCCTGGTTCCAGAGGAGTCCTCTCGAGATGTTCATGTTCTCATACGTGAACCCGTACTCGGCGCCGATCAGGGTCGGCAGCTTGCCGGCCTCGATCGAGAAGTTGCCGTTCACGTATTTGAGGAAACCCTGGGGAAGCGGCCCGAAGAGCGCGGTCCCGGTAGGCCCGGACCTCGTGTAAGGGACGCCGACGGTCGGGAACGAATAGGTGCCCGCCTGGACGAAGAACTGGAAGGCCCCGTCAACCTTCTGCACGAAGACCTGGGCGTTGCTCAGGTCGGCAAAGCCGCTTTTCTGGCCGGCAAAGGAGGGCGAGTCGCCGAGGGCGATCGCAGAGATGACTCCCGAGACATAGATCTTCCCAAAATCCGGAATGTCGAAACTCTCCGGCTTCACGTTGACCGCCAGCGGTCCCTCCATGGCGGGCGTGGAAACCGGCGACGTGGGCGCCGCTGCGGGCGCTGCAGCCGCCGGGGCCGCCGCTGCGGCAGGCGCCGCGGGTGCGGTGGCGGGTGTCGGTGCGGTCTGGGCGTTCGCTGTCACTGCGCAGATTGAGAGCGCGCAGACGTACAGGGGATACAGTTTCTTATTCATACGGTTGTTGGGCAGTAGGGATGTTGTTTGAAGCGGCGGTCGTAGTTCAAACCGCGCTCGCAGACGGATAGCAGCATTGATGCCATCCTCGAAATCGCCCCCGAATTTTCACCCGTTAAGCCGCTTTGCCAGCTATACTAACGTCTTCGCCCCTGATTTAGCGCCGCCGTAACCCCTAATCCGGGCAAAACGCCCCGTTTCTTAATGTTTTCTTAATCTTTTTCGGGTCCTGGCCCCGCCCCAAAGGGGCCCCTCAGGGGCTCGCCTAGTGGTGCTTGCGGGAAAGGAGTACGAACAGCGCGAAGAAGAGCGCGATCTGGAAAAGGACAATCACCGCTATCATGAGCGCCGTGTGGCTCTTGGCCTTCCACGGCTGCGGAGCACGCAGCCTCTGGTCGCGGTGGGTGATCTCGACCTTGTCCAGATGGTCCAGGTCCTGCTTCATCTCCACAGCCGACTGGTAGCGCTTCTTCGGGTCGCGCTCCAGGGCATGCAGGATCACCTCCTCGATCGCAGGATTGAGCTCGGGGTTTATTTTTCGCGGGGCCTCCGGGTCGCCCGTGACGCGGGCGTTCATGACGATGTAGGGGCTCTCGCCCTGGAAGGGTGTGGAGCCCGTCACCAGCTCGTAGAGGATGGCGCCCAGGCTGTAGATGTCGCTCCTGTGGTCGCCCCTCTTGCCGCGGACCTGCTCGGGGGAGATGTAGTCGGGTGTGCCCAAGGCCGGGGTCAGTCCGACAAAGGTGAGGCGCCGGGCCGTCTCGACCCGCGCGATTCCGAAGTCGAACAGCCTCAGGCTGCCGTCCTTGCAGACCATGATGTTCTGCGGCTTCAGGTCGCGGTGGGCGATCCCGTTCTGGTGAAGGTACTCGAGCGCGTCGCAGATCTGGCTCCCGTAGGCGACGGCCTCGCCCTCGGAGAGTGTCTTCCTCTTCGTGATGACCTCGGCGAGCGTCTTCCCCTCGAGGAACTCCATGACGAGGTAGGGCCGGCTCTTCGGACCCTCCACCTTCACGACCTTGAGGATCGCGGGGTGGTTGAGCCTGGCGCCGATCTCCTCCTCGCGCTGGAAGCGCTCGAAGCCCGCCACGTCGCTCTCCAGCGCCATGAGCGGGATCTTTATCGCGACGCTCTGGCCCGTCGTCTTGTCGGTGGCCCTGAAGATCGAGGCCATGTTGCTGCGGGCCACGAGGTCCGTGATCTCGAAGCGGCCGTCGAGGATCCTGCCCGGGCCGGGCTCGCTCGTCCCGGACGCGGCTGCCGCGGCGGCCACGACCGCCTTCCCGGGCTTCACGTCGGCGCCGAGGGAGGCGCGGGCGGTCTTCGCAACCTCCTCCCAGTTCCTCACCTCGATCAGCTGCAGGGTCACGTTGTCGTCGCTTCCGCGCTTCTGGGCGAGGGCGATCAGCTCCTTGCAGGCGTCGTAGGGGTGCGAGCGGCAGATGATCTCGCGCATCTCCTCGTCGAGGATGAACGCGTGGAGGCCGTCCGTGCACTGCAGCACGAAGTCGCCGTGATGGAGGAGCTGGGTCGCGAAGTCTGGCTGGCAGAAGGGCTCGGCGCCCACGCTGCGCGTCAGCTCGCTCCGATTGGGACTGGCCATCGCCTGGCGCTCCAGGATCATCCCGAGCTTGACCGGCACCGAGGTGGCCACGTGGTCGGTCGTCAGCCGGCGGATCGTCTTCTGGCGGATGAAATACGAGCGCGTGTCGCCGACATTGGCCACGCAAACGGCGCCGTCGCGGAACATGGAGCCCACGAGCGTCGTGGCCATCTTCCTGCCCTTGTACTCCGACAGCGACCTGTCGTGCACCTCCGAGCAGGCCGCCGTGAACATCCGGCGAAGAAGCGCGTAGGGCTTGACGTCCCCGGACGAAGCCTGGAACTCCCTCAATGCGGCGTCTACGGCCACGCGGCTCGCGACCTCGCCGTGCTCGTACCCACCCACCCCGTCGGCCAGGAGCGCCACGCTGCCCTGCTTCTCACGGGTCAGGGGGTCGGGCGACTCCCAGAAATCCATCCAGTCCTCATTTACGGGGCGAACGGGGCCTATTGAGGTGAGTCGGGCGTAGCGCAGACGCATGGGGTTGGCGGAAAGAAATGGCCCCGCTTGCTTGGCGCAGGCGGGGCCATGGAACTCTTTAGGACAGTCAGGTCAAATCAAACTGCCGGCTTGGCCGTCAGGATCATCGCCTTGCCCCTGACCTTGCTGCTCTTCGCGAAGTAGTACCAGCCGTAGAGGCCCCAGGCGAACGCCACGCCGAGCGCGATGTACGGCTCCTTCACGCTCATCCCCGCGACGGTCCAGGGACCGATCAGGTAGAAGAGCATGCAGGCGAGGTTCGCCAGAAGCCCGAACACCGGCACCACGAGGTGCTTGAAGCCATTGAACATGTGGTGCTCGCGGAATGCGACGATCGCGATGATGCAGGTCGTCATGTACAGTAGGAAGGTGCCGAAGTTGCTGATCAGCGTGATGATCAGGAGCGTGTTCGGCAGCTTGGCGTACGTCTCCGGCGCGAAGATCCCGAAGCTGTACCAGATGTTGTGCTTGTCCAGGGCCGCAGGGGTTGTGCCCCCAAGGTAAACGGACACCGTGATGATCCCGATGACGATCGAGATGATCGCCAGCGTCCAGATGGAGCGGTGGGGGGAGAGCGTCTTGCCGTGCAGCAGGCCGAAGTGCGAGGGCACCTCCTCATCCCTGCCCATGGCGTAGGTGACGCGGGCACCCGTGCTCAGGCAGGCGAGCGTCGTCCCGATGAGGGCGAGGAACACGGTGAAGGCCTGGACGAGCATGAAGGCGCGCCCGGCCTGGTAGCTCCCAAAGAGCCAGGTCCCGACGATCACCATCATGTCGCCTATGGGCGCCCCCGAGCCTGACGCCTGCGGAAGCGTGTAGCCGTTGTGGAGGAGGTAGTTCGCGGCGAAGTACTCGATCAGGTAGCACACGGCGCCCTGGATGACGAGCGAGAGGAGCACCGCGCGCCCGATGTCCTTCTTCGGGTTCTTGGCCTCCTCGCCCATGGCCGTCACCGACTCGAACCCGACGAGGATCAGGATCGCAACGCAGGCCTGGATGAAGACGAAGTTGAAGCTGTGCGGCCCGACCACGGACTTGGCAGTCGGGTGGAAGTTGAACGTCGTGATCTTGGTTGCGGGATCGGTCGTGTAGGCGTCGGCCATCTGGTAGCTCACGGTGAACGGTGCAGCGAGCTTCGGGTCCGTCACGGCCTTGCCGTCCTTGTCGGCCGGGACCGGATTGCCGTCCTTGTCGGTCTGGTCCGCCGTCTGGTAGACGATGTTCCCCTTGTCGTCCTTCGTCGGCTTGTTGTCCGCATCGAGGACGGGCATGGGCGCGCCCTTGTCATCCTTAACGGTGTCCTGGAAAACCTGATAGTTGACGGCGACGCCGTTCGAGAGGTGGTAGCCGACCGAGCCGTCCGTATGCTTGGTACGATACGCGATCGCCATCACCGAGAAGACCAGCAGCGCCGAGATCTGGATGATGTTGATCGCCATGTTCACCGCCGTCGTGCCGGTGACCCCGCGGAACGCGATGTAGGCGACGAAGAGCGTGAACACGACGCAGAACAGGATCATGAACAGCGGACTGTCATATATGCCGCTGAACGTATCCGGAAAGAATTGGTTCAACAGGTAACTCGAGATCAGCGCCGTCACCCCGACCATGCACCCCGGGTAGACCCAGTAGTAGAGATGGCTGGCCCAACCCGTGAAGAACTTCATCACGCGGGCAAACTTGAACGCCTTGCTCTTGGAGAGGAAGGCCTGCTCCGCGTAGAAATATGACGAACCGGCGCCCGGATAGAGCTTCGAGAGCTCCGAGTAGCTGACCGCCGTGGCCAGGCACAGCAGGAGGGCGGCGACGATGCCAAACCACATGGATGCTCCCGCCGCGGGCGCGCCGTAGAGGGCTTGCTCCTGGAAGGTGAGCCACAGGAACGCCCCGGGCGCGATCAGGGCCATCGCGTTGATGGTCAGGCCGGTGAGGCCCAGCGTGGGCTTCATCGTCGGTGTATTGGTGGTTGGGTCAGGCATAGGTCGTGGGATTAGGCTGGAGCGTTCTGGGGGTGGTTGAGTTGGATCAGGCGATCTGTCGTGACGTTGTGAGGTCTAAACGCGGATTTAATGTCCGCGGCCGTGATAAGCCGCTTGTGTGCCAACAGTTATGTCAAATTGACATTATTTGTAATTGCCTGCCCATTAAACTTTTATCACGAACCCGAGGCCGTTCTCCCCGCGCCATCCCGGGCGTTAAATCCACGGATGACCGTATCCCGATAAAGGATGCCGGCGTAAAATCCGGGTTGGAAACGCCGTTGATCCCGCCAAACGCGGCGCCGTTGCGCGGGCCCTGCGGGATCCGGGGCTTCTATCCGAGGACCAGCCCGGCCCTGAGGGCCGGAGCGGGCTCCGGGCGCCATTCCAAACGGGTGATTTCCAGAGCGCCGTCGCCGGTCGCCACGACGAGGGGTGAGACGCAGAGCACCTCCCCGGGCCGGCCCCGCTTCCCCAGGCTGGCCGGGGATTCCGGCTCGGCCCACCACACCATGAGGCGCGAGGGACCGGCGTCCGTGAATGCGCCGGGATAGGGGTCCGTCACCGCCCTGACCAGGTTGAAGATCTCACGCGAGGTCCGCGTCCAGTCGATGCGGCCGTCCTCGGGGGTGCGGCCCCCGAAATACGTCGCCTTCGACACGTCCTGGGGCGTCTCGACCGCTCTCCCCGAGAGGAGCGCGTCGATCTGGCGGGCAAGCACCCTGCGCGCGCACGGCAGCACCTTTCGAAACGCCTGCTCGGCCGTGTCGCGAGGCCCGATGTCCACGCCCTCCTGGTCGACGATGTTCCCCGCGTCGGGCTCCTTCACCATCCGGTGCAGCGTCATCCCGATCCGGGGCTCCCCGTGGAGGACGGCCCAGTTTATCGGCGCCCTGCCGCGGTACCTTGGGAGCAGGGAGCCGTGCATGTTGAACGCCCCGAGGGGCGCCATCCCGAGCACCTTCATGCCGATCATGTTCCTGTAGTAGACGGAGATCATGAGGTCGGGCCGCATCGCCGCGATCCGCTCCATCCACTCGGGGGTCCCCACCCTCTGCGGCGTGTGGACCGGGACGCCCCGGCCCCTCGCCGCGTCCGCGGGCGTCTTGAACCAGATCTTCTCGTTCGGGTTGTCCTCGTGGGTGATGAGCGCGACGACGTTGTCCCCACGCTCCAGGAGGAGCGAGAGGCAGTCGTGGCCGACCTCGCTGTAGCCGAAGAAGAGTATCCGGGGGCCGGGCATGCGCGGGCCGTCGAGCTATTCCTTGGCCTCGATCAATTCCCGCACGTAGTAGCGCTGGCGCGCCCGCACGACCTGGTAGGTCCGGCCCACGTATTCACCGATCAACCCGATGCCAGTCATGGCCACGCTTAGCAGGAACAGCACGATGGCCAGCAGCGTGAACACGCCGAAAGTCTCGCGGTCGAGGTTGAACACGAAGCGCCGCACAAGCAGCACGACCACCAGCGCGAAGCTCCCGAGTGAACTCAACCCGGCGAACATCGTGAAGTACTGCAGAGGCGCAATCGAAAAGCCGGTGATGAGGTCGAAGTTCAGACGAACGAGCCCATAGAACGAGTAGTTCGATACGCCCGCGTGGCGCTCCTCGTGCTTCACGCCCACCTCGGTCGGGTTCCCCGAGAAGCTGTAGGCGAGCGCCGGGATGAAGGTGTTGATCGCGCCGCTGCGGACGATGGCCTCGATGATGGGGCGCCTGTAGGCGCGCAGCATGCAGCCCTGGTCCGTCATCTCGATCGACGTCGTGGACTTGCGGACGCCGTTGATGATCCGCGACGCGACGGTGCGGAACAGGCTGTCCTTTCGGTTGATCCTGAAGCCGCCGACGTAGTCGTGCCCGGCGTCGATCAGCACGAGGAGCTTCGGGATCTCCTCAGGGGGGTTCTGCAGATCGGCGTCGAGCGTCACGATGACCTGGCCGCGGACCCGCTCGAACGCCGCCATGATCGCCATGTGCTGGCCGTAGTTCGCGTTGAAGTCGATGACCCGCGTCACCTGGGGCCGGGCCGCGTACTGGGCCTTCAGGAGATCGAGCGACTTGTCGGCGCTGCCGTCGTTCGTGAAGATGACCTCGTAGGTGCGGCCGAGCCCGTCGAGCACCGGATAGAGCCTCGAGAAGAGGAGCGGGAGGTTGAGCTCCTCGTTGTAGACCGGGATGACGACGGACAGGTCGGGCGCGGTGCTCATGTCTTTAGGTGGCTTTCCAGGCAGGCCGCAAGCGAGCGGACGACCCGGGCGACGTCGGAGCGGGCCATGGCGGGGAAGAGCGGGAGGGTCAGGATGTTGCGCCCGGCGTATTCCGCGCCGGGGAAATCCCCGTCCTTGAACCCCATCCTCCGGTAGAGCGCGAAGAGGTGGATCGCCGGGTAGTGGACGCCCGTGCCGATTCCCCCCGCGTGGAGCTCCTCCATGATCCTGGCGCGCGGTGCGTCCAGCCGGGCCTCCGGGAGCATGACCTGGAACATGTGCCAGTTCGAGTCGGTGAAGTTCGCGGGCGGAAGCCCGAGGCCGAGCGCGCGGACGGCCGGCCGGTCGAACTCCTCGAAGTAGGCGCGGGCGAGGTCGCGGCGCTTCGCCGTGAACTCGTCCAGGTGCGGCAGCTGCCCGAGGCCGATCCGGGCGGCGATGTCGGTCATGTTGTACTTCCCGCCCACGAGCTCGACCTCCATCCCGTCATGGCCCGTCCGGACGACGCCCTGGAGGCGGTACTGCTCCGCAAGCTTCGCCTCGCCCTCGTCGTTAACGACGAGGCACCCGCCCTCCGAGGTCGTGATGTTCTTGTTCGCATGGAAGCTGAACGAGACAAAGTCGCCGAACGACCCGATGCGCCTCCCCTTCCAGGTGCTGCCGAAGGACTGCGCGGCGTCCTCGACGACGCGCAGGTTGTGCCTCTTCGCGAGTGCGGCCAGCCGGTCGCGGTCGACCGGCAGCCCGGCCAGGTCGACGGTGATGATCGCGCGCGTGCGCGGGGTGATGGCCCTCTCGGCCTTCTCCAGGTCGATCAGCCGGGTCGCGGGGTCGATGTCCACGAACACGGGCTTCGCGCCGACCTCGAGGACCACGTTGCTCGTGGCGACCCAGGAGAGGGGCGTCGTGATCACCTCGTCGCCCGCCTTCACGCCGGCGATCCGCAGGGCGATCTCCATCGTGCAGGTGCCGGAATTGAACGCCCGCACCGGCCTCCCGCCGAAGAACTCGGAGAGCTTCGCCTCGAAGGCCCTTACCTGGGGGCCCGAGGAGATCCAGCCCGAGCGCATCACCTCGGCCACGCCGGCCACGGTCGCATCATCGATCGTCGGGCGCGTGAACGGGAGGAAAGGCTCCACGGGCCTGGGAGGGGTTGCTGCGGCGGGCGAGGGCATTGCGGGGGGCATTCTGGGGGGTGACAGCGAATCCTCAAGGCTGGTTGCTGAAAAGATAGTGGTGCGGGCCCGTGGCCACCAGGTGGTAGTGGAAGGCCGGGTCCGTGAAAAGCTCGGCCGCGTCGCGGATCCGGGCCACCGCGAAGACGCGGCCCGGCCCGGCCCACTGCCTTCGGAATTCCTCGTCGCCAATGAACCGCTCCTGCCTCTGCGCCGGGTCCAAGAACTGGAGCTCAAGCTCGTCGGTGTAGTGGACGAGCCCGACCACCCCTCCCGTGTAGTAGGTGAAGTCGTGGAAGAAGCCGTGGTAGTGGTACACGCGGTCCCCCGGTCGCACGGCCGTGCGCGCCGCGAGCGCGACCTCCTTCGTGCTCCTCACGTCGATGACGGGCATCGCGAAGAGGAGGACGCCGATCAGCACCACGAGGGTCCCCGCCATCGCGGTCACCGCCCCGCGCGCGGCGGCGTCGCCGCGCTGGATCATGGCCCTGAGGCCCCCCACGCAGAGAACCGCCGCCAGGACGAAGGCGTACGGCCTGAGTTCCGCGGCCTGGGCCGCGTCGCGGATGAGCCCGGGCTTGAGGACCGCGACGCAAAGCGCCGCGGCCAGGAGGCCGCAGAGGAAGCCGAACACCCTCAGGCCCGTCCTCATCCGCGCGAACGCGCCCTCCGAGGCGAGGGTCGCGGAGAGCCAACTGCCGACGATCACCGCGAGCGGGGGAAAGACCGGCAGGATGTAGGGGATCAGCTTCGACTTGGAGGCGCTGAAGAAGAGGAAGATGAAGCCCGCCCAGATCGCCAGGAACCACGCCTCGGAGCGCTCCCTTCGCCGGGCCCAGCCCCCGGCGAGCGAATCGCGCATCGAGGACCACAGGAAGCCCGTCCAGGGGAAGAGCCCGAGGACGAGGATCGGGACGAACCACCAGAAGGGCTCGAACCGTCCGTGGCTTTTGTCCGCGTACCGCTGGAAATGCTCGTAGATGATATAGAAGTGGGCCCATCCCGGGTTCCTTCCCGAGACGAGGACGTGCCAGGGCGCCGCGATCGCCAGGAAGATCATGGAGCCGCTCGGCAGGTACAGAGGCCAGAGCCTTCTCCACTGGTTGAGGAGGAGGACCCAGAGGAACATGACGGCGCCCGTGATCAGGAAGCCCATGAGGCCCTTGGTGAGGGTGGCCAGGGCCGCGCTCGCGTAGAGCCCGTAGAAGAGCCAGCGCCGGGTGCGGCCCGGCTCCTCCCGCATCCCAAGGATGAAGCAGAAGAGGGTCGCCGCCATGAGCACCGAGACCGCCATGTCCAGGGTCACCATGTGCCCCAGGGCCAGGTAAAGGAGTGAGGTCCCGAGGACGACCGCCGACCAGAATCCCGCGTCGCGGCCGTAGAGGCGGCGGCCGGCGGCGTAGGTCGCAAGGATGCCCGCGATCCCGAAGAGGGCCGGGGCGAGCCGCACGGACCACTCGCTCGGCCCGAAGGCCTCCTCGCAGACCGCGACGGCCCAGTACATGAGTGGCGGCTTCTCGAAGTAAGGGACCCCGTTGAGCCGGGGGGTGACCCAGTCCCCGCTGGCCACCATCTCCCTGGGAACCTCGGCGTAGCGGCCCTCGTCGGGATTGAGCAGAGGGGCGCTCCCGAGCCGCCAGGCGAACAACGCCCCGAACAGCGCCGCGATCAGCAGGAGGTCGTGCCGCCATGACTTGTCGGCGGGCGATGGTGTCGGGGCCGTTGGACTCACGGGCTGGACCTAGGGGCTAAGCGCTATCCACGCAAGTCTATGGGAGCGAGGGGCCGGCGCCGGGCCGGTTTTCAATTGAGCCCGCGCCGGCCTTCCGGTCGAATCCCGCCCCATGCCCGCCGCCACCCGCAACTTCTCGTTCATCTGCGGGCAGGATGACTTCCTCGTCGGGCGCATGGGCAGGAAGCGCTTCGACGAGCTTGCGGGGGACTCGACCGACGAGTTCTCGCGCGAGGTCGTCAACGGGTTCGCGGCCAACGTCGACGAGGTCGAGAGCGCCGTGAACCGCTTCCGCGAGGCGGTCCAGACCGTGCCCATGTTCGGGGGCCGGCGCGTCGTGTGGCTCAAGGATGTCAATTTCCTGGCGGACTCGGTGACGGGAAAGGCCGAGACGACGCTCAAGTGCGTCGAGGACCTCCAGCAGCTGCTCGGTTCGGTGAACCCCGAGGAGTCGGCCGTCCTGATCACGGCCGCCCCGGTCGACCGGCGGCGCTCGTTCGCCAAGTGGTGCGAGAAGAACGCCGACTTCGCCCTGGCGGACGGCGGCGAGGACGCCGAGGGGTTGGGCCCGGTCGTGCTGGCCGAGGCGGGCGCGATCGGGGTCACGTTCGGGCCGGGCGCCCTGGAGCTCTTGCTCGCGAAGATCGGGGCCAACACCCGGCTCCTGGTCGAGGAGGTCCATAAGCTGGCCGCGCACGCAGCCGACGGCGCGGTGATCGACGAGGCGAGCGTGGCCGAGATGAGCCCCAACGCGGCGCAGGGCGACTTCTTCGAGACGGCGGACGCCTTCTTCAGCGGCGACCTCCAGTGGACGCTCGCCTCGCTCAGAAGGCACTTCTTCGCCGGCGGGGACGCGAGGCCGGTCCTGGCGGCACTTCAGAACCGCAACCGGATCCTGATCCAGGTGCGGGCGCTTGCGGACGCCGGGGACGTGAGGGTCGGCCCCCGGGGCGTCGACGGGCTCCAGCGGGCGGGCGAGGCGCACGGGCCCAAGTTCGGCGAGGCGGTCGCCGAGAAGAGCTCCTTCAACGTCTTCACGCAGAACCCCTGGTACGTCGGCAAGCTCGCGGGCTCGGGCCCCTTGCCCTCGCTGCGCCGGCTCATCGACAACCAGAGGGAGTTCATCAACGCGTTCGAGGAGATCATCCGGCGTCCCGACGAGCAGGCGGAGGTGCTGCGCGACCTCGCAGTCCGCTGCCTCGCGACCCCCGCCGCCAGGGCCGTTCCGGCCTGACCTCAAGCTTTTCAAGTGGCGTTCGCCGGAGGTCGGGCTTTACTGGGCGGCTTGCCGTGAACGAGCCCTCCGACCCCGCACCACGCGAAATCCTCCCGAACGTCCTTGCCGACCGCTACGCGTCGGACGCGATGAGGGACATCTGGTCGCAGCGCGGGAAGGTGCTTCTCGAGCGGGACTTCTGGATCGCCGTCATGAAGGCCCAGCGGGACCTGGGCGTCCCGATCCCCGCGGACGCGATCAGGGACTATGAGAAGGTGAAGTCCGCGATCGACCTGGTGTCGATCGCCAGGCGCGAGCGCGTGACCCTCCACGACGTCAAGGCGCGCATCGAGGAATTCTCGGAGCAGGCGAAGCGCCAGTTCATCCATCTGGGGCTCACGAGCCGCGACCTGACCGAGAACGTGGAGCAGCTGCAGATCTTCCAGTCGCTCAAGCTCGTCCGCAAGAAGGTGGCTGCCGCCCTGCTCGTCCTCGCGCGCCGCGCCGAGGAGCACCGCGACCTGATGATCACGGCGCGCACGCACAACGTCCCGGCGCAGCCGACGACGCTCGGCAAGCGCCTCGCGATGTTCGGGCAGGAGCTCCTGATCGCCCTCGACCGCCTCGAGGGGCTGATCGTCCGGTATCCCGTGCGCGGGCTAAAGGGCGCGGTCGGCACGCAGCTCGACCAGCTGACGCTCCTCGGCGGGAGGGCCGACAAGGTCGCCGATCTCGAGAGCCGCGTCCTCAAGCACCTCGGGATACCCGCCTCGCTCGCCGTCGTCGGCCAGGTGTACCCCCGCGGGCTCGACTTCGACGTGGTCTCCGCGCTCCACCAGACGGGCGCTGCGGCATCGAGCTTCGCCACGACGATCCGGCTCATGGCCGGGGCCGGGCTCCTGACCGAGGGGTTCCAGGAGGGCCAGGTGGGCTCGTCCGCCATGCCGCACAAGGCCAACGCCCGCAATTGCGAGCGGATCTGCGGGTTCTCCACGGTCCTCGGCGGCTACGTCACGATGATGGGCTCGCTCGCGGGCGACCAGTGGAACGAGGGCGACGTGTCCTGCTCGGTGGTGAGGCGGGTCGCGCTCCCCGACTCCTTCTTCGCGATCGACGGCAGCCTTGAGACCCTCCTGACGGTCCTCGACCAGATGGACATCTTTCCGTCGGCGATCTCGCAGGAGAACGAGCGCAACCTCCCGTTCCTGGCGACCACCACGATCCTCATGGAGGCGGTCAAGCGGGGCGCGGGGCGCGAGACGGCGCACGAGGCGATCAAGGAGCATTCGCTCGCGGCGGTGAAGGCGATGCGCTCAGGGACGCCGGGGCCGGACCTGTTGGACCGCATCGCCGGGGACCGGCGGATCGGCCTCGGCAAGAAGGCCCTGCAGTCGATTCTCTCGGAAAGCGCGCGGTTCGTCGGCGCCGCGCCCAACCAGGTCGATCTGTTCGTCGCAGAGGTTAAGCCTCTAGGTAAGAGAGTGAAAGGCGCGGCCGACTACCGGCCGGCGCGCCTTCTCTAATTTGTTTCGGGGTCGTCCGAACTTTTCAATTGCGCACCCCTAGGGGATGCGCTTTCTTGGACCCTCGCTGTCCCGATAAATCCTTATAACTTTTCAAATGGCTGAACTCGTAGGAAACGTCCTGGTGGGTCAATCTGGTGGTCCGACCTCCGTCATCAACGCTAGCTTGGCCGGCATCGTGGCCGAGGCTCTCAACCACGAGGCCATCGAGGAGATTTACGGCGGCCTCAACGGCGTCCTCGGCATCCTGCAGGAGGATGTGGTGGACCTCGCGTCCGAGTCGCAGCAGCAGATCCGCGCGCTCCGCCACACCCCCGGCGCGGCACTCGGGACCTGCCGCTACAAGCTCAAGAAGCAGCAGGACTTCGAGCGCGTGCTCGAGGTGTTCAAGGCCCACAACATCCGCTATTTCTTCTACATTGGCGGCAACGACTCCCAGGACACGGCCGACAAGATCTCGAAGCTCGCCCAGCAGCAGGGCTACGAGCTGCGCGTGATCGGCGTCCCGAAGACGATCGACAACGACCTGACGGGGACGGACCACTGCCCGGGATACGGCAGCGTCATCAAGTACCTCGCCACGACCGTTCGCGAGATCGCCTGCGACAACGAGGCGATGGGCCAGGGCGACCTGGTCTCGATCGTCGAGGTCATGGGCCGCAGCGCCGGATGGATCGCCGCGGGCACCGCCCTCGCAAAACGCCGCGACCACCCCCACGACGCCCCCCACCTGATCCTCCTTCCCGAGGTCCCGTTCAACCAGGAGAAGGTCCTCGAGGACGTCCGCCGGGTTCTGAAGCGCGAGAAATACTGCCTTATCGTCGTCGCGGAAGGCCTGGTCGACGCGGACGGCAACTACCTTGCGGCCGACTCGGCCACGGATGCATTCGGACACGCGAAGCTCGGCGGCGCGGGAGAGGCCCTCGGTGAGATCATCGAGACCGGAATCCCGACCGCGAAGGTCCGCGTTGCCCGCCCAGGTTTGATCCAGCGCGCGGCGGCCCACGCGGCCTCCAAGACGGACGCCGACGAGGCGTTCCTCGCAGGGCAGGCCGCGGTCCGCGCCGCAATCGCGGGCGAGACCGACAAGATGGTCACGCTCGTCCGGGGCGAGACCGAGCACTACACGGTCGAGACCGGCCTGGCGCCCCTGAGCGAGATCGCCAACGGGACGAAGAAGCTTCCCCGCGAGTGGATCAACGAGGACCTGGTCAGCATGAACTTCCAGTTCCTGCGCTACGCCCAGCCCCTCATCCAGGGCGAGGTCGCGCTGCCGCACGACGCCGGAGTGCCCACGTACGCCCGCCTCGACAAGGTGCGGGTGGACAAGGTCCTCCCCGCCTACGAGGTCTGATCGGCCGCCCTCGAGGCGACAAACGGCTCCTCGTGGAGGTCGGGCGCACGCCTGCCCGCGAGGAGGAGCCACCACACCCTCGCGTTGGCGAGGACCACGACCACGGACAGGACGACAAACGCGGCTGTCGCCGCGGCGTCGACCCAGGCGTTGAGCGCCTGGCGCGCGCCCAGGGCCGTGTTCGCCGCGCTCAGGAACCCGAGCCTTGGGTCGGGGCTGAAGATCTTCATCCATCCCGCGGTCAGCGTGACGGCCATGAGCCAGGCGAGCGGCAGGATCGTGACCCAAGCGTAGCGCGCCCTGCCCATCTTGATGAGCACCGTCGTGCCGAGGGCGAGCGCAATGACGGCAAGGAGCTGGTTCGCGATGCCGAAGATCGGCCACAGGGAATTGATGCCGCCGAGCGGGTCGACGACCCCCTGGTAGAGGAACCACCCCCAGGCTCCCACGAAGAGAAGGGTCGCGCCGACGTTGCCGGGGAAAGAGCGGGTGTCCCCAAGCGGCCTCCATGCGAGGCCCAGGAGGTCCTGGACCAGGAACCTCCCGATCCGCGTGCCCGCGTCGATCGTCGTCAGGATGAAGAGCGCCTCGAACATGATCGCGAAGTGGTACCACACGGCCATGGCGGCCCCGCCGCGAAAGACGCCCGCGAGCATCCGGGCCATGCCGAGCGCGAAGGTCGGCGCCCCGCCGGCCCTGCCCATCATCGTCTTCTCGCCCACGCTCGCGGCGAGGGCCGACATGTCCGCAGGGGTCACGGCGAACCCGAGCGCGGTCAGGTGTGACGTCACGGCGAGCGCGTCGCCCTTCATGTTGATCGCGAAGTACTGGCCCGGGTCCATCGCGCACGCCGCGATGACGGCCATGATCCCGACGCACATCTCCGTCATCATGGCCCCGTAGCCGATGATCCTTATGTCGCGCTCACGCGAGAGCAGCTTGGGCGTCGTCCCCGAGGAGACGATCGCGTGGAAGCCCGACACCGCCGCGCACGCTATCGTGATGAAGCAGAAGGGGAACACCGGGCCCGCGAACACGGGGCCCGACCCGTCCGTGAACCTCGTGAGCGCGGGCATGCGCAGGTGGGGCCCGAGGACCACGATCGCCAGGCCCAGGGCCGCGATCGTTCCCACCTTCATGAAGGTGCTCAGGTAGTCCCTGGGCGCCAGGAGGAGCCAGACGGGGACGATCGAGGCGACGAGGCCGTAGCCCATGATCCACCAGGCGAGCGTCGTGCCCCTGAGGGTCAGGAGACCCTCCAGCGCCGTGCCCCCGATGAACCTGCCGCCCCACGCGGCCGCGACGAGGCCCGCAATCCCCGCGGCGGTCGACCAGGCGAGCACCCTACGCTTGTGGCCGCCCGTGCGAAGCGCGAAACCCATCGCGAGGGCGATCGGCATGGTGGCCGCGATCGTGAAGACCCCCCACGGGGACTCCGCGAGGGCGTTCACGACGACGAGCGCGAGGACCGCCAGGAGGATGACGGAGATAGCCGTGATGCTCACGAGCGCCACGAGACCCGCGAAGGGGCCGACCTCGTCGCGCACCATTCTGCCGAGCGAGCGGCCGCCGCGGCGCACCGAGCAGAAAAGGATGATGCTGTCGTGAACGGCGCCCCCGAACACCGCGCCGATCAGGATCCAGAGGAAGCCCGGCAGGTACCCGAACTGAGCGGCGAGCACCGGGCCGACGAGGGGCCCCGGCCCGGCGATGGCCGCGAAATGGTGGCCGAAGACCACCCACCGGTTGGTCCGGACGAAGTCCTTTCCATCGGAATGGGTCTCCGACGGGGTGGCGCGCAGCTCGTCGATCGTCATGACCCTCGCCATGAGCCACGCCGAGTGGAACCGGTAGGCGATCGCGAAGACGCAGGCGGCCGCGACCACCATCCAGAGGGCGCTCACCTGCTCGCCCCGCGACCACGCAAGGACCGCGACGGAGAAGGCCCCGGCCGCGGCCACGGCCGTCCACGCCGCGGCGCGGAGGAACTTCACGGGGGCACTGGATTCCGCACGGGCCATGGGCGCAGGGTCTTTGGGGAGGGCGCGGTAAGGTGGACGAACCGGCCGCGCCGCGCAAGCGCGGGACCGCCCACTTGTTGGTTTGCCTCCCCCGAGGGAGGTCTCCCATCTTCCCCCGGTCACTGGAGATGCCGAGCACCCCTCCCCCAACGCCCCAGGTTCCCGGAGCGCGGCCGTCGCGGGCGCCGGGCGCGCTCCTTGCTGCGGGGCTCTGGGCCGCGCTCACCGCCGTCGCCAGGCTGCGCCCCCCTGACGGGACTGACCACGGGAACCTCGGCCAGTTCATCGGCCGTCTCCATCCCCTTCTCGTCCACGGGCCCATCGCGCTCCTCATCCTCGTGCCGCTGATGGAGCTCGCGGGGCTCCGGCCGCGCTGGGCGCACCTGCGCTCCGCCGCGGGCTGGATCCTCCTTGTCGCCGCGGCGGCCGTGTTCGCCTCGGCATTCGACGGGTGGCTCCTCGCCTGGAGCGGAGGCTACCGGGGCCGCGACGTCACGCTGCACATGTGGGGAGGCGTGCAGCTTGCGGCGGTCTGCGCGGCGGCGGCGTGGACCCGGGGCGCCTCGGGGGCCGCGCGGCGCGCCTACCCCGCCCTCCTTGCGGGCGCCCTCGCGCTCATGGTCTGGACGGCGCACGGCGGCGGGTCGATCACCCACGGCGACGGATACCTGACCGAGAAGATGCCCGCCCGCCTAAGGGCGTGGCTCGGGATGGCGGCGGCGCCCGCGCAAGAGGCGGCGCAGACCGCCCCGGGTCCCGCCTTTCGCACGGGCCTCGGGAGCATGGACCCCGCGAACCCGGCCTTCTACGTCGTCCACGTGGCCCCGCTCCTGGAGCGCAGCTGCGTCCGGTGCCACAAGCCCGAGAAGCACAAGGCCGGGCTGAGGATGGACTCGTACGCGCTGCTCCTGCACGGGGCGGAGGACGGCCCCGTCGTCGTCCCGGGCAATCCCGCGAAAAGCGAGCTCATCCGCCGGGTTAAGCTGCCGGCAAGGGACGACGATTCCATGCCGAGCGACGGCGACAAGCCCCTGGCCCCGGAGGAGATACAGATGATCGAGCGCTGGATCTCGGCCGGCGCAAAAGGCGGCTGAGCGCTTGCGGGCGCGACTGTTGGCATCACACTGCAGTTTTGCGTGTCCAACCGACTTCCATGAAGCGAACGCTTGCCCCCCTGGTCCTTGCCGCATTGGCGCTCCTTTCGGTGTCTTCCCCGGATGCCGGGGCACAGGTGACCGCGTCGCTGGTTGCCGCGGACTCCTCGATACAACCCGGGACGCCCTTCACGGTCGCGCTGCGCCTCGTCCACAAGCCCCACTGGCACTCCTACTGGGTCAATCCCGGCACGGGGCTTCCCACGGCGCTCAAGTGGAACCTGCCCGCGGGCTGGTCCGCGGGCGAGATCCAGTGGCCGGCCCCGATGGTTCTCACGGACACCCGGGGCAACGTGATCGGGAACGGCTACGACGGCGACCTGCTGCTTCCCGTCAGGATCACGCCGCCCGCCGACCTGAAGCCGGGCGCCCCGGCGATGGTCGAGGCCGACGCCGAATGGCTCATGTGCCAGGAGGAGTGCGTCCCCGGGAGCGCCAAGGTTTCGCTGAGCCTGCCCGTCGCCGCCGGTCCGTCCCAGCCGGACCCGGTCTGGGGTGAAAAGATCCGGGCGGTCCTGGATCAACTACCCGCCGCGGATCCCTCATGGCAGGTCTCGGCGACCCGCGACGCGAAGACCGTCGCCCTCACGGTGCGGGCGGTCGGCCCGGGCGTCGGAGTGCCCGACGGGCTCCATTTCTTCTCCGAGGACGGCACGGTGGCCTCCGACCTTCCCCAGAAGGTGGCGGCCGACGGAAAGACGGGCTACCTTCTCTCGTTGCCGGTCTCCTCGGACGGACCGGGCAACCTCGAGCGCCTGAAGGGCGTGCTCACCTCGAGCAAGGGCTGGCACGCCGACGGAAGCCTCCCGGGCCTCAAGGTGGACGTCGTGTTCGGCGCAGCTCCCGTTGTCGCGCCCGCGGGCAGTCCTTCCACCCCCGCAGCACCTGCCGCCGGGGGCCTCCTCGGAACCCTCGCGCTGGCCTTCGTCGGTGGCCTCATCCTCAACCTGATGCCGTGCGTCTTCCCGGTCCTCGGGATCAAGATCCTCGGCTTCGTGAACCAGGCCGGCTCCGACCGCCGTAAGGTCACGCTCCACGGCCTTGTGTTCGCGTCGGGCGTCCTCGTTTCGTTCTGGGTCCTGGCCGGCACGCTCGCGGTCCTGCGCGCCGGCGGCAGCCAGCTCGGCTGGGGATTCCAGCTCCAGTCCCCGGCGTTCGTGTTCGGGCTGACCGCGGCGCTCCTCGCCTTCGCGCTCAACATGAGCGGCGTCTTCGAGTTCGGCCTCACGGCCACCGGGATCGGCTCGCAGCTTCAGTCGAAGTCCGGCCTCCTTGGCTCGTTCCTCACGGGCGCCCTCGCCACGGTCGCCGCGACACCCTGCGCCGCCCCGTTCCTGGCGCCCGCGCTCGGCGCCGCCCTGGCGCTTTCGACGGCCGAGTCCTTTGCCATCTTCACGGCGATCGCGGTCGGCCTCTCGACGCCCTACCTCCTGCTCTCGGCATTCCCATCCGCGGTCAAGGTGCTCCCCCGGCCCGGGGCGTGGATGGAGACCTTCAAGCAGGCGATGGCGTTCCCCCTGTACGCCACGGTCGCCTACCTCGTCTGGGTCCTCGCGGGCCAGGTGCAGGAGGCCGGGCTCCTCGCGGCGCTCTTCGGGCTCGTCCTGGTCGCGATGGCCGTGTGGGCCTACGGGAGGTGGAACGCCCCGGGGGCCTCGGCCGGCAGGGCCCGGTTCGGGAAGGCGGCGTGCGTCGTCCTCCTTGCGCTCGGCGTCTGGGCGGGCTGGCCCGTCTCCGCCGCGCCCGGCGACATCGTCTGGGAAAAATGGAGCCCCGAGGCCGTCGAGAAGCTCAGGGCCGAGAACCGCGTCGTCTATGTGGATTTCACCGCGCGCTGGTGCGCGACCTGCCAGACGAACAAGCGGATCGTCTTCCACTCCTCCGAGGTCCTGGGCCGATTCAGCGCGAGGCACGTCGCAACCCTCAGGGGCGACTGGACCAACAAGGATCCTCAGATCACCGCGGAACTTGCCAAGTACCACAGGGCCGCGGTGCCGTTCAACGTCGTCTGGCTCCCGGGCCAGTCCGATCCCGTCATCCTGCCGGAGATCCTCTCGCCTTCGGCCGTATTGGACGCGATCCGGTAGGGGCCGCCGATGTCCTCTACTCCGACCGCAGCGCCGACATCGGGTCGATGCGGGCGGCCCGCCGGGCGGGTATCAGGAGCGCGACGAGGCCGACGAGGCAGATCAGGAGCGAGACGCAGATATACACGCCGGGATTGTTGGCCATCCCCGACCCAAAGAGATTCTCGAGCGGGCGCGTGATGAAATAGCCCGCCACGAGCCCCACGCACACCCCTGCCGCGATCTGGCGTCCCCCCTGCAGGAGCACGAGCCACAGCACCTGCCCTATGGTCGCACCCAGGGCCATGCGCGTGCCGAGCTCGCGCGTGCGCCTGCTCACGGCCTGCGATGTCACGCCGTACACCCCGAGGGCTCCAAGAAAGACAGTGATGCCCGCAAAGACGACGGCCATGATGCCGACGATGCTGAAGCCGCGCAGCGCCATGGCGGTCTGGCTCGTGAGCGTGCCGACCGAATGGATCGGCTGGTCGGGATCGATGCTCGCGATGGCCGCACGCACGGGGCCGACCAGCTGCAGGGGATCGGACTTCGTGCGCACGAACAGGTCGAGCCAGCCCCATCCCATCTGGTCCTCGACAAGGTAGAAGCCGGCCTCGTCGCGCCCCGGGGGCGCGTAGATGCCCTGCATCTGCAGGTCCGGCACGACGCCGATCACGGTGGCCCAGCCCTCCTTGGTCTGGTTGCTGCGGAAGCGCTTTCCCAGGGGGTCGGCGTTCGGCCAGAACTTCCGGGCGAAGGACGCGTTGACCACGGCGCTCAGGGGGCCGTCGGACCGCTCGCGCCCGTCGAAGAGGCGCCCCGCGTTCCGCTCAACCCCTATAAGCTTGAAGTAGTCCGTCGACACGACGTCCAGCAGCACGGTCGGCCGGTCGTTGTCGTGGGCGTAGACGACGCCCTCGGGGGCCACCTGGGTCTGGACCCCCGGTCCTATGAAATTGCGGCTCGTGACCGCCACCGACTCGACGCCGGGCTCGGCCTGCAGGCGCTGGATGAGTGCGCGGTAGAACTGCGCGCGCGCCTCCGCCGTGGGATGGGTCCCCTCCTGAACCTCGATTCGCCCGGTGAGGAGCCGGTCCGGGTCATACCGCAGGTTCGCCTTGCGGGTCTGGTAGATGGTGAGCGTCAGGACGCCCGCCGCGACGAGGAGCATGGTCGAGAACGCGATCTGGGCCCCCACGAGCCAGCGGGAAAGGCGGCTTGCCCCGAGTCCGGCCGCGGTCCGCGAGTCGTCCTTCAGGGCCGTGTTCAGGTCGATGCGGGAGGCCTGGAGGGCCGGCATGATTCCCGCGAGGAATCCCGCGGCGAACGTGGCGAGGACGGCAATGCCGATGACCCTCCGGTCGACTCGGAAGTCGAACCAGGTCGGCACCTCCATCTTCTCGACCAGGTTGTACTGCAGGAGCCTGACGCCTTCCATGGTGAGCAGGATGCCGCCCACCGATCCGAGGGCCGCGATGAGCAGCGCCTCCGCGAGAAGCTGGCGAATGAGCCGGTTGCGGCCGGCCCCCACGGCGGCCCTGACGGCGAGCTCGCGCGTCCTCTGCGAGGCGCGGCCAAGGAGCATGCTGGCCACGTTGACGCAGGCGAGCACGAGGATGAACACCGTCATCGCAAGCATGAGGTAGAGGATCGGCATTGTCCCGCCCCCGGCGTAGGCGAGGGTGAACTTCACCGCGCTCATCCGCTCGAAGCCCTTGTTGGTCTCGGGCCAGGTCTTTGCCATTCCCGCTGCGAGCATGTCGAGCTCGGCGAGGACCTGATCGGAAGTGAAGCCGGGTTTCGGCTTGCCCACCATCTCCACGCGGTCGACCAGACGCACGCGCGGGTCGTTGGGCTCCGCCCTAAGGTTCGTCCAGACCTGCTGCTGCACGGGGAAGGCGAAGCGCGGGGGCATGACACCGATCACCGTTCCGGGCTCGCCGTTCACGCTGAGCGCCCGGCCCAGCACGGCGGGGTCCGAGCCGAACTCCTCCTGCCAGAGCGAGTGGGAGAGCACAATGAGGAGCGGCTTGCCGGGCTTGTCCTCGTCGGCGCTGAACCAGCGGCCGAGCATCGGCTGCACGCCCAGCACCTCGAGCATGTTCGCGCTGCAGAGCGCCGCGAAGTGGCTCGAGGGGATCCGGCCCCGACCACTCAGGTTGACGTTGAGCATGTTCATGCCCGCCAGCGATTCGAAGACCGTCTGCCGCTCCCTCAGCATGAGGTAGTCGCGGTAGGGAAGAGACTGCCACGCAAAGGGGCCGCCCTGATGCTGGGGATCCAGGCGCGCGACGTGCATCAGCCGCTGCGCGTCATTGAACGGAAGGCCCCTGAGAAGGACGCCGTCTATCAGGCTGAACTGCGTGGCGACGAGCCCGATGCCGAGCGCGAGCGACGATGCGGCCATGATGCTGAACGCAGGCCGGTGGACCAGCATCCGCAGGCCCACGCGCAGGTCCTGGAGGAACGATTCGAAGATCATGACGGGCTAAAGGAGCGACGGGTGCCGATCGGTAAGGCCGCATGAAGGGATAGAGGCACCCTTCCCTATTGGCACGAAGCATGCCAATCGAGCCGGCGTCTGCTTCCCCCTGAACTCCAATCACTAGAAAATCCATGGCTCGTGCGGCAATCCCCGACGAGGACCGATACCGAGACCCGGACGTCCCACAATTGGGAAGCGGTGGGCCGCCGCGCTTGCGTGCAGAAACGCAGCTGGCAACCCGCCGACGTTCGGACGGGTTGCCAGCTGCCAATCAGGCTCCGGGTTACAGGGAGACCTCGGGCATCTCGAACTTCACGGTCTCGATAACCTTGGCCGTCACGGGGACGCCGGCCTTCGTCGCAGGCGCGTACTTCCACTTGCTCAGGGCGACGAGCGTCGGGCGGTCGAGCCGGCTCGCGGTCGAGCTGACGATCGCGGCGTCCGCCACGTCGCCGGAGGGTGTGACCACGAAGGCGACCACGACCTTGCCGACCACTTCGTCTCGGCGAAGCTGGTAGGAGTACGCGGGCGCCTGCTGGGAGAGCGCCTTCGGAGCCTGCACGGGGGCTTCCTGGGCGTTGAGTTGAATCGCGGGCAATGCGGCGAAGGCCGCAATTGCGACCAGGATGGACCGGGTGGTGGTAATTTTGTTGTTCATATTTTTAATGGCATTCAATGAACACGCGGCGAATGGGAAAGTTGCGACAATCCGTGAGCTCTCACAGAAAACGCCGCGTGTGCGGCATCTGTTCCAGAATACTGGATACAGAAGCCGCCCGAATGGACGCCCGAGCGGGGGTCAGCGCTTCCCGTTGCCCTCGTTCTGGGCAACCCGAGCCTTGACGATCCTCTTGATGAGGCCGATGGGCGGGGGCTTGTTGATTGGGAAGCGAATGGTCCCCCTTGAGGTCGGGTAGCCCGCCAGCTCCTCCTTGAACTCTCGGATAACCGAGGCCTTGGGAAAAAGGCTCCAATGGTCCGAGAACGCCGCGAACCACACCAGCACGCCCTTGTAGTCGAATGCGGGAACGCGATAGCTGATGACTTCCTTCGCCTGGCGCGGGGCTGCGGAACTGATTGCAGCGCGAACCTTGCTCAATGTGCTGCGAGCGGGTTCCGGCACGCGGGCGAGGTATTCATCGATGGTCCTGGGCGCCCGGACTCTCTTTGCTGCGGATATTCGATGTCCACCGGCCGCTTTCTTCATGGGCGCAAGGGTCAATTGGTACCGGGACCAGCGTCTGGCGGATTTGCCAGGGATGTCCAGATTTGAGTCGCATCTTTGGAGGCACCACGGCCATCGATCGCTACACTCCTCTGTACCGAGGGCGGCGCTGCGATGGGGTCTATACAGTAGATCGCCCCCCGGGAATCGACAATTTGCGACATTCGTACCAGTGTTTATGAATCCAAACCGACTCAAAGAATGATTCGAAGGGGCGGATTGGCTCAGGCGGGAATCGAATCGCAATTTGGGTCATTGCGATTCTCGCGACGCTGACGACGGCCATGGGAGTTGTCGCGTACCTGAAACGGCCGGTCCGCGTCGTGCCTGCTGCAGTGCCGGCCGCGGCCGTCGTGGCCCAGCCCCTTCCAAAGGTGATCGGAGGACGAACCCTCCGGGATGCGAGAAGGGAGAATCGGGCGTTTTTCACCCGCCTCTGGATCGAGGGCTATGAAAAACGTGCCGACCGCAGCAGCCCCACTGACGCACAGTATCTCGCCCTTCTTAACGCCTACGTGGACTTCTTGAGCGAGGACAAGACGCCCATTGAAACCGAATTCCTGAGTTCGGAGTGTGAAAAGATCGCACGGAACCCCTCCTGCAACGAGCCGCTAATCCTCACGGTCGCCGCTGTCCGCTGCACGAACCTCTACGACCGCCGGCGCATGTTG
>Ga0265320_10000761_pt1 | contig 24724 bp, 17 predicted proteins | sample 4827metaG_FD_202087 | JGI IMG/M metagenome (GOLD analysis project Ga0265320, IMG submission 202087) | Rhizosphere microbial communities from Carex aquatilis grown in University of Washington, Seatle, WA, United States - 4-8-27 metaG | ecosystem: Host-associated > Plants > Roots > Rhizosphere >...
TCGTGGCGGGTGACTTTCACGCGCGTAAGGTCAGACGAAGACAACAGAACTTTTTTGGCTTCGGAACCATTCAGAACCGAACCGAGGAGAGAATAATAAGGAATGGGATAAAGTGAAAGCTGCACTCTTTGGTCTCTCACCACGAGTTGGGCACTGCCTTCCAGACATTTGGCTATTGCGCCACGTTGGCTGTCCGTCATCCCAACCGAGGCATCGCCCAAGGCGTGTTCGCGTTCGGGAATTTCCACCATGTCGCCAAACTCCAACGGCAGATCTTTAGAGCAGTCAATTCCATTCGTGCTATCGAGCAAATTGACGGTTTTTCGCATTGCGTTGGTTGAATTGTGATTCGGACGCATGACGGTGATGTGCGTCAGGTCGGGAAAGGGCATCATGGAATTGGCGGGATAACCCACCCAGGTGCCGTTCCCTTGCGAAACCGAATACGTTTGGGTTGACTCGTAATAATTGAGAATCGTTTCAAGCAAGGTAAACCGGTTCCAGTCATTCGTTCCTTTTTGAAAAACCGGTTGCGAAAAATTGGCCGAGGGACGGCTTACCATGATTCGGTCCCAATGCGGCAGGTTGTCCAGCGCGCCGTGCTGGCGCAGCAAGTCGGCCAGCTCGCCGGCCTTCTTCTTTCCGGCAGAATCAGTAGTAAGATTATCGGCTTTTGTTTTCTCTTTGAGGATGTCCAGCGGCGTCTGGCCACTTACATCGCGCACGTTCTGATCGGCTTTGAAAGCGAGCAACAGATCAAAGACTTTCCTGTCCGCCAAATTATTCGCGGCCCAATGCAGCGGCGAGAAGTTGCCAATCGGGTCGCGCGCATTGGGATTCGCGCCGTGTTTGAACAGTGTTTCCACGGCTGCGGCATTATTCTGCCGGGCAGCCTCACCCAACGGGGTCCAATTAACAGCGCTGTTGCCAACCCTGGCATTCGGACTCACACCCATCGCATCAACTTTTGCGCCCGCGTCCAGCAACGCTTCAAGAATGTTCGTTTCCGACAGCGCGCTGAACAACAATGACTGCCCGTCAGTTTGCGAATCATTCGGGTCGGCCTTGCACTTCAAAAGTAGCTTTACCATCGGCAACTGCCCGGTGGAAACGGCCAGATAAAGCGGTGTGTAGGCGGCCCGGTCGCGGGAATTTGCACCGCTGTACACCGGAACGCCAAAGGGTACCGGCCAATCCATGCCGCCCTTCAGATTCGGATTTGCTCCGTTCGCAAGCAACAATTCGGCAGAGCCGACATCCTGCTTGTGAATGGCACAGAGCAACGGCACGTCAAGCTTTCCAGCGTTGGGATCGGCCTTGGCAGCCAGCAACAACCTTACAACTTTTGAACTGTCTCTTTCCGCCGCATAGCTTAATGGAGTGCGTCCCTCCGGATCTTCCGTGTTAGGATTTGTCCCGGCGTCCAAGAGCGCCTGAAAAATCTCCGGCGCGTTCCCGATGGCGTAGTTGAGCGGCGACCGTCCTTTGCCGTCCTTGAGGTTCGTATTCGCACCGGCAGCCAGCAGCATTTGAATGATTTCTAATTGCCCGGATGACGCGGCCAAAAACAATGGTGTTGATCCACCGGTGTTCGGGATATTGACGTCGGCATGGTTGGCGAGGAGCACTTCTGCCACCGCCTGAAACCCGCGTCCGGCGGCATAGTGTAAAGCGGTATCACCATCGTTCTCTTTTGCATTTACGTCTGCCCCGCGACTTAACAACAGTTCAACCATCGCCCGGTTGCCGTTTCTGGCGGCCGCGAGCAAAGGCACATGGTGGTTTATCCCTTCGATATTCGCGCCATGATCCAACAAGAAACCGGCGACACGCAATTGTCCCTTGCCGGCGGCGGCATAGAGCGGCGCATCAGCGCCGCGTTCAGCATTGATCAAATCCGGGCTGTTCTGGATCAGTTGCTCGATGCGGCGGATGTCCAGGTCTTCGCCGTCAGATGTCGGTACCATCGCATCCTGCGGGTTCTTCGTAATGATGGCCTGCAATCGTTGCTCAAAATGGGGCTGGGATGCGGCGCCCAATCCGGTCAGATTCTCCCGGCTTAATGTGGCGAGGGTCTGTTGGTCGGAAAATTCGCGGAGGATGCGCTGGTACTGGACAACCGCGTCGTTGGTCTGGCCGAGTTTGCGATAACATTCGCCCAGACGGAAAATCGCCGTGGCCGCGATCTGCCGGTCCTGGTCAAATTGCGTGGCGAGCGCCTGGTAATTGGAAATGGCCGCGTCGAGGTTGCGGTTGGCCTCCTCCTCGAACAAGCCTTTCTGCAGGGCCGCCGTGAGGTCGTTGGTGGCGGCACGCAAACCCAGGGGCATTAGCGCAAAGACGCAAAGGAGCAAAGAGGCCATCGGGAGCTTAACGCAAAGACGCCGAGAACGCGGAGAAACGCAGAGAAAATTATGTATTTCTTTCTCTGCGCTTCTCTGCGTCTCTGCGTTGGTCAGAACAGTAAATTGAGTTTTCATGGCTTGAATCATGGCTCGGTCAGTCGTTTTAGTTGTCATGCTTTTACAAAATCGGGAAAACCATTCAACAACCAATGCCGACCATTCGCGGATTTCAATTTGCAGCGCGCACGGAGTGACGCGCCCTACCATTGGATGTTGGGCGTTGAATGTTGAATGTTCGACGTTCATTTCCCCTCCAGTTCCAGCCGGTATCCCACGCCATGCACCGTCTTGAGCCAGCGCGGTTCGTCCGGGTCCCGCTCCAGTTTGGCGCGCAGGCTGGCGATGTGATTGTCCACCGTGCGCGTCGTCTGAAATGCGGCATAGCCCCAGACCACGTCGAGAAACCGTTCGCGCGTGACCGGCTCACCCTCGGCTTCGGCCATCAGTCGCAGCATGGAAAATTCCTTGGCCGTCAGGTGAACCGGCTTTTTGCCGCGCGCCGCAGTCTGCCGGGCCAGGTCAATTTCAATTTCACCCAGCTTCAGTTTTCCCGCCGCTTTGCCCTGCCGCTGAAACCGCCGCAGCAACGCCCGGACGCGGGCGAGCAGTTCCTCGGTGCTGAAGGGTTTGACGAGATAATCGTCCGCCCCGGCATCCAAGCCGGCGACGCGGTCCTCGATCTGCCCCTTGGCGGTGAGCATGAGTACGGGCATGGTGTTGGCCAGGCGGCGCAACTCGGCGCACAACCCGAAACCGTCGAGCTTCGGCATCATGATGTCGAGCAGGATCAGGTCGGGCTTTTCGTCAAGCGCGCGCTGGAGGCCGCTTTCGCCATCCACCGCCGACAACACCCGGTAACCCTCCGCGACGAGCAAGTCGGTCAGCGCCGTTCGCATCGGCGCTTCGTCTTCGATGATTAAAATGCGTTCCATTTTTAAGAAAGGGGAAACATTCAACATTCAACATTCAACGTCCAACTTCCAATGCCGGACAACTTCGGCGTTGAATGTTGAATGTTTTTTCATTTTTCAAACGGCAATTCGATGGTAAACCGGCTGCCTTTGCCAGGCTCGCTCTGCACGCGCACCTTTCCGCCATGCGCCTCGACGATGTGTTTGACGATGCTCAGGCCGATTCCAACACCTTGCGTCTCGCGCCGCAACTCGGAACCGCGCCGGTAAAACCGTTCGAAAATCTTTTCCTGTTCCTCCGGCGGGATGCCGGGACCGTGGTCCTGAACCCACAGGGCCAGGCGAGGATGGAGGATGGAGGATGGAGGGTGGGTGGGTACGCTGGAGGGTTCATCCCGCATTCCGCACTCCGCACTCCGCACTTCCACCCCCACCGTTACCATCTCGCCTTTCGGTGAATGTTTAATGGCATTGTCAATCAGGTTGACCAGCGCCTGTTGAATCGCCCGCCCGTCCATATCCATTTCGGATTTCGGATTTCGGATTTCGGATTTCAGCTCCAGGCGCACCCCTTTCTCCGCCGCATTCGGTTCCATGAGTTTCACCGTGGTCTGGACCAGCGCCACGATGTCGGTCGGTTCGAACTCGTATTGTTTGCGGCCCGATTCGATGCGGGAGAAATCGAGCACGTTTTCGATGAGCGCTGACAACCGCCGGCATTCCTGGACAATGAACCCGAAATATTCCTTTTGCTTTTGCGGCTCCGGCACTTTTTCGCGCTCCAGATTTTCCGCCATGAGTCGCACGGACGCGATGGGCGCGCGCAATTCGTGCGAGACGCTGGAAACGAAATTGGATTTCAATTCGCTGAGTTGTCGTTGCTGGCAGAATGCCCCCCAGGCGGTCAGCAATCCGATCAGGGCGGCCAGCGCTGAAACGGCCACGAGCGCGCCAAACCAGAACGTACGAGCGCGCTGGCGTTGAAAGAGCTTGTCCGGGCTGGTGAGATAAACGTTCACGTTCAGGAGCTGCTCCGGCTGGACCGCCGAGGCCAGGACATTGGTGGCCAGCGCGTTCAATGTCGTTCTGACTTCCCCGCCACCGGCCTTGCCACCGGGGCGGTAATAAAAGGTCCACAGGTGGAGATCCGGCGCGAACTTGCTGATTTTCTTTCCCGCCACTTCGACGCCAATGCCGAAATAATCGGGAATCTGTTTTCTGCCGACCACCAATTCCGTGATGAGACGACCGAGATCGGATTCACCGCGGCAGACAAACCAACGATTGGTTTTATTTTCGCCGGCCGCGAAGGCCAGCCAGTCCCGGTCCAACGTGCCGCCGGCAATCCGATGCGCCACGGTGGCCACGGCGTTGGAACTGTAGATTAAACCGAAAGCATTGAAACCATTGGTCACCACTACAAAACCCCGGTAAGCATTTTGCGCGACTTTCTGGCTCGGACCCGGAACATCCGGCACGTACAGGAGACCGGGTGTGGCGAACCAAAAACAGCGGGGAAACGAAACCGGCGTTGCGGTGGTTCCTGCGGCCGATCGCTGATTGCCGTCCTCCGCCATTTGATTCCCGTCGCTGGCGCTGATTGACATCAGCGGAAACGAAGCTGGCGCGGGATTTGGCCGCGCAGACAAATAACGCCCGGCGGCGGCATACAACTGGCGGGCGGCGGCGTGGTTTTGCCAGAGCATCTGCCATTTCAACTGAAGGCTCGAACGAATTTGGGCAGCTTGCTGGCCAGTCCCGGCCGGCAGCCTTTCCGCCTGGCTAAAAAGTTCCGGCGTCAACAGCGTAGGCTGGCAGACGATGTTGGAATACAGGGATTCAACGGAAAGGGAATTTGTCCGGGCGAGGTCGGGCGCAACGGCTGCCAGTTGGAGCCACTTCAATCGGGCCAGCGGTTGGAGGGGAAGGCCGCTCTCACCCACCGCACCCGGATATTTTTCAATCACCCGCTCAAACATCTCCGCCGCTTCCACAGTCTTTCCCTGTCGGGTCAGCGCCAGGCCCAGACCATAGTCTGCCGCCGCCGCAAACCTTTCGGGCGGGCGGGAATTGATGAAATCTCTGAAGTCCTGGACACCCGCGTCGGCATCCTGCAACCGCCACCAAAGTCGTGTTTGTTCCGGGTTCAATTCGCCCGGGATAAACGGTTTCGGCACGGGGACCGGGGCAACCGCCGGTGGAAAAATCAATTGGCCGGCTGGATCAACCTCGAAAGCGGGACCGTTGGACGGATCCAAAAAGGATGATTCTTTCACCGTGAGTTCATTCCCGATCCGGGTGGCAAGGTCATCGGCGACGGCCTGTGCCCGCTCCTGCGCGTCGTGTTCCGCGAGAATTTTGTCCTGCCGCAGCGATGCCCAGCCGATGGCCGTCAGCACGGCCACCGGCAGCAGAATCAACACCCCCTGCCAGAAGAACGTCGGTTTGCGGGATGTGCGGGGCGCGGCCATGGGCTTTCTTTATGCGACCAACCTACACACCCGGCAAGCCGCAGTTGTCACGGTTTTGCAAAATCAGCCGAAGTTAACGAATGATCGACCGGTTGATGATGGCGGCCAGATTTTTGGCTTCGTGGGCGCTGAAACTGCCGGAAATTTGAGTCGTACCGCCGGTGATTTCCGATTGAATCACGGGGGCCTCCTGCAGTTGGCCATCCACGATGATCGCCAGGCGTTGGTGGAGGTTCCAGCGGGTGATCTCCGCAAACTGCCGGCGGCCCTGGTCGGTGAAGACAATCTCGATGCACGGCATGCCCAGGGTATTCGTGATGACGTTGGCCGATTTGACGGCTGTTTGATCCAGCAGAACCGTTCTTTGCACGTACAAGGTTTCGGTCTGTGGCGGACTGCCCGCATGATTGGAGACAACGTGGGACATGGGTTCGGCATCAACTGACGGAACATCCACCACCAACCGAATCTGAAATGCCGGGCCCAGGGTCACCGTGGTCGGGCCGGTGTACAAAGTTGCATTCGTCGCGCTTGGCCGGGATAAGGATTGTTTCAGTTGATCCACCAGGGCGCGGATCTGGCTGTCTTTCGAGTTTTGCATGGCCGGCATATGTGAAGCGGTTTCCGCCACCAACAAGGCATCGGCGACGTGGTTTTGCTCCAGCAACAGGTTCACATAACGATAAACGGTCTCGGGCGAATAGGGGCACAGTGCCCACGCCTGGCGAAAGGCGAAGTCCGCTTCATGGCCCAGGCGATATTTATCCGCAATGTCGGCCGCATGCTTCATCCGCCAGAAATAAATTCCGGCGACGGATGACCGCAGCTTGGAGTACATCTTGCAGGCGTAATCGTTCTGGACAAAGCGCGGGTCGCCCTTAAAGCCGCCGAGGTCCTGCCGCAAATACACCTTTTCCGCAAACCGGGCGACGTCCGCGACGGAAGTCTCATCGTGCAACCAGTCGCCGATCATCGGCGCCACCTGCCGGGTCCAATAATCGTGGTCGGCGCCGATGGTCTCGGCGGACAATTGCGGCAACGGTTGCCGGTTGATTTTCATGATCAGGCCGTGCGGTTCGAGATGGGGATACATCCAGTCGAGCGGGAAACTTTCTTCAATGTAGAATTCGCGGTCTGGAGCCTTGTCGAAGATGATTTTGGCCAGCAAAGCATTGATTTGCATGACCGCCACCTGGCCGCTGACCTGGACGCGGCGGGTGTCTTTGTCCATTTTGAAATCCTCACCGGGTTTCAATTGGTGCTGCTCGTAACGTTGCTGGGCGTCCTTGATGTAATCCTGAAAACATTTTTGCGAATCTTCGCTCGTGGGAATGTAGAGTCTGTTTCCATACATGCTGCGCAAATAGTCGAGATAAGTCCCGTCAGCCAGGGCGTTCTGCGTGAGCACAAAAAACGGGTCGGCATTCGCCTGGGATGGGCACATCGCCGTTACGAGAAAGCGTCCCGGGTCCGTGCCGCCAAAATAAACACTGCCGGGGGGAATGGATTGGATGATGTCCCGGGCGAAGGCCGCGGCATACTTGTCCTCCCCGTGCGCAAAACCGTCAAAGGCGCCCCAGATTTCCTTTGCCGCCTCCCACTGGATTCCATGCAGGCTGTTGTCCGAAGCATTGGTGGATCCCTGGCCCTTGTATTGCGGCGCGCTTTGGCGCAAATCTTCAAACACGTTGCTGATCGTCAGCCAGTCCCCCTTTTCGCCGGCGGCAAACAGGGACTTGAAATCCGGTGGCAATTCATGGCCATCGGCCCGGGCCGCCGCGCCGGCCTGCGCTTCCTTTTCCGCAACGAATTGCTTCAACTGGCCGGCCGCCTCCGAATTCTTGAACGACCAGGCTTCGGACGGTGATTTGTCCGCCGCATATGCCCCAATCAACAGGCCAAAACCGAGAACGGTCAGCGTAATGAGGACCGCCGTCATTTTCGCAATCCGTTTCCGGTTGCGACGGTCGTCGAGGATGGCGGTAACCCGCTGTTCGAGCCCGGAGGGCCGCGCCATGGCCACCGCGCCCCCCAAACCTGAGGCGCCGGCAAATTGCTGCGCGATCTCCACCAGATGTCCCGCATATTCCGACGGCCGCGCTCCGGTGTTCAAAACGAAATCGTCGCAGGCCCTTTCCCGTTCGGCCCGCATCCGGCCGGCGGCGATCCAGGCCAGCGGATTGAACCAATAAATGAGGCAAACAACATGAGCCAACTCCTGGGTGAAACAATCCCAGCGCCGGACATGGGCCAGTTCATGACGCAGCACCACCCGCAGGCGTTCACCGTTCCATTCCCGCGACTCGGCTGGAAGCAAAATTACCGGCCGCCAAAACCCCCACGTCATTGGTGTGACCGGCGTGTCCGAAACCAGCAATTTCACCGGCCGCCGAATCCGATAATCACGTCGGAGATCCGCCACCAGGTCCAGCCACTGCGAATTTTCGTCAGCGCGAGTGCGGCGGGCCATTCGACGCAGCCGGAATTGGACCGCCAAGAGCCGTGCGCCTCCCAGCGCCAGCCCGGCCAGCCAGACGCCAACGACGATCAGCTTCCAATCAGTCCCAGCACCTGGCGCCTTCGGGATTGAACTGGACGCATTTGATTGATGAGGAGCGTCGGCTGGATTTGAAGACATCACCGGGGACGGCGCGGTTTCCGGCCGGGTTGGGTTTCGGAAGGTCAACGTCAACGAATCGGGCAGACTGTTCAGACTGGCTGGAGCCAGCCAGCCGGGCGCGTGCCACCGGGGCAGACATTGCATGAACAACGGCAGGCACAGCAGGCAGAGAAAGGTCATCGTCCAGGCCAGGTGCCGGGCCGCGGCGGAACCGCGACGCCACAACGTCATGACGGTGACAAGCAAAACGAGCAGGATCGCACTTTTCCACGCCACCGGGCCGAGCCATCCGCTCCAATCCGCCAACGCCTGCATGAGAGTTCCGGTTTTCATCGCTTGTCTTCCTTCCTTTCCGCCTGTTTGATGATTTCCTGCAATCGTTTCAGTTCCGCTTCCGACAATCTTTTGTCCGAGGCCTCCAGCAGTGCCGCCACGGCATGATCCACGGATCCGCCAAAGAACGTCGCGAGAATCCGCTTGAACGCCGAACGGCTGGCGGACTGGCGCGATGCGCGGGGCAGATAAATGTAGCGCGCGCCCTCCTGCCGGTGCCGGATGTGTCCCTTTTCCTCCAGGATCCGCAGCAATGCCCGCACGGCGGAGTAACCGGGTGCGTCTGGCAAAGCCGCCCGGACCTCGGCCGCCGTGGCGGATTCCTTCGCGTGCAAAACGTCCAGGATCTGGCGTTCCCTCCGGCTGAGATGCTGTTCGTTATTCATGATGTGTGCTAAATTCTTAGCATCAACGGCGGACAAGTCAACTTCAAAATGCTAAAATTTTAGCAGGCGGCTTTTCGCCGGATGGGTGTCCGGTTGCCAGCCTCCGCGGGTTTTGGCCGCTGCTTTCACCGGATAGACACCGACCGTCGCGTTTTTGTATGTGCGCCGGCAGGTGACGGCCGGCGGGACCCTGGCGCTCCCGAAAGGTTATGGAAAGGTTTCTCCCCGCCTGGAATTCGGTAGCCAAAAACAAAGCGCCGCTGCAGCGAGCAGCGCGCCGCCCAAAACCCCGAACGGAATGCCGATGCCGTGGGTCCGGCTCTTCAATTCCCCGACGATGGCCGGGCCGAGATAACCGCCGACGTTCCCGAGCGCATTCACCAGGCCGATGACTGCGCCGGCAGTCGCGCGCGGCATCGTTTCCGTGGGAATGGCAAAGAACGGAGCCAGTCCCGCAAACGGCCCCGGAATGGCCAGGCACAGGAACACATACGAAAGCCAGAAGGAATGGTCCTTGAGCAAAACACTCGCGATGAGGGATGTGCCGCTGACGGCATAAATGAAGGCAGCGTGACCGCGGCGTTCGCCTGTCCGGTCTGAATGCCGCGAAAGAAGCACCATGACGACAGCGGTGACCAAGTAAGGAACGGCGAAAAGCAGGCCGGTTTCGAGGCCGGTGAAATTGTGGCCGCCGCCTTTGATCCCTTCCGTGAGGAACGTGTTGCAGCCGTAGGAGGCGAAGTTGTAAAGGAAACAGATCGCCAGCATGGCAAAAACCACCGGCTGACCGAAGGTGCGCCAGAGTGAAATCTTTTTTGCCGGCTCCAGTTCCAGGTTCTCGCGTTGCAGCGTGGTTTCGAGAAAATCCTTTTCCTCGCGCGAAATCCACTTCGCGTCCCGCGGATGGTCCTTGATGAAATAAAGCCAGACCGGCAGCCAGAGGAACGGCAGGGCGCCTTCCAGCATGAGCATCGTCTGCCAGCCCCAGCCGCCCAACAGCCAGCCGGTGACCGGCGCGGACGCGGCAACCGCCAGCGGCTGACACAGGTTCCAGTACGCATTCGCGCGGGCGCGTTCCTGGCGCGGAAACCAGTTCGCCAGCAGCACCAGCATCGTCGGATATACGCCGCTTTCCGCCACGCCCAGCAGGAAGCGCATCACGGCAAATTCCCGGAAACTCGATACCAGCCCGCAACCGACCGCACAGACGCCCCAGAACACCAGGAAAATGGAGATCAATTTCTTCGGGCTCCAGCGGCCCGCCAGGTAGCCGCCGGGAATCTGCAACAACACGTAACCCAGAAAGAAAATGCCCGCCGCCTGGCCCTTCAACCGGTCGTCCATGAGCAGATCCTTCATCATGGACGAAATTTTCGGGTCCAGCGCCAGTGCGACATTCGTGCGGTCGATGTACGAAATCGTGTACATGATCAGCGCGACCGGGATGATGCGCAGCCAGCGTTGGGAGTTTATGGGATTCAAGCCGGCGCGTTGTTAACAGAAGAACCCGGCGTAGTTCAATGGTTAACTTTTGCACCAAGCCGCGGCACGGCTGCTCCTGAAAACCTCCTCGCATCCCTTAACATGACCGCCAATTTAGAATTATTCTAAATCTTGACAGGCTTCGGGTTCGTACCTATTTTGCTGACGGCATGAATGGGGTCGAGAAAAAAATAAACAGCGGTTTGACCGAGCGCCTGACCACGGGCGGGTTCCGGTCCACGCCGCAGCGCGAGCACGTCTATAACGTGTTGCTGCAGAAGCGCGACCACCCCACCGCCGAGGAGGTGTTCATCCGGACCAAGAAGGCCATGCCGGAGATTTCCATGGCCACGGTTTACAACTGCCTCGACGCATTGGTAAAGTGCGGGCTCGCCCGGCAGGTGACGCTGGACCGCGGCGCGACCCGGTTTTGTCCGAACATGAGCGAGCATTGCCACTTTTACTGCGATGCGTGCGACACGGTGTTTGATGTGGATCTGCGCGCGAAGCCCCGGCCCGGCGTCACGCTGCCGAAAGGTTTCAAGGCCGAACATTATGAAATTGCCATTCACGGCACCTGTCCGGATTGCGCCAAGAAACAATGATGAAAATTTCCACGACAAAGTTGCAGATCGAGTTGAAGCGGCGTGAACGCCGCGCCCCGGAGCGCGGGCTTCAGCCCGCTTCAATGTCGAAATGAGAATGAATTTACAAACGAAATGAGCACCGCCACCGAAACGATTGAGGGCCTGGTCAAACAGGATTACAAATACGGGTTTTACACGGACGTGGAAACCGAGTCCGCGCCGCCGGGCTTGAGCGAAGACACCATCCGGCTGATTTCGCGCAAGAAAAACGAGCCGGCGTGGCTGACCGACTGGCGGCTCAAGGCGTTCCGCCACTGGCAAACGATGGAGGAGCCGGACTGGGCCAAGGTCCACCATGAAAAAATAAATTACCAGGACATCGTTTATTACTCCGCGCCCAAGAAAAAGGGCGACGGACCGAAAAGCCTTGATGAGGTTGACCCGAAACTGCTGGAGACCTACGAGAAACTCGGCATCCCGCTGCGCGAACGCGAGCGGCTCGCCGGTGTGGCCGTGGATGCGGTGTTTGACAGCGTGTCCGTCGGCACCACGTTCAAAAAGCAGCTCGCCGAGAAGGGCGTCATCTTTTGCTCGTTCAGCGAAGCCGTGCAGGAACATCCCGACCTCGTTAAGAAATATCTCGGCATGGTTGTGCCGGCCGGCGATAATTTTTTTGCCGCGTTGAACTCCGCCGTCTTCACCGACGGTTCGTTCTGCTACATCCCCAAGGGCGTGCGCTGTCCGATGGAGCTTTCCACCTATTTCCGCATCAACGCCGCCAACACCGGCCAGTTTGAGCGCACGCTCATCGTCGCCGACGAGGGCGCCTACGTGAGCTACCTCGAAGGCTGCACCGCGCCGATGCGCGATGAAAATCAGCTTCACGCCGCGGTCGTCGAACTCATTGCGCTCGACAGCGCGGAAATCAAATACTCGACCGTGCAAAACTGGTATCCCGGCGACGAGAACGGCAAGGGCGGCATCTACAACTTTGTGACCAAGCGCGGCCTGTGCAAGGGGAAGAACTCGAAGATTTCCTGGACGCAGGTCGAGACCGGTTCGGCCATCACCTGGAAATATCCCAGCTGCATTTTGCAGGGCGACAATTCCATCGGGGAATTTTATTCCGTCGCTGTGACGAACAATTACCAGCAGGCCGACACCGGCACGAAAATGGTGCATATCGGCAAAAACACCCGCAGCACCATCGTGTCGAAGGGCATCTCGGCCGGTCACGGCCAGAACAGCTATCGCGGCCAGGTAAAAATCCTGAAGAGCGCCGCCAACGCGCGCAATTTTTCGCAGTGCGACTCGATGTTGATCGGCGCGAAATGCGGGGCGCACACGTTCCCCTACATCGAGGTTAAAAATACGTCGGCGAGCGTTGAGCACGAAGCCTCGACCTCGAAGATCGGCGAGGACCAGATTTTTTACTGCAACCAGCGTGGGCTTTCGACCCAGGACGCCGTGAACCTGATCGTCAACGGATTCTGCAAGGAAGTCTTCAAGGAACTGCCGATGGAATTCGCCGTGGAAGCGCAGAAACTTTTGGGCGTGAGTTTGGAAGGCAGTGTGGGCTAGTATCTCCCCCTCGTCGTCGTTCTCGTCCTCGTCCTCGAACCATTCGATTACGAGAACGAGGAGGAGGACGAGGACGAAGCATTTAAAAAATGAGCAAACAACCAATTCTGGAAATCAAAAACCTCAGCGCTGGTGTTGAGGGCAAGCAAATCCTCAAGGGCATCAACCTGACCATCAATGAGGGCGAAGTCCATGCCGTCATGGGACCGAACGGTTCCGGCAAGAGCACGCTGGCGGCCGTGCTGGCCGGGCGCGACGGCTATGACGTGACCGGCGGCGAAGTGATTTACGCCGGCAAGGACCTGCTCGACCTCGATCCCGAGGAGCGCGCCCGTGAAGGCGTTTTTCTCGCGTTTCAGTACCCGGTCGAAATCCCCGGCGTCAACAGCACCTATTTCCTCAAGGCCGCGCTGAACGAAGTCCGCAAATCCAAGGGCCAGACGGAATTGGATGCGATGGAATTTCTGAGCCTGGTCAAGGACAAGATCAAGCTGCTGGAATTGAACGAGGACCTGCTCAAGCGTTCGGTCAACGAGGGTTTTTCCGGTGGCGAAAAGAAGCGCAACGAAATCTTCCAGATGGCGGTGCTGGAACCGAAGCTCGCCATCCTCGACGAAACCGATTCCGGCCTCGACATTGACGCGCTGCGCATCGTTGCCGGCGGCGTCAACAAGTTGAAACGCGCCGACAGCGCCCAACTAGTCATCACGCATTATCAGCGCCTGTTGAATTTCATCATCCCCGATTTCGTCCACGTGCTTTTTGACGGCCGCATCGTGAAATCCGGCGACAAGCAGCTCGCCCTGGAACTGGAAGCGAAGGGTTACGACTGGATTATCAAGCCTGCCTAGGTAGAATGGCGGCATGAATCTGGACGAAGCCCAACGCAAAAAAGTCGCCGCCTGGATTGCGGACGGCGCGAAACTTTCCGAAATTCAGACCCGGCTTGCCTCGGAACTCGGCTTGAAATTCACCTACATGGAGGTGCGGCTGCTGGTGGACGATTTGAAGCTTACGCCGAAAGATCCGGAACCGCCCAAAGTTGTCGCGCCGCCACCGGTTGCGGCAAAACCGGTTGCTGAAAAAGCAGCCCCGGCCCCGACGCCGGTCGCCAGCGTGCCCGGCAGCAGCGTGTCCGTGATCGTGGACCAACTGGCGCGTCCAGGTACGGTCGTCAGCGGCAAGGTTACCTTCAGCGACGGGCAACTGGCCGACTGGTATCTCGACCAGGCGGGCCGGCTTGGCGTGGCGCCCAAGCAACAAGGCTACAAGCCTTCCGCAGCGGACGTGCAGCAATTCCAGGCGGCGCTGGAAAAAGAAATTTCGCGGATGGGATTTTGAAATTCCCCCTTCGTCCTCGTAATCGAAACCGGGTGGACCGAGGACGAGAAGGCGGACGATGGCCTTTCAACCCCGGTCCGTTGGGGTTGGACTTTTGCCGGCTCATTTCCTTCGTCTTGCTGCTGGCCACATCCCTTGGCACATTAACCCCACATGCGTGAAAGATTCCGGGTCTGGGCGGAAAGCCTTGAAACCTTTGCTCTTGAAGTCATTTTCGGCGAACGCCACGACACCAAGGCGGTGTTGATGCGCGCGGTTTTATTCGGCAGTTCAAAGATTTTCGAGGTCCTCGTCAAAATGCGCCGCTGGCTCTACAACGTGCGCATCTTCCGCGACAAGACCCTGGGAGTCCAGGTCATCGCCATCGGCAACCTCACCGTCGGTGGCACCGGCAAAACCCCGGTGGTGGAAAAGTTCGCCCGCGAGCTGCGGGACGCCGGGCGCAATGTGGCGATTCTTTCACGCGGTTATCGTTCCAAACCACCGCCGTTTCACCTGTGGCTGTTCAATAAAATACTTTTAAGGGAGGACCAGACCCCGCCGCGCGTGGTGTCCGATGGCAAATCCCTGTTGCTCGACTCGGAAATGGCCGGGGATGAACCTTATATGCTCGCGTCCAATCTCCGCGATGTGGTCGTGCTGGTGGACAAGGATCGCGTGAAGAGCGGGCGTTATGCGATTGAAAAGTTCGGTTGCGACACCCTGCTGCTCGACGACGGGTTTCAGTATTGGGACCTGCGCGGGCGGCGGCACGACGTGGTGTTGATCGACCGCCAGCAGCCGTTCGGCAACGAGCATCTGCTGCCGCGCGGCACCCTGCGCGAGCCGCCGTCGCACCTGGCGCGCGCCCAGACGATTTTCATCACCAAGAGCGACGGCCAGACCGCCGAACTCCGCCAGCGGATAGCCCGGCTGAATTCCGAAGCCGCCATCATCGAATGCGTGCACAGTCCACTTTACCTCGAGGACGTCTTCACCGGGGAGTGGCGTGAACTGGATTTTCTGCGCGGGCGCAAGGTCGCGTCCCTCAGCGGCATCGCCCAGCCGGAAAGCTTCGAACTCAGCCTCACCCGGCTGGGTGCGGAACTGGTTTATTCCAAACGCTTTGCCGACCACCACCGGTTTACGCAGCAGGAAATCCTCAACGTCATCAACCGCGCCAAGAAACGCCAGGCCACCACCATCATCACCACCCAAAAAGACGCCGTGCGCTTTCCCAAAATTGACCGGCGGGACCTGCCGATTTTTTTCATGCGCGTTGAAATCAAGATTGTCAGCGGCGCCAACGACTTTCAGGATTGCGTACGCAAAATCTGTTTCCGCTGAAAATGGACACGCTGATTTACTGGTCCGTCCGCGCGCTGGTCGCGTTGATTCAGGCGTTGCCGCTCACCCTGGTGGCGCGCCTTGGCCGGCTGGCCGGCGGACTGGCCTTCTGGCTAGATGCGCGGCACCGGCGCGTGGCGTTGAGCAACCTGGCCATGTGCTTCGGCCACGAAAAATCGCCGGAGGAAATCCGCGCCCTGGCGCGGGAGAATTTCCGGCGCCTGGGGGAAAACTTTGGCGGCGCCGTTAAAACGGCAGCCATGACGCCGGAACAATTGCGTCCCTACTTCAAATTCTTGGGTGTGGAAAAAATCCTGAAACTCGGGACCGAAAGCGGCCCGCAAAGCCGGATTGTCGCCATCGGCCATTTCGGGAATTTCGAATTGTACGCCCGCTTCGGCCAGTTTGTGCCCATCTTCCAGTGCGCCACCACCTATCGCGCCCTGCGCCAGCCGGCGCTCACCCGCCTGATGCAGTCGCTGCGCGAAAGCTCGAACTGCCGCTTCTTCGAGCGACGCACCGAGGGGGCCGCACTGCGGGCCAGCATGACGGGCACGGGCCTGCTGCTCGGTCTGCTGGCGGACCAGAGCGACGGCCAGTTGCGTCTGCCCTTTTTGGGACATGAATGCTCCACCTCGAATGCACCGGCAATTTTTGCGCTCCGTTACCACTGTCCGTTGCACACAGCCATTTGCTATCGCGTCGGCCTGGGCCAGTGGCGGATCGAGGCCGGCGACGAGATCCCAACGCGTGAAAACGGCCAACCACGGTCCATTGCCGCCATCATGGGTGATGTGAACCGCGCTTTTGAGATTGCCGTCCGCCGCGACCCGGCCAATTGGTTCTGGGTCCACAAACGGTGGAAGCCGGGGCCGGCGGCACAAGGAACGAAGATGGAGGAGGGAGGATCGAAAATGGAAATCCCATCATGACCAGCCATCCTCCATCTTCCATTCTCAATCCTCGCCGGATTCTGGTGCGCGGCACCAACTGGCTGGGCGACGCGGTGATGACCACGCCTGCGCTGCGGCGCCTCCGCGAAAAATTTCCGGCCGCACATATTGCTTTGCTCACACCGGACAAGTTGCGTGATTTATGGACTCATCATCCTGCCATCAACGAAGTGATTTCATTCGCGCCGGATCAAAATGTAATTTCCGTCGGCTGGAGATTGCGCGCGGGCAAATTTGATCTGGCATTGATGCTGCCGAATTCTCCGCGCGCGGCGATTGAGTCCTGGTTTGCTGGAATTCCCCATCGTATCGGTTACGCGCGCCCATGGCGGAACTGGTTTCTGACGCAAACAATCGCGCCACGTGCCGGCGCGGTGAAGATGCATAAACGCTCGGTTTCCGAAATTCGACAACTCGTAGCCGCCGACGTGAGTCGGCGGGTGACTTCAGATGGCCGCGTTCTCACGAATGCAGCTACAAGCGCGCATCAAATGCATGAATACCTGCATCTGGCCGCCGCCTTGGGCGCCAGCCCGGAACCGTTGTCGCCGCAGTTGATGGTGACCCCGGACGAAATTGAAGCCGCGAAGAAAAAATTTGGCCTGGGTGAAATTCGCCGGCCGATATTCGGCTTGAACCCCGGCGCGGAGTACGGTCCCGCCAAGCGTTGGCCGCTAGAAAAATTCATTTCTGCCGCCCGGGAAGTCCAAAACCGCACCCCTTGCACCTGGCTGGCGTTCGGCGGCAAGGCGGATGTGGGCCTGGCACACCGGATCGAATCCGCCATCCCCAGTCCGCCCTCCGCCGTTTTCAATCTGGCGGGGAAAACGTCTTTGCGCGAGTTGATGGCGCTGCTGAAGATTTGCCGGCTGTTGCTCACGAACGATTCCGGACCGATGCATGTGGCCGCCGCGCTGGGTGCGCCGGTTGTCGTACCGTTCGGCAGCACGTCGCCGGAACTGACCGGTCCGGGCCTGCCGGGCGAAGCGCGGCACCGGCTGCTCAGATCCGATGCGCCGTGCGCCCCATGTTTTCTGCGCGAGTGCCCGATAGATTTCCGTTGCCTGAACGGGATCAGCGTTGAAAGCGTGGTGGAAGCGGTGCTCGAAGTCGCCTGAACCTTCCGGAAGATGGCGAAACCCGTCCTGTTTGCCAACTGAGCTGCGTAGTAGCAAGGCAGGGCACGTCCACTCCGTGCGCGCCGCTCGTTGCCAGACCATATCGGCGCGCACGGAGTGACGCGCCCTGACAATCTATAACCACTCTCCAAATAATCCGCTTGACACACCGGCTCAACTGTCATACTGTTCTATGACAGTAAAAGACGGCCATGATTTTTCAGATTGATTTCAAGTCGGGCAAGCCGGTTTACCTGCAACTGGTGGACCAGATCCGTTATGCGGCCGCCTCGGGTACGCTGCGTTCCGGCGAACCTTTGCCATCCATCCGTCCGCTGGCCGAGGAATTGCGGGTCAACCGCAACACCATCGCCAAGGCCTACGCGGAACTGGAAGGGCAAGGCGTCATTGAGACGATTCCCGGCAAGGGCTGTTTCCTGAAGAGAAGCGATTCTCCGTTCAACAAGCAGGTCCGCCAGAAACTGCTGGCGGCGGAAATCGACGAGGCCGTGGTCATGGCGCATCACCTGCAGGTGGACCGCGAAAAGTTCCTGGCGCTGGTCCGGGAACGGCTGGATTACTTCGAACACAAAGTGAAGGAGGGAAAATGAAAGCAACATGGGAACATTCAACATTCAACATTCAACGCCGAATACCGAATTTGAAGCGGGCGCGACATTACTTTGGAAGTTGGGGGTTGAATGTTGAATGTTGAATGTTTTTTCACACAAATATTCTATGAACACCGCCTCGCCCATCATCGAAATCAAGAATCTGACCCGCCGTTACGGCAAACTCGATGCCGTGAATGGCCTGAGCCTGACCGTCCACGCCGGGCGTTGCTACGGTTTCTTCGGTCGTAATGGCGCGGGCAAGACCACCACCATCAAGTGCCTGCTGAACTTGCTTCGCCCGAATTCGGGTGCCGCACGGGTATTTGGATTGGATCCGCAGCGCAACGAAGTGGCTGTGAAATCGCGCCTCGCGTATGTCCCCGACGCCGTGGCGTTTTATCCGTGGATGACGGTGCAGGACACCCTGGAATACCTCGCTTCCTTCCGCAAACACTGGAATGAAGACATCGAAGCCGACTTATTGAAACGGTTTCAACTTGACCCAAAACAGAAGGCCAGCCATCTCTCAAAAGGCCAGAAGACGCAGCTGGCGTTGATCGGTGCGATTTGTCCCGAGCCGGAACTGTTGGTGTTGGACGAACCGACCTCCGGCCTCGACCCGATCGTGCGGCGCGAATTCATCGAGACCGTTATTGGCGCCTACCAATCCGGCGATCCGGGCAGCCGGACGGTTTTCGTTTCCACGCATCTCATCTCGGAATTCGAAGGGTTGATTGATGAATTCACCATCATCGAGCAGGGTGGTGAACTGCTGACGATGGACGCCGACGCCGCGCGCGACCGTTTCCGAAAAATTCGCGCGCGTTTTGCCCAGCCGCCAGCGCAATTGGATTTGGCCGGCGCGTTGAACGTGAAACAAAACGGACGCGAGGTGGAAATCCTCGCCAATGGCAACAGCGAGCAACTGCTGGAAAAATTGAAATTGCAATCACCGGAGGAACTGCGCTGCGAATCGCTATCGCTGGAGGAAATTTTTGTGGTGTCGGGCATCCTGAAAAAAGTAAACGCAGGAAAACCATGAACCAGATTCCGTTCAACGCAGAGACGCAGAGGACGCGAAGAAACGCAGAGCGGTGGAATCGCAAGCCAAGGAGCGCGGACAGCCATGTCCGCGTGACCCTTTTCGACCACCAAGGACTCGCGGACATGGTTGTCCGCGCTCCTGGACTTTATTCCTCTTTCCGCGAACCTCTGCGTTCTCCGCGTTTCTGCGGTAGCGCAGCCAACCTTTTTCCAAACGACCCATGAACGCGCTTGTCAAAAAGGAAATCCGCCTGCTGCTGCCGAGTTGGTTGGTCGCCATGCTGCTGGCAATGGTCCAGGCGATCACGCGGCCCTATGATTTCTATGTCGCCTGCCTGCTTTTCTTTGGTTTGACGATCATGGCGCTGACAACGATCGGCCGCGAATCCAGTCTCAACACGTTTTCGTTGCTGCTGGCGCAGCCGGCGGAAAGAATGCGGATCTGGCAGACAAAGCTTTCCGTCCTGGCCGTCGCCTTTCTGACGGTTTTCGGCGTGTGGCTGGTGGCCTTTGGCATCGCTTACGCCAATTCAAACGTGGACGCCTCCTCCCGGAACGATTCGTACAATCTTTTCATCACCATCTGCCTGATTGCGACTGCCACGTTCACGGGCGGGCTCTGGACGACGCTGTTACTTCGCCAGGTAGCCGGCGCATTCTGGCTCACCCTGCTCGTGCCGGCAACCCTGTCCGGGTTCTCCGGTGCATTTCTCGCCCAAAACCAGTCCAACCACCTGCTTATCGCCGTTCTGTGCGTCGTCTTTGCGATTTACTCGGTCGGGGGATTTTGGTTTGCGCGCCGCCTGTTTTTCCGCGCGCAAGACACGGGCTGGTCCGGCGGAGTCATCACGCTTCCGGAATGGAAGTTTTTCGCGGCCCTCAGGGAAAACGCAGTTTCAACCCGAAACCGAAAACCCATTTTCACGTTGATCAAGAAGGAATTTCAATTGCACCAGCCCAGCCTGATGGCAGTGGCCGGATTGTTGGTGTTGCACATTGGCGTCATTGTCCTGCGAAAATACCACCACTTTGCCAAAGATTCTGCCGGCGAAATCCTCACGGCAATTTTCTGGATGTTGTGGCTGGTCATGGCACCGGTTATCGGCAGCCTGGCCGTGGCCGAGGAACGTCGGCTCGGTGTGATGGAGGGACAATTGTGCCTGCCGGTTTCGCGCCGGGTTCAATTCGCCATCAAGGCTTTTTTGACTTTGTTTCTCGGCATATTCCTTGGTGGGATTTTGCCGATGTTCCTCGAGCATCTGGCGGCTGGATGGGGCGCTAATAATCCGGTCTTTGCCCCGGAAGCGCACACGGGCAGATCTGGGGTTTTATTATTCCAATTGGGCATCGTGGCGTTCGCTGGATGGCTGGCCTTGGTCAGCTTTTTCGCCTCGACCCTCGCCCGAAGTTTTCTACAGGCCATCGGTCTGGCCGTTGCGACCTTCTTCGGTTGCATGCTGTTTGTTCCAGTCCTCGCCAATGGGCGGATGCTGTTTCTTGATAGTGTTCCGGCTTATTCCGTGTTGCCATTGATTATTGCCGTTCCAACATTGATCGTTGGTTTGCTCTGGCTGGCGTCTCTAAATTTTAAAAATTTCCGTGAAGGCTGGCCATTGTGGCGGCGCAACCTGCTCGGTTTTGCCGGAGTATTGGTATTCATTATTGCAACCACCACCTCGCTTTACAATCGTGTCTGGGAAGTTTTTAAACCGGTTGAACCGCCGCATGGCGCGGCGAAATTGTCCCTGGCCAATCCGCCGGCCTTGCAGATGGTGCGATACGAAAATCTGCTCGTGCGGCTCCCCGATGGCCGGGTCTGGTTTGATTGTTTGGGCGGCTCTTACAGAGACCACTATGACGGTACGGTCAGGTGGAAGTATTTATGGCAAATGCTGACCCATCCATTGCGTGAAAGCGCCGGGCCCCAGCAGTTCGTTGCCGGTTCAAACTGGGTGGCGGCGACAACGGAACGGCTGTATTTCACCTGGCAGGATTCCGACAAACAGTTTTTTGCTTCCGGCTTTATGGACACGGTTGGCATTCAACCGGACGGGACACTTTGGATTTCGGAAAATTCTGAATCAAACAAATGGACGCCAGGGACGTTGCACCGATTTGGCAGTGAGACCAGCTGGCGGCAGCTCGCCCAGTCCCGCACCAGCGTCGTGCTATTGAAAAGCGACGGCACGCTCTGGCGTTGGGGTCCCGTTACCAACGAATTGCATCAATGGCCGGGATTGCGCGCTTTCACGCCATATCAAATCGGGACCAATTCTGACTGGCAGGAGCTATTCACCTTGGGCGGAATTCTTGCCAGACGCACGGACGGTCGAGTGTGGTATTTGAACGTGAATTGGAATACCGGACAGGATGAACTGGGCCGGGTGACCAATTGCGACGAGATTGTTTCGTCAACGGCATCGCGCGACGGTGACCGGCAGACCGCGTTTGTTCGCGCAGATGGAACCTTGTGGATGCTCAGCCAGTATCGGGACGAAAAAACCGGACAGACGAGGGAAACCGGCATGTTGCAGATTGGGAAAGAGAACGGCTGGTGGGCGGTCGCAGTCAACTATGGCAGGATGGTGGCGCTCAAATCTGACGGCTCATTGTGGCAATGGCACTTCTCCGACCCATGGAATATGAAACCGGCACAACTCGTCATGGCCGCACAAAAACCACCCACTTGCTTGGGCAACCACCGCGATTGGGTCGCGATTGCCAACTCCGGGGCCGATGTGATCGCGCTTGCCGCTGACGGCAGCGTGTGGTTGTGGCCGGATCGCGAATCTTACGAAGAGTACCCGACGTTGCTGAAACTTCCCAAGCAGCCGCAATTTCTCGGCAACGTTTTTGGCAGGGCGGATTGAGGCTGACTGATTCGGCAGGGCGCGTCACTCCGTGCGCGCCGGCGGGTATTTGCTCGCCAACGGACGATTCACCGTGTTCGGCGGCGGGCAGCCGCCGTCGCGCCGTAGCGGCGCTTTGGCGCGCCGCGAAGGCGGAAGGACTGCCCGCCGTACCAGAATTTATTTCGACCAGCGAAATTCCTCCATGATTCAGATGTGTCGCGTAAATCCGGTATCGTAAATCGTAAATAGCGAGCCTCCTTGCGTCGTCTCCTACAAGTTTAATTAAACTTTCTGCCTCCGCACCTTCGTGGTAAGTTCGACTTCGTGGAAACGGTCACCCAATTGACAAACCAGCTCGTGGCGTCGTATGCACGCGTCGGCGGCATCAATCATCTGGACGGCAAAAACCTGCCGTCCAAACGTGCCATTGCCGCCCTCACGCAGGATTTGTTGCGGCTGTTGTTCCCCGGGTTTTTTGACGAGAAATTGATTCATTCGTCCGAAATCAAGGTGGAAACGGCGGCGCTGCTGGATTCGGTCCTGGGAAAACTCGAGGATGAAATCCGCAAAAGCCTGGAATATAATCCGCCCGCCGACCTCCCGAAAAAGGACGCGCCGGCCGTGGCGCACAATCTGACGGTGGAATTTCTCGGCTGCCTGCCGCGCTTGCGCGAAGTGCTCCAAACCGACGTCGAGGCGGCTTTCGATGGTGACCCTGCGGCCAGGAGCAAGGAGGAGGTGTTGGTTTCCTATCCCTTCATCGAGGCAATTGCCGTGCAGCGGCTGGCGCATGAATTGTATTTGAAGAACATCCCGCTCATCCCGCGCATCATGGCCGAATGGGCGCATGCGCGCACGGGCATGGAACTCCATCCGGGCGCCCGCATCGGTTCCCATTTTTTCGTGGACCATTGCACCGGCACCGTCGTGGGCGAAACCTGCACCATCGGCAACCACGTGAAGATGTACCACGGCGTCACGCTGGGGGCGAAATCCACCGCCGGCGGACAGCAATTGCGCGGCAAGAAGCGGCATCCGACCATCGAGGACCGCGTCACGATTTATCCTGGCGCCACCATTCTTGGCGGCGAGACGGTCATTGGCGCCGGCAGCACGATTGGCGGCAACGTATTCATCATGAACAGCGTCGCGCCGAACTCGCTGGTCATCTATGACGGCCTCGACATGCGCGTGTTGAACAAGCGCGACCGGACGGCCGTGGTGGATTTTCAAATTTGAAATGCGAACCAGGTTTGTCCGCCGGAAGAAACCGTGTCATGCGGAGCCAATATTTACATCCGCCCTCACCCCGGCCCTCTCCCCCAGGAGAGGGAGAATTATTCGCCGTGTTCTATACCCGGAATTACGCAGGTATTTCGTCTGTCTTTTCGTGCGCCTCACTTTAAAAATCAAAGAATCGGCAGGGACAGCAAAGATTGGTGAATTATCGAACGCCGCACCGTTGACCTCCCTCTCCTTGGGGGAGAGGGCCGGGGTGAGGGCGAGCATCACCCACCATTATTCACTGTTGCAGCATGGCGCTGTTACGCCGTCCTGTGGTATGATGCATTCAGTAAATCTTTGAAAGCCCTCATCGAAACAACCAGAAGACGCCCCGAACGGGTTTTTCTCGTCGGCGTCGAACTCAAGTCCCGCAACCATTCGGACCTGCGTGATTCGCTGGCCGAGCTCGGCGAGCTCGCCGCGACCGCGGGCGGTGAAGTCGTCGGTGACGGCCTGCAAAAAACCGAATCGCTGAATCCCGCCACGTTCATCGGCAAGGGCAAGGCCGGTGAATTTGCCGGCTTCTGCCAGAGCCAGGACGTGGACACCGTGATTTTTGACGATGATCTCTCGCCCGCGCAAAGCCGCAACCTGGAAAAGATCTTCAACTGCAAGATCCTCGACCGCACCTCGCTGATCCTCGACATTTTCGCGCAACGCGCCCGCACCCGCGAAGGCAAGATGCAGATTGAACTGGCGCAGCTTCAGCATTTATTGCCGCGGCTCACCAAGTATTGGGGGCATTTGTCGCGGCAAAAAGGCGGCATCGGCATGCGCGGTGACGGTGAGACGCAGTTGGAAACCGACCGCCGCCGTGTCCTCGACCGCATCGCCCGGATTTCGAGCGAGCTGAAAGGCGTCCGCCAGCAGCGTTCGACCCAGCGCAACGGCCGCCAGCGCAACAACTGGCCGCTGGCCTCCATCGTTGGCTACACGAACGCGGGCAAATCCACCCTGCTCAACGCTCTCACCGGCGCGGACGTGATGGTCAAGGACATTTTGTTCGCCACCCTGGACCCGACGACACGACGATTGAAACTGCCGACGAACCAAAATGTTTTGCTGACGGACACGGTTGGTTTCATCCGCAAACTGCCGCACGGTCTGGTCGAGGCATTCAAGGCCACGCTGGAAGAAGTGGTGCAGGCGGATTTGTTGCTGCACGTTGTGGATGTCAGCCATCCGCAGGCTGAGGAACAAATCCAGGCGGTCAATGCCGTGCTCGCGGAAATCGGCGCGGGCGAGAAATCAACGTTGATGGTTTTCAACAAAATCGACCGGCTCAGTGCTGACGGGAACGGCGTGGCTGGCACGGGCGCCTTGAACCGCTTGCAGGAACGGCACCCCCATGCCGTCGCGATTTCGGCCATGACCGGCGAGGGCATTCCGTCGTTGCTGGCGGAAATCGGGACGCAA
>Ga0265320_10000764_pt1 | contig 24673 bp, 29 predicted proteins | sample 4827metaG_FD_202087 | JGI IMG/M metagenome (GOLD analysis project Ga0265320, IMG submission 202087) | Rhizosphere microbial communities from Carex aquatilis grown in University of Washington, Seatle, WA, United States - 4-8-27 metaG | ecosystem: Host-associated > Plants > Roots > Rhizosphere >...
GCCTCCGCCGCGTATTATGGCGCCTATGAATACATGCACTGGTGCATGCACCTGCCGCGCAAGCGCAACGTCGAACGTTCGGGGATTTTCTTCCGGCTCAATGGTCATCACCTGTTGCATCATCGTTACATGAGCCGAAACTATAATGTCGTCCTCCCTCTGGCTGATTTGTGTCTGGGCACCCTCCTGTTGAGCTCCAAAATCCACTTTCCGCAGGCCGTCGGCCCGTCCGTCCCCAATGTCCAACCCCGGACGCCGCGCCCGCAAACCGTGCCGGCCACTTGAACCGGAAGACTTAAAGCAGCCTGGCCAACCGGTTCGGTCTGCTTCAGAGCGAAAGTTTTTCAGCAGCCTCGACCATGTTCTTGCAGGTGACCGTCCGGGGACGGTTCCGATAATGGAAAAGGGTAAGGATATCCACTCCGATGTCCTTGGCCGGGTCGGGAATCACACGCACCAGCAGGCCCACGCCACTTTGATCGGCCAATTCCATCAATTGGCCCAGTTCTGTGCGGCAGGCCAGGTCCATCGATTCCAATCGCTCAAAGTCCGCCAGTAAACGAAAGCCTGGCGCCAGATCGGCCGCCATGGCTTTGACATCCTTATAGCCGCGCCGAAGCTCCTCCGGCGTTACATGCTGAATGTAACTCAGGTGGAGTAACTGTCTTGGTTTGCTCAACGCAGCCAGAAACATGGACCAAAGCTAGCCCTTCACCGGCCGGATTTCGACAAAAAATACCACGTGATAATCAGCCGCCTCCCGAATAATGGCCGAGGTCAGGTCCAGAATCATTTAAGAACCATCGCCACCCCCACCACCAAACCCCTCGCTCGCTATCCGGATGATCGGCAGGAACATGGCAATCACGATGCCACCCACGACAACGGCGAGAAAAACAATCATGACCGGTTCCAGCAGCGACGTCATGGCACTGACGGCGTTGTCCACCTCCTCGTCGCAGGTGTCGGCGATTTTCAAGAGCATGTCTGGCAATGCACCGGCTTGTTCCCCCACATCCACCATGCCGGAGACCATGGCCGGAAAAATTCGCGATTCCTTCAGCGGCACGGTGATGGTCCCGCCCTCCTTCACGCTGTTGTGGATTTTGGAAATCACGCCACCCACAATCACGTTGCCAGCCGTTTCCTTTACAATGGTCAACGCCTGAAGAATAGGCACGCCGCTGCCGAGCAAGGTGCCCAGCGTCCGGGCAAATCGGGAGAGCACCACCTTCCGGGCGATTTTGCCGGCCACGGGGGCAATCAACTTGAAGCGGTCAAACTGCCGCCGGCCGGCCCGGGTGCGAACAAGAATCTGCGACGCCACGGCCAGGACCAGGAGCCCCATCCCCACCGGCAGATAATGGTTGCGAAACGCCCCGCTGATATTCAAGACCAGCACGGTAAACGCCGGCATCGGCCGACCATTGACCAGCCCTTCAAAAACCGACTGAAACCGCGGAACGATATAAACCATCATCAAGGTGAGAATGCCCGTTGCCACCACCATCACGGCGACTGGATAAAACAACGCGGCCTTGATCTTGCCTTTAATTTTGAGCCCCTTCTCCATGAATTCCGCCTGGCGACGGAGCGCCACCTCGAGGATACCCCCCAATTCGCCGGCTTTGACCATGTTCACATAGAGCGGGTTGAAAACCTTGGGATGCGCCTGGAGCGCCTCCGACAGCGTACACCCGCCTTCGATGGCTGCGGCCACATCCGTGATAATCTGGCTTAGCGCGCGGTTCTCCGCCTGCTCCTGCAGGAGGCGCAACCCGCGTAATAGCGGCACCCCCACATCGACCAGAGTCGCCAGTTGGCGGGTGAAAACGGCAAGCACGGCGGGTTTGATTCTCCCGCGCGGCATTTGAAAGATCGGGGCTTTGAGCCTTTGGGAGACGGCCAGCCTTCTTTTGGGTTTGCTCCGGAAGGGAATGGCTTCTGCCACCCGGGTGGGAAACAATCCCATTTCCTTGATCCGCCTCAGCGCCTCACTTTGATCGGTGACATCCAATGAACCTTGGATTTTCAGTCCGCCTGCATCCACCGCTTCATAGCAATAGTTGGACATAACAACCTCGCTTCCGGCACCTGCCGTTCTTTTGCAGATGCTCTGTCAGTTTGGACAAAGCCTGGACGGCTTCGTCACGGTATGGGCATTCAACGCATAGGAAAGGGCAAAGGACGGAAACGCAATCCTCCATGTGGTCTTGGCGGGAATCTACTGTTTTAGTCGAAACAGAACGAATTCGGACACTCATGCAACACACATTTCAAATCGAGGGCTTTGGCATAAGTTTGCGCCCCGTCGGGCTGGCCGACGCCCCAGTCATCTTCTGGCTGCATAACCAGGGTTTTGTCATCGGCAAACTGGGCGATTCGGCACCGGACATGGCCACCCAGGAAACGTGGCTCAACGACTATTTTCAGCGACCGGGCGGCTATTATTCCCTCGTTGATACGTTGGGCGGGATACCACTTGGCACCAACAGCTTGTACGACATCGTCGGGACCACCGGCGAATCAGGACGTTATCTGGTCCGGCCCGAGGTGCCGGCGGCGATCCCCAGTTCGATTCTGGCCTTTGATCTGGCTTTCGGCTAACTGGGTTTGCGCGAAGTCATAGCCCGATGTGTGGGGACAATTCATACCATTCATTCGCTGAATCGAAAGTTTGGCTTCCGACAGACCGAAGTCATTTCGGGCAGCAAGATCGTTGGCGGCAAGCCGGTTGACATGATCCATCTCGTTCTCAAAGCGGAGGACTGGCCGTCATCCCGTGCGCGATTGGTCCCTCTGGCCGAATACGCTGAGACCCAGATCCGATCATGGGAAGAATGCTCCCAAGAAAACCCGGACGATTTGGCCATGGGTAAAAGTCCATTGATCTCTGCGGTCAACTGACGCGGGCGCACCTGCACACCGTCCTTGGCGGGGATGGCGCGCGGCGCCGTCCGCTGCCGCGTCCAGCGGCGCAATTCCCCGCTCGAATCATCAGGGTTCGTTCCGCCCGTGGCCGCGCGGGCGGTGACATCGCAGCGGGATGTCCCTGCCGCAGACAAGGACAGTGTCCAGGTGCGATCCACTGATGCCTCCTTCTGCCAATTTGTTTGCTGTTGCCGGCTGCCCGGGTATCATCGGGATTCAATAATCATATGAGCGCCGAAAACATGTGGGGAGAAATCACCAACCCCGTCAATCAGAGAACGCCAACCTCGATTTTGCGCGAGCAGGCTTTGATTTTAAACCAGTTGACCAAAGGCGTCTTGATCGGCTCGATCGAGCAGGAGCCAACCACCAATAACACCCTGGCTTACAATTTTGCCATTACGGCTCCCGCCATCAACAATCACAAATTTGCAATTCTTACCGTACAATACTCGATCACCATCTATCCCCTGAGCCTGACGGACCGGACCACCCAGGTGCAGCGACAGTGTTTAAACGAGGAGGGGTTTGCGTCCACCCTCAAAGCCATATTGTCCTCCACCCAGGTGCGGCGGGTCATCTCCGCCCTGTTGATTCAGAGCCAGGATTCCAAGCAGGCCTAGCCAAACCAGAGCGGACGGATTTCACCCAGATCAACAGCCTGCCGCTGCGCCACTGCACACCGGGCAATTTACGAGGAGCCTTTGACAATAAATATTTAGCCGGCGCGGCGCGCCTGCCGAACATTCTGAAGTGTGACATGGCTGGGTTAATCTGGTGCGGTGGTTGTCACCCAACGGAGAAGCCCCAGGCAAAAACATGCCCGCTTTTACATCATGGTAACCTGGAATGAACAGTTGGCGACCGGTTCTGATCAGATTGACCTCCAGCACCGGATGTTGATCAATAACATCAATCATCTGGAGGGGATGTTGTTTGGCACCAATCCCACAAAAGAGGAGTGCGACTTTCTGATCCATCTGGTCGATTTTTTGGAATCCTATGCGGAGACGCATTTCAAGTTTGAGGAGCAATGCATGGAACGTTACCGGTGCCCGGCGCATCAGCGGAACAAGGAGGCCCACAAACAGTTCCAAGCGTTTTTCCACCACTTCAAAGCGCGCTATAAAAAGGAAGGGTTTCGGCAGGAAGTTCTGAAGAGCCTGCACGAGACCGTTAGTACCTGGATTCAGGAGCACATCTTGCAGGTGGATATCCAACTCAGGCCGTGCATCGAGGGTTAGCGGCACGCTGAATCGTCGAAACAGAACCTGCCGCCGGCAGGTTTTGCTTTTGAAATGACGCCGTGCCCGGCCCTTAAACCTTTTTCGCAGCCGAGAAGTTCAGAACATTAAGGGGACGTTTCCCGGCCGGCTGCACATCCGGCACGGACGGTCCTTGGGCCTGCGCGAAGGCGACCCGCGAACGCAGCAGCAGGGTGAAGCAGCACAAATCGGCGAGCGGCAAGACCACGTTGAAATTTTTGCCCATATAGCGATGGTGCAACAGATGGTGCCCGTTCAACCGGAAGAAAATGCCCGAACGTTCCACGTGCCGTTTCTTCGGCAAATGCATGCACCAATGCATGTATTCGTAGGCTGTAAAATACAACGTGCAGGCCACGGCCGCACCGCACAAAATTCCCCACTTGTGCGACAACATTGCCCAGATCAAAAACGGCAACTGGCACGCGGCCACAATGGCCGGTCCGCTCCACCATGCCATGGGTATGGTTTTTTTGTCCCGCTCATCCACCAGATGGTAAGTGTGGTCCGCCTTGAAAATCCGGTGATGCACCAGCGCGTGCCGTTCAAACGGAAAACGGAACCACCGGACCGGTTTATGCATGATATAGCGATGCAGCGTCCATTCGAAGAAGGAACCGAACAAGACACCAGCCACCACTCCAATGGCTGACCAAAAAAGAAACATGATCATAAATAAATAAATTTCCACACTCGAGACTGAAGGAAAACGTCCAACAAACACCCAACTAGGCTTGAACTCAAATCGGTCTTATTTATGACATTAATTTCCCTCAAGAGCCGGGCTCACGCAAGCTTTATTTCAATTGTTCGGCGTCCAAACAGGGTGGTTGCCCGGGGTCAGTAGGCGCGGGGTTGGATCATGGCCGGACTTGAAAATATGCCATCCCAAACCACCCGGCCTTTCAAATGACTCCCCGTGCGTTTGAAGCCCAGCGAACCGGTGATCATATAGCGGGCCGGCCGGCCCTGGGAATGTTCCTTGAGGGCATCGTTTCTAACGAATTTCATGATGGACGGCAAGGACAGCAGGTCCGAGGCGATCAAATCATTGTCTCGATAGATGGAATACTTTTGTTTCGAACTGCTCATTGGTTGATCCGGATCTTATCAAAACAGATATTTGCCCCAATGTCCACACATCCTTCGGGAAATCCATGGGGATCATGTCTTTGAAAACAAAACGGCAAGGACCATGTGCTGTCCGCGCCGCGGCATTCCCACCTCGACTCATCGCGCCATCCTTTTGCAATTATTTCGCCCCTGAGCAGAAGCAATTCACCCCTCGAATCCGCCTTCTGTCCCTAATTCGTTTTGTTTCAACTCATTTCTGTTAAAAGACATGCGTACTCTCGCAACCAGTCTGGATGAGGTTCGGGTGTGAAGTTGAAAGTCAAACAGGAAACAAATATGAAAAAATCATCGAGGCTTTTTTTGTGTGTCATCGGATTGGCCCTGATCACGGCGGATCCCATTTTTGCGCAGGGAGGTAACCTGCACCTGCGTTCCTGGCCTGCCACCCAAGCCACTCCGGGCGGACAGGCCGGACCGGCGGACCTTTCGAACGGTTCCGTTGGCGGTTCGTATCTGGCAACGGCGGCCAACAACCAGGCTCATGGCACCACAACCCATACGAGCCAGGCCATATTGGCCGGCGTGCTCCTCCTGATGCTGTTGCAACGCAGATACCGCAACGAAATCACCTTGAAATCCAAACCATAAAATGCATCCCCATCCATCCACCAATCAATCCAACGCCGGCGCAAACCGGCCCATACTCTTTATTTCAGCGCGGCTGTTGAACGTCCAGTCCCCCACGGTGGGAATCGCCATCTGTGGCCCGGGCAAAAACGCGGATGAAATGACCCCGGGCCGGGTGTCAACCACAACGCCGCCCACCATACTCGACGTGCCGCAGGAAGCCGCCCCAAGGTGAGTTTTCCAACGGGTCGTCCTCCATTGTAGTCTTGCCCGCGCGGATGGACGCATCAAACAGACCACACCGGCGCTCATCCTTGGTCTGCGGCAATACGCCGCCACTGTCCATCCGACGCGATCCCGCCCATGCGGAACGTCATTTCAAAGCGTGGATGAATCCACGCACTCCAAATCCAAAATTACCCCGGTTGCCGGCAACCGCACCCGGTGGGTGACCGCCGGCCAGCCTGGGCAGCGAATTCGCATCAAGGCGGGACATGACCGCAAAATCGGTAGGCAGTTTTTTGTCACCTCTTTGGCCTTTGCGGGGACGTATCCAGTAGTATGATGACAAATAGAACGATGATGGCAGTGGAATACAGCGATGCGGAACTTGTATCCCGCGCCCTGGGTGGTGATCGAGATGCCTTCAATCAGATTGTCCGGCGGCATCAGATATTGATTTGCTCGCTGGCTTACAGCCGGATCGGCCATCTCGGCTTGAGCGAGGACGTGGCCCAGGAAACATTCATTACCGCATGGAAGCATCTCCGGCTTTTGCGCGAACCGGCCAAACTTCGCGCCTGGCTGTGCGGCATTGTCCGCAACCGGATTCAAAAATGTCTGCAGCGGGAAGGGCGGCAGCCGATGCACAATGCCGAGCCGTTGGAAGCCGCGGAGGACTCGCCCGCAAGCGAGGCGCTTCCATCGGAGCAGACCATCGATCGGGAGGAGGAAGCGATATTATGGCGTTCGCTGGAACAAATCCCGGAGCTCTACCGCGAACCGCTTATCCTGTTTTACCGCGAACATCAGTCCATTGAACACGTGGCAGAGGCATTGGACTTGTCCGAAGACGCCGTTAAACAGCGGCTGTCACGCGGCCGCAAGCTGTTGCAGGAGGAAGTGCAGGCTTTCGTGGAAGATACTTTGCGCCGGACAGCCCCGGGGCAGACATTTTCAAGTGCGGTGCTCGCCGCTTTGCCGTCGGCGGCGGCCTCGGCGGCGACGGCAGGCGTGGGCGCCGGAGCGAAAGGCACGGCGGCAGCAAAATCAGGTTTGCTGGGAGCGTGGCTGGCACCGCTCCTCGGAATTGTGGCCGGCATCACCGCTCATTGGTTGATTGTGCGGGCCGCTCCGACCGCGCGCGAATACCGGCTCAAAAAACTGGCGTTCACCGGGCTTTGGATTTTCGTGCTGGCCTGGTGCGTGGCTGGACAGCTTGCCGTGCGAGCCTTGAGCAAACGATTTGGGTGGAGTGACCAGGCCTTTTTCGACGTAATGTCGGGGTTTTGGTGGGCCTACGCCATCATCGTGGCCACCCTGTCCATTGTGGTGTTTCGACGGGTTCTGGCCATGCGCCAACAGAGCGAAATAACCGGCGAAATTCCCCGGCCGACCATGACCCCGCTCAAGACGGGTTCACGCATTATGTTGGTGACCGGTTTGCATCTGGCCTGTTTTTGGTGGCTGATCAATCTGGCGTGGCAGGCACATGACCCGGTGTGGGCCGGAACCATCACAGGCCTGATGGCGGTGCTGGGCGTTTGGAATTTCTTTCTACCCCGGGCCCGGACCGCCGTGACGATAACGCGGGCGGTTGCCGGCCATGTGGCTTTGATTTGGGGTGTCATTCTGGTGATCTTGAACCTGCGTTTGGAGGTGTGGGAAGCCTCCCTGCATGAAATGGATCTGTCCGCGATGCACCGGCTCCTGCCCGCGTGGATCATTCCGTTCCTGACGTTGACCTTGCTGATCTGGGTTGGCTTGATGCTGGCCCTGACCAAACCCAAACCCCGTCCCTAGCCGTTTGGGTTGCCAGCCGCCCCGGCAACATCACACTCCATATAAGTCGATAACCCTCTTTACCCCGCCGTCAGTGAATTGCCGTCCGGACGCCGGCGGAACCTCGGAAAAATGAAGCCAGTGTGCTTCAGATGTTCCTGGTATTCCGGACTGTATTCGGAAAGTTGTGCCTCTTCCAGCCGAGCCCGATAAAGCATCAGGCAAATGTGAATCGGGACCAGAATGAGGTAAACCGCAGAAAAGCTCCCGAGCGCGAGGCCGGTGTACATGCAAATCCAACCTAGATACATCGGGTGACGCACCCATCGATAAGGCCCGCCCAGGACCACCTTTCGCACCTCGACAAAAACTCCAAAAGAGCGGCCCAGATACAGGATGCCCCACAGCGCAATCACCGGGCCAATGACAAAGAGGACGAAGCCGGCGATGGCAAAGGGCAATCGCAAGCCGATGGGGCAAAGATTTTTTTGCAGTAATGCTGGAAACCATGAAAGCGAACCGAGCCATGGAACCGCATTGTATGTGAGGTTGAAGAAAGTCGTGGCCAAAGGGACGAGAATGCCTTTGAGCCTTTGTGGTGGCACGGCGGCACGGCGCCCCACCAGCAGCAGCAGGGCGGTAAACAGGTCCAGCAAAAGCAAGTTGACGTGACGGCTGGTTTCGATGAACACGGCCCCGCCGGTGGCAAGCTGCCCGTTCCAGCCCAGCCAGGGTTTCTGGAACTCAAACCAGGTCAGATACAAGAAGACGAGAGACAGCAGATATCTCTCGGCGTAAACCGCAATCTCTGCCGCCTTGCGGTTGAGGGTCGTGGACATCAAATCACGTGATCAAGTAAAATACATCCGCCGCCATGGCGGAACACCCGGTGGTTGAGCGGCAAAAAGGCGGCATGACATGGCTCACGATGAAAAACATGTTCAGGCCGTTCTTTCGTGTCGAGAAGAATTTAGGTCAGGGAACGGCAGGAAGACATCCGCCAGCGCGCTCTGAAACTTGGCGTTGAAAATGTATTCCCCGGCCGCCGGCCAACGATGCTCAGTCCGGCCGGCGGCGAGTCCCGGGTTGGTCTCCCGGCGTTTGGAAACTCAATCCATGTCGTCGGTGATTTGCTCGATGGGTATGGGCGCACGCTGCTTCAGACCTTTCACCCAGCCCGACACCTTTTCACTCGGATGGAACAGCGCCACCAGATCATCCGTCACATCCACCACCTCCACGGCCGGCGTCTGATAGTTCAATTCCCATTTGCTCACAATCATCTGCACCCCCGCCTGCTTTGCCACGGCCGGCAGCGAATCCTTGATTATTGCCAGGATGCCCGCCACCGAACCGGTGCTGAACCCCTGCTCATGCGCCCGCCGCTGGCTCAATTTCATCCGGGCCTCAATCGCCTTCATCTGTTGGTCGTTTTTTTCATCCCGGGCCTTGTTGTATTCGGTGCGGACAGATTTCAGGGACTGCTGGAACTCCGCCGAATTGGCATACGCGATGGCGACGGCGCGTGAATCGTAAACCCCAATCCGCAACTGATTCGTCTGCGACTGGGCCGTTGCCGTTGCGCCGGTCAGGATACACAACACAACCGCGGAAACACAAACCACCAACCGTTGGAATGTTTTTGTTTTCATTGGGACCTGTTTTATCATTTCCACCGCGGTGGCGTGAATCGAAAAAACTTTTCTCAACATTGATATGGCCGATGAGGCGGGACGAGTTGAAAGCCAGGCGGTGTTGGTTCGGGAACCTGTGAAGCAATGATTTGGGGCCCATCCGCCGGCTTAAGCCGTCCCTTCAGCCGGGACCGGCGATTTTTTGGAGGCGGTTATGGCCCGATAAGTCACGGGCACCTGCCAGTCGGCATAATTTGGGTTGAAGGCTTTCATGGCACTGACCATTTGCTGCCGGAAGGTCGTTTCAATCAAGCTCCCCTGCCCCGGCCAGATTTTGAAGTGGACGCGCACAAAATCCCAACCGCCGCCTTCCGCGGTTTCCACCGGACCCATCGTCGGCTCGCTCAAAATGATCGCGCCGAATTGCCCCCACATGCCCTTGGCGACATTCACCACGGTTTGTCCGGCTTTTTCCCGGTCAACGCCGGCCGGAATCTGGACGTCCGCATACGCATAAATGCCACCGAGGGGAAACCGGCTGACATTGGCAATGGTACGGTTGGGGACAAAGATTTCCTGGTTGTAAAAATTGACCAGTTTTGTGAACCGCAGGCCGATTTCCTCCACGCGACCGATGACGATGGTGGCCCCGGCGATTTCCACCAGATCGCCCACGTCCATGACATCGGAAAAAATCAAGGTCAACCCAATCACCACATCCTGCACCAGACCCTGTGAACCAAAGCTGATGGCCAGACCGACGACGGACGCGCTCGCCAGATACGCCGTCAGGTTGACTCCAAGTTCCTCCAGCACCAGTCCAATCGCAATAAAGTACATGGCAAAGATGATGCCGCTGACGATAAGCCGGGTGAGCGTGACAAATTTCGGCTGCCGGGTGACGAAGCCGAGAGGATTTTTCTGCGCCTGGTTCTTGATGATGAGCCATTCGCTGATGTGCCGGATGATTTTGACCAGCACGTGCGCGAGAATGGCCAAGGCCGCGATGAGCCACAGCCGCGTTTCCGTGGACGAGGCGTGGTTGGAGAAATGGGCGTAAAGGCGGCCCATCACCGTTGCGGCCGGCTCGTTGGTTATCTCCATCACCGTTGCGACCGGCTGGTTGGTTACGTCCATCAAAATTCCTTTGGCAAATCATGCCGGCACCCAAACCACCTTGCTTCCTGTCTGTTCGGAAAGGCGCCGATGGGCAAAGCTTAATCCCGGACGGGGACGCTCCGCAAGATTACGCAACCGTGCAAAATCCGACGCCACCCGCGGTCACCTGGCCGGGGATGGTAACGTTCGTGACGACCAACGGTTGGGCATACGCGTAGCCATCCACGGGGCAGGTGAAAATCCTGCCAAAATTGGTGGAGTTCACATTCGACCAAGTTAGGCCCTTCTCGTTGGTGTTCGCGCCCGTGCCCGCGCTGTTGTTGTGGCAGGTCAAAACACTGACCCCGCCGCGGCGCAGAACCCCCACCCCGGCGTCAGCAGAATCAAAACCCAGCGTCGTCCGCTCCTGGTTCGATGTGAAAACATGATCCTCGTCTCTGGTTTGGATCTCCGAAACGCCATTGCCGTCAGGGAACCAGCGACCAATCCGTCTCCGCCTTGCTTTAGCTTATGTTGTTGCGTGATTAATTAGAGTAATTTCAGCGGGCGCCGGTGTCTGATGCGCAGCCTTGTCGAGACAGTCACATCTTGGAAAACACCCGAAATTCCACCCCCTCCTACGCCCAATTCACCCCCTCAAACCTGTGATATGTCCCTGATTCCTTTCGTTTCAACGCATTTCGGTTAGAAATTAACCTGTGGCAGGTGAAGCCTCTGGTTCCCAGGTGAGAACCTCGAAAGATTAGAAAATATATATGAAAAGGCCATTGATATTGTCGCTATTTATCGGCGGGCTGACCGCGGTGTCAACCGGCCCGCCGTGGCGCGCCCGGACAACATTCAATCCCCGAACCTTATGATGCCGGTTGCCATATACGGATGGAAATGTCAGAGCAAGGACAAGGAGGTGCTCCTGAAGCGCATCAACCATTATCTGGCCGGGTACCGGCAAATGATCATCAAAACCGGTGACCGGAAGATGTTTGACGCCTATCTGCCGTTTGTGATCAAGCACTTTTACTGGAACCTGAACCACGAGATGGGAACCTGGTTTGATGTCTATCCGAACGAGGATCTGTCGGGAAATTATTTTTTCCCGGGCCACAAAGATTGCGGCTGGCTTATCCATGTCCGGATCTATCTCCACCAGCACACCAACATTATCCCGGAAGAATCTGAAACGTTTGTCCGGAACCTGCTCGACTCAGCCAGATTCGAGCACCAAACCATCAAGGAAAGCGGCAATTTACACGAGGGCCTTCATCGCGGCCACCTCTGTTGAATCCGGAATCCTACCCGGCATCTTCCCGGATGGACTTTTTTTATTGGTCTCCGCCAAGAACCCGGCGGGGGCGGACTTTTTAGATTTAATGGAACCTTCTTGGCGAACACGCCTCTTATCCGAAAAATAAACCGCTATGTCGCATGGTGCTATGGAATGAACAGTTCACGACCGGCTCCAGCCAGCTTGACCAGCAGCACCGGGCATTGATCAACAACGTCAATCATCTGGAGGAGTTGTTGACCACCACCGATCCCACCCTGGAGGAATGTGCCTTTGTGCTTCAGTTGCTGGATTTCATGGAACACTACGCCAACACACATTTCAAGTTTGAGGAGCAGTGCATGGAACGCTACCGGTGCCCGGCCCATGAAAAAAACAAACAGGCCCATGAACAGTTCCGGACGTTTGCCCACGACTTCAAGGAGCGTTACCGGGCGCAAGGGTTCCGCCGGGAAATGATTTTATGCCTGCACACCACGATCAGCCGTTGGATTGGGGAACACATGCTGCAGGTGGACGTCCAGCTCAAGTCCTCCATCAAAAGTGATTCGTGAACCTCTGGGCCGGTGCCAACCCGATGGTTGACACCGTCGGGCGCAGTTGCCATTTTTCCGCGCATGAAATCCCTCAAACTGAATCTCGTACTCGCCACCACAGTGATGGCGTTCGCCTGGCCACTGACGCTGGCGGCGCAAACCAATGCGCCCGCCGCTGCCACCGCCAATGTCGCGCCGGAAGTCCACCAAAACACCGCCATCATTCCCGTGCCGCGCACCGGCAGCATCACCAACCGCCAGTCCCTCGTCCTGCAGCGGGCCAAGGATGCTCCCGGCGACTACGACATCGAATTCATCGGGGACTCCATCACGCAGGGCTGGGAAGACCGGGGCACGGATGTTTGGCGGGAATGTTATGGCAGGCGCAAAGTCATCAACTTCGGCGTCAGCGGCGATCGCACCCAGCACGTCCTCTGGCGCTTTGACCAGGGCCAGCTCGACGGCATCAATGCCCGGGTTGCGGTCGTCATGATCGGCACCAACAATTCCAACAATAACGACAACACCGAGGCCGAAATCCTGGAAGGCGTCACCGCCATCGTGCAGCAAATCCGCACGCGGCAACCGGGCACGAAGATTCTGCTGCTGGGCATTTTCCCGCGCGGCAAAACCTTCAGCCCGCAGCGCGGCAAGATTCTCCAGGTCAACCAGGCGCTCGCCCGGCTCGATGACGGCAGCCATATCTTCTATCTCGATTTTGGTTCGCAATACATTGAGAACGACGGTTCCATTTCCAAATCCATCATGCCCGATTACCTGCATCCCAACGAAGCCGGTTACCGGATTTGGGCCAACGCCACCGAGCCGAAGCTGAAACAACTGCTGGGAGAATAATCGCCCGCCGCCACGGGCCGGCGTGAAGCAACACAACCCGGGTCTGGAATGCGCGGACCTGTCCGCACGGGCGGGGTCGCGTCAAGGCAGGTGGCGGCGTGTCGCCGCATTCCAGAATCATCCCAGCAAGTTGTGCACTTCCTTCAGCTTGGCCACGATGTTGATGTCGGCCGAGCAGGCAGGCAGTCGCCGCAGGCAATGCAGGCCGTGCCATCCTTGGTCAGCGTCTTGTATTCGGCCCGCGCCCGGGAAAGGTCGTGGTAGTCGAGGGCATAACGTTCATAGCGCAGGATGTCGGCAATCGCGATGTGTTCCGGGCAATGGGACACACAATCGGCACAGAGCAGGCAGGTCAATCCCTGGTTGTGGGCCGCCAGCAGGCCGAGGGTCTGCCGGTCGCCGGCGCTCATGACGCTCTGCCGCGCGGCGCCGAAGTTTTCCTGCAACTGGTCGAAGTTGCTGGTGGTGATGACCGCCGCCGTTAGGTTGGGATTGGACATCAGCCATTTCACCATCGCCGCTCCGGAGGTGCTGCCGCTGAAGCGCGGTTCGGCCAGCATCGCCTGGAATTTTTGGTCCGTGGCCGCCCGTCCCACTCCGCCCATGGTTTTCATGGCGATGGTGCCAAAATCCTTCTTCTTGGCCAGCGCCAGCACGTCGGCCAGTTCCTGCTTGTCGCCGTAGGTGTAGAAAAATTGGGCGGCCTCATAGGGCGAATTCTCAATGAGCCAGGTGACGATGTCATAGGCCATGTCGCCGCCGATGTTGTTGTAATGATGCTGGGAAAGGGCGAGGTGCTTGACCAGGCCTTCCTTCTTCAGCCGCTCATAGGCCCGGACCATGCCCAACTCCGTCTTCGCCTCGTTGATCGAATGATATCCGAAGTGGAACTTGAACACGTCGTAATATCCCACGCCCGACTTTGCGACACATTGTTTTACAAATTGATAGTGCTGTTCCTCGTCAATGTGGCCTTTCATGTGGTCGCCGCCGATACGGTCCACCACCACTTCCAGGTAATACGACTCGCGCGGCTGGCTCTTGATCGCCACCGGGAAGGTTTCGGCGGTCCAGCGATGCGCCTTGTGCCAGTAGTTCACACCGGACTGGACTGCCAGCGGGATGACGGCCGGGCTCCAATCGTACGCCCCCTCCAGCGCGCTGATCTCCAGACCGGTCCGCCCATAACGGCGTCGCGGCAGCCGGCCCGGAGCCTCGGCGGCAGCCGACAGCTTTCCCATGCCGGCCAGCGCCACGGCCACCGCACCCGTCGCACCCACCCGGATAAAATCCCTCCGAGTCAGCCCATTTGCCTCATGTTCTTTGTCATTCATAATGATGTCCTCCACGGGCAGCCCAAAGCCCCCCCACCAAACCGGAAAGCGGCCTTGGCTATGTTTTGGATTTTAAGACGTTTTATGAACAAGTTTAGTTAATCGTTTTTACGGTTGAGCGGCAATCCGCAAGGAACCGCTTTTTCGCTAAAGTTTCCCGCGTTTGTGCCGATATAGGGACACCATGACGATGATTGGCCGGTTTACAGGCCCAAGGCGGCTTCAACCGGCGTTGGCGAACTCAGACAACTGCTTGTTTTACCATGATAATCTGGAATGAACGGTTCGAGACCGGTTCCGAAAAGATTGACCACCAGCACCGGATGTTGATTCACAATATCAATCATCTTGAGTGCATGTTGACCGGCACCAATCCGACCCGGGAGGAATGCGAATTCCTGGTCCATCTGACCAATTTCCTTGAGTCTTACGCCGAAAAGCACTTCCGGTTTGAGGAGCAATGCATGGAAAGCCACCTGTGCCCGGCCCATGCAAAAAACAAACAAGCCCACGAACAGTTCCGGATGTTTTTCCATCAATTCAAAGTACAGTGCAAAACCGAGGGTTTCCGGCCGCATGCCCTCCGGACCTTGCATCAAACCATCAATTTGTGGATTCAAAAGCACATTTTGAAGGTGGACACCCGATTGAAGCCTTGCCTCAAAAGCAAGCATCCAACCGCGGTTTTGGTGGCAGCTTAAATCGGCCAACCAGGCTGCTCTTCGTCTCTGTTCTTGCGTTGAAAACTTTCACAGCGGGAGCCCACCCAGCCGAGAAGACGGAGATGGGCAACAGCAAAAAATGAAGGCGCTGGTGAAGTTGTGCACCAGCGCCTGTGAGGTGCGACTTGCAGGCTCTTACTTTACAAACCCATCACACCATCAATTGGTCATTTTGTCAAAGGCGGTCCGGAAACAAAACGGTGACGTTCTGGAAAACCACGAGCCTCGCGGACGTGATCGCGCCGAGGCGATGTGGTGGCAAGCCACCGTCCTCCCGAGTATTGGAAACGGAACTTGCCTTGAATACCAAAGGAAGAGCCGCCGTACGGGCCCCCGCGGCACCTCACCCCGATCGTGGCGCTGTACACCGCGCCTGATTCGAAATTGGTGGTGGCAGCGGTAAAAAAGAGCCCGAGGTTGCCAATCGACTCCCGCCGCCAGAGAACCAGCAGGTTCACCGGGCCATACACCGGAATCGTATGCGATAGTCCATCCCGATTCGTGGCAATCCACAATTGTTGTTTAATTTTCGACCCCAGAATGATTGGACCGGTCTGGTTCCATAATCCATCCACTTTGAATGTCGGCAGCCGGGAAATAATATTGCCGGAAATGGATTTGTTTTTTGAAAGGTTTTGACCCCGGCGACGTATATATAAGTAAAGCACGAATGACTCCTGAAAATCATCCGGCACTGACGTTCCAGCAACTGCGCGACAAACTGGGCGGCGTGATAAAATGCGTGCATGACGCGGACACCCGTGGCCTTCCGGTGGACACATTCACGGCGGAAGCCGGCAGCATCCTGGCCACCTTGCATCAATTCATGGAGCAGCATAAAGGGACACCGCTTTACGATGCCTACTGATCCGCCCGGCATTTTGACATTCACCTGCGGCGCGCACGGAGTGACGAGTCCCACCTGAGTCACGGCAGGCGCCAGAGGCTGCGGTCGATGTGGAGCAATAATCCGGCATCGCGGCTCGTCGCGCCGAAGCAAGGTGAAGTCGGAAGGACTCGAAGTTGCTGGCGGATTCTTACTTCAGCGTTCAGCCTTCAGCCCTCAGCCTTTAAAATGTCCGGATGGAGCTTTTCCTGTTCCCTGGCGAAGGGATAGACGGCGGCGGTGGTGAACCCTCGAGCAGGTGCCGATGTGGAGAGATTGGCCCCGTTCCCGGCCGTGGTCCCGGACTCGTGACCTCGTCTCCGGCTATCCACCTGCCGCCTTCGCTGCCCTTCGCCGTGCCAACCCTGCGGGGAAGCTGGAGGTTTTGGCCGCTTTTGCACATAGGAGCTTGAAAGATTTCGCCTTTGCATCCGTATTGGTAGTTGAGGGGCAAGGCAAACCTCTGAACATGTCGCGCGTATTGGTCATGGATGATGAGGCGGATACTCGGATGCTCATCGAAGAAATCCTTAAATCTGCCGGCCACGAAGTGGTTTTGGCCGCTGATGGGTTGGAAGGCATGCGGCAATACCATTGCACGCCGGTTGACCTGGCGCTGGTCGATCTGTTCATGCCCAACCGGGAGGGACTGGAAACGATCAAAGAACTCAAACAACAGTTTCCCGATTTTCCGATTATTGCCATGTCGGGAGATTCTCTGGCCCTGACTCTGTTGTCGATTGCCCAGCGGCTCGGGGCAGCGGAGGTGCTGCAAAAACCATTTTTGCCCGGGGAGTTGCTGGAGGCAATAGAACGTGTGTTGCGGCCCAAACGCCGGCGAACGGCAATAACATAACCGCGGACGGGTAACCGCCAGGACGCATCCGCCTGCGCCAGAGGCTTCGGTGGACAGGGAAGACGTCACGTTCTTTCAAGCGAGAATGGATGATTGAGGATGGAGAATGGTGTTGAGCCGAGCGAGGCGGCGGAAGGTGATTCTGCGCCATCCTCCATCCTCCGTCTTCGCCGCTCAAGTCCCTTGCGCGCCGGGCGCTTTGGCTGTAATAATTGTTCGCGGCAAAGGCCGGAAACCGCGCTCTGAGCGCAATATCCGGGTGTAACGGAACCGTAACAAATTCATTCTTGTCCAACTGGTTTTACCTTTGCGAACATATCGGCGATGAGTGGACGCGGATTAAATTTGATCGCACCGCTCGCCTTATGAAACAATATTTGCCCACAGTTCTCGCATTGGTATGCACCGTGTTGGTCGTATCGCTTATCGTGTTGAAACGCGGTGACGCGGTGCAGCATGAAAATGATGCCGATGCGATTGCCGGTTTTTCGAACCGGCTGGACACGGCGCAGGCGCAAATCGCCTTTTGTAACGGAACGCTGATCACCTTGTCCAACAGCCTCGACGAATGCCGGTCGGCGTCATTGACGTGTTCAAACCGTCTGATGGAAGCCGAATCCAACCTGGCTCTCGACACGGAACAAATCACCAACCTGAACCGGCAGGTGGCGGAGGTGGAATCGAAAAATCAAACTTTGGATCAAACTTTCGGCCAGCGCGTCATGGATTTGACCAACCAGGTGGCCGGCCTCACGAACCAGATCGCTTTGACCACAGCCAGTCTGGATCAGGCAAATAAAGATTATGCGCTCCTGGAAAATCGTTTGCGCCGGGACGTGGCCGAACGGATTGTGATGGAACGAAAATTTAACAATCCGTTGGAACTGAAGGCTCAAATGGAGAATTTGAAGTGGAGTCCAGCCCAAGTGATTTCCGCCGACAGCATCTATGCCGGCTTGAATGTGGAAGTGAAATCGAACACGTTCCACGTCATTTCCCCCGACTGATTCAGCCCTGGCGGCTCTTTCCCGAAAACCGCTACGGTCTCGCCGCGGTGGGTGCCCGATGCAAAGAGTGCATTTTCTTTGTAAGAAAGGCAGGTGTTCGGTCACTATTTAACTGAATGCAGACACAGACCATGACCGCCCCGGAACAGGAAATCCTCTTCCGACGATGGTTAAATGAATATCTCGGACTGATGTTGAAGGTGGTTCGGGGTTGTACCCCGGCGCCGCAAGACCAGGATGATCTGTTTCAAGACATCCTGCTGCAAATCTGGTTGTCCATTCCATCCTTTCGCGGCGAGGCCAGGGAAACCACCTGGATTTATCGCGTGGCCTTCAATACCGCGCTGGCCTGGCGACGCGGGGAGCGGCGGCGGCGGGAGAAGCACGAAACCTTTTTGCGGCTCGACACCTCGCCCCAGGTACAGCCGAGTCATGTGGATTCGCTGCCGGAACAGGAAATTGTGGCACAGCTTTACGCCGCCATCCGCCAACTGCCCAAGGTGGATGCCTCGCTGGCGCTCATGCATCTCGACGGTTTGAGTTATCAGGAAATGGCCGAGGTGGTTGGCATTTCGGAAAACTATATTGGCGTAAAACTGAATCGCATCCGCAAACAACTGGCGGACCAACTGAAAGGAGCAACCGATGAACTTTGAAACATTACAACAAGCGTGGCAATCCCAGGACGCCGGCGCAAAAATCACCTTCAACGCCGACTTGCTGCTGCAGGAAATCCGGCGCAACCAACAGCATTTCCAAGCAAAGATATTCTGGCGCGATGTTCGGGAAGTCGGCGTGGCCTTTTTGCTGACCTTGTATTTTTCGTATCACGGCCTGCGGCATAATGATTGGACCGACTATCTGGTTGGATTTGCCTGCCTCGGCGTCGGCACCTTTATGGTGGCAGACCGCCTGCGGCAACGCAGAAAAATGCCAGTCGCAAATGATCCCCTCAAAGCGTGTGCTGAAAGTTCATTGCTTCAGGTCAAACATCAGATCTGGCTCCTGAAAAATATCCTTTGGTGGTATTTGCTGCCGCTGGCCGTGGCATTGGCCATCGGCTTCAGCTATTCCACCTGGCACGCGCAACCTTCCGGCGCCGCGGCCATGCTGTCCTGGATGATTTGCATGCTGGTGCTGGCCTTGGTTTACTGGTGGATTTACCGGTTGAACCAGTTCGCTGTTCGGAAAAGTCTCGAACCTCGCCGGCAGGAACTCGAAACCCTGTTGGCCAGCTTGAAAGAGAACTCACAGCCAGTTCGCGGATGAAGGCACAGACGGCTTTCTCGCGAAAGCCGCTACGATCCCACTGCGTTGGGTGACGGATATCTCTTTCAATGGTTTGGCCCGACGGAATTTTTCCCGGAATTCGGCTGCCATGGGGCAATTATCATCCTCTCGCCCCGTGAAATAGGGAGACAACCGCCGCGAGGGGATTTGATTCGGTCCGCCTCACCTTTGGATCTTCTTCGCGCAAGGCGGGGGGGTAGGGAACAGGAGAGCCTATGGGCTTTTCGTGCGAAATCCGCCCATGCCATAGATGATCAGGCATATCAGCAGAATCAGGCCAAGCGCGCTGCCGCCGACGACGGGACCGCCAAAGTAAAATCCGCCTCCGCCAAACAAGAGAAGCAGAATAACCAACAGTAGTAATAGATTCATGCCGGCAACGTATCACACCGCTGCCCGGTTCCTATGGGGTCTTCTCCCCAGAACAGGATTTGGATCCGGTCATACGAAGGGGGGTGTTTACCTTATGGCCACGCCGCCAGAATCGGTTAATTTAGCAACATGAAAACAAATCGATTCCGCTGGACGCTTCGGCTGTGGTGGTTAAAGGTGAGCTTTGTGGTTTTAGCCACCGGGTGCGCCACTCACAATGAGAGATCCTACAATCAGGATTTTAATCAGAACCTTCCCACCTCACCCAAATATGTCGTTGAGAATGTTAATGACACCCATTTCAAAGTCATTGTCCATCAAGGTTCGCCGTTGCCGGGAACGGAGCGCATTATTTTTGTGAAACAGGTGGCCTCAACCGTTGCGGAAAGCGAAGCCAAACGCCGGGGCTGGCCAAACTGGAACCTTGGTTATATCCAGGAACGCGATCAAGGGTGGATGCACGTGGTTATCGCCGATGTCACCCGCAAAAACGCTGTCGAAATGACACCCGGCTCAACCCAATAACCAACATGGCAGAGGTTGAACTTTCATACAACTCTCGGACAGTCGTGCCATCAAATCGTCACGCCCAATGCCGCCCGCCCACCGTAGCTTTAGCGCAGGCGGGTATAGACTGACCCTTTTACTTTTGAGACTTGCACCAGTCACGATAATCGCGCGTTGTTTCCAGCCATGAACCTATGTCCTTGAACCCTTCTTTGCTGAGCTTGGCCAGCTGACCATCAGCCTCTGGTTCTGGAAATTTGCTGCGCAAGAAGGCGCAAAATCTTTTTTCGGAATCTGCGCTTGTTTCGCCTTTTACGACCGTGCGCAAAAACGTATCGAAAGTTGGCAGCGAAGTCTTCGGCGGCGGCAGGGGGCTTTCCGCAGGCTTGCCTGCCAATGGCGACTCATGGGACGCCCACCAGCCACGATATTCGAGGGCGGTTACCCGCCATGATTCAGCGTCCCGGAAACCTTCGTCCCTGAGTTTTGCCATGCGTTTGTCGGCCTCATCTGCTGTAGCCGGGTTGTGGTGTAAAAAATCACGAAATCGTTTTGTTGAGTCTGCGAGCGTTTTGCCGTACACGACCAGGCGCAAAAAAGCATCGAAGGTTGCGGGGAAGGCCGGCGGCAGGTAACCCCCGTCGATCTTCTGAATATTCTCGTTATTATTGGGAACCTGAGCAGGTTTCTTGATTTCACTTTCGAGTTTTTCCCGGACGTTTTTCCATAGCTTAAAAGCGTAATCCACTGCCAGGCTCGGTTCGAGGCCAATGCCCTTCGACACGTTCGCCGCAATTAACGCAAGCGTGTCGGCTGTGGGTAAGGGAATATCAGCACCAGGTTTCGTGGACGGTCCGAGGGCCGGTTCCGCAACGGTTCTGGAACTGCCTTTGGTTCGTTTGGGCCGGGTAACTTTCTTGGTTTTGGTGACCATAACAATTTCAATTTCAAAGCCAAATCTGTCAATGGAATCACTTTTTGACAAGCCTTGACGGCGATACAACCAGCGCCCGAGGCCGCGTTGGACGTGGATGACCAGACCGGCAGATGGAGGATTCCAGTTCGTGCTCGAAGGCATAGCACGTCCAGCGTCCAGCCGCGCATTTGGACGGGAATCTCCTTCAGCGGTTTGATATGACGGAATTGCTTCCGGACTTCGCTCGCCGGGGTGATGAGCGTGGTGGCCGACGTGAGTCGGCCCTGGCTTTCACTACTTTTTCCCGATGCAATTGCTGCGGACTCACGTCCGCTGCCACGGGGATTAAGAATGGTGGTGACGACCGCTATCCAGGCATCCGCCGGGATGCGTTTCAGGGCAAAGTTGCATCCAACCCAACCCGCACTGCGGACAGCGGATGACAAAGGCGGACGCATGATGACGGCGGGGGGAGCACAGGCGCCCCGCCTGTGGTTCGCGACGCTTCGTCGTGAACATTGGGGAAAGACAATTCGACGCGGGGCGCGTCGAATCGCAGCCGGGGCGACCGCGCTCCCCAGTTTGAGTTGAAACCAATACCCGCCTGTCACTCCCACTTGTCTCGGCAAAACATTGCGAAGACGGTTGAGAGTCGAAGGCTGAGGGTTAGGAGCAGCGCCAGCGCGAACGCGGCGCATGCGAGGAGGGTTTGAATTTCGGTCTTTATTGGATTTTCCGTTTCTAATTCTGCATTTGGATAATGTAAAACTGCCGCGAAACTTGCGGATTGACCGGGTTGGTGACGGAAAAATTGCCGTCCGCGTCACACGCGTTGGTCGCCATCGGCGTCCATTGGCTCAACGACAGGCCAGCATCCGTACTCATGAGGGTGGTGAAGGGCCGGTAAGGCTGCCCGCCGTTGCCGTTGAGGAGGAGATGATTGCCGGCCGAACTCACGGTGCCGATGATGGGCTGACGGCGGGGCACGATTTGCTCAGGGTAGTAGCGGTTCGAGTAAGTACCGTCGCCTAATTCGCCGTCAGCATTGTAGCCCATACCCCAGAGGCTGCCATCCGACTTGATGAAGAGACCGTGACCATATCCCGTGGCAACGGCCACCACGTTGCTGGCGACGATTTGCAGGGGAACGTGGGTGCCGTTGTGTACGCCGACATAAGCAGGGCCCAGCCCCAGTTGGCCATAAGGGTTCTCGCCCATGCCCCAGAGGCTGCCATCGGATTCGATGAAGAGGGTGAAGGTATTTCCCTCCGCCACCGCGGTGACATTGCTGGCGACGATTTCTATGGGAATATCCTGCGCATAAGGATCGGCGTTGGGCCCTAGTTGGCCTGCCCCGTTGTTGCCCATACCCCAAAGACTGCCGTCAGATTTGATAAAGAGGCTGGCGTTGAGGCCGGCCGTTATGGCGGTAACATTTGAGGAAACGATTTCTTGATACGTTTTTTGTTGGATTATGCCGGTCGAGTATTGGGAGTTGGTATCGCCCAGTTGGCCAAAAAAGTCATAACCCATTGCCCAGAGGCTGCCGCCGGGTCGGATAAAAAGGCTGTGATAGGCTCCCGCAGCAACTGCGGTAACGGCGGCGCCACCCAAAAAGGGGGCGGACAAGATGTCCTGGGGCGCGTTGGTCGTTATCGTCGTGTTGTCGCCCAGCTGACCATATTGATTCCACCCCATTGTCCAGAAGCTACTGGGACCCAATGGCTGATGGAATTCTCCAAACAGGCTGTGACCACTGCCAGCCGCGATGACGGTGACCTGGCTGCTCGCGATCTCTTCAGGAAAGTATTGAGTATTGGAGGTTTTGTCGCCCAATTGGCCATCGAAGTTGCCACCCATGGCCCAAAGACTGTTGCCGGACTTGACGAAAAGACTGTGATATCCGCCCGCCGCCACCGTTCTGACACCGCTGTTCAAAGCCTGCGGCACATTTACATTCGTGATCGCGCTGCCGAGGCCCAATTGCCCATAGGTATTGTCGCCCATCACCCAAAGGTTGCCTGCTGAATCGATGAAAAGAGTGTGGGAAAGGCCGCCGGAAACTTGAGTCACCGGCAGCAGCGGGACTGGCGGGACTGATTGGATTTGAACCCCATTAATATCGCCTTCCGCACTGCCGTTTCCAGTCCAGGTAACAACCAGGTTTCCCGAACCGTCTGACATGGCCGATGTGAACTCCACATAATCAATGCCGGCGATCAACGTGCTGCTGGAGCCGTTCCATGTGCTGCCCTGCGTGTAGCCATTGACCGTAAACCAGGTTGTACGGCCTGCCCCCGGGACATCGGCGGCATTATACAGAACCAGATTATATTTTGAGTTTGCCGCGAGACCCGAGAGCGTCATGGTTTGTGGGGTGCCGCCATTATAGAGATAATCCTCCACCAGAGCGTCGTACGGAGTGCCTGCAAAAGGAGTGGAACCGCCATAACTGTTGGCATCGTAACCACCTCCGGAGGTGAATGTCATCGTCACCGGCGAGTTGCTGCCATTGGCATCGATAACCGAAACTCCAGTGCCGCTGCTGGTGTTTATTCCATTCCATTGGTCACCGGCCGCCCCCAGAACTGCAGCGCCTGACATGGTTGGACCGGGATTGGGGCCGCCATGACCCGCTCCATAGCTGTTGTTGTTAAAATCAATATTAATTAACTGGGCCTGAAGCAGGCTGCAGCTAAAAATGACGATGCCTGCCGAGAAAACGCACAAAAGCCAGGATGATTTCACTGCCTTGCTTGATTGAGATTTCCCATCGGGATTCTTGCGGACGACTGGTTTGGGCTGTTCTTTCTGATTATCTTTCATATCTGAATAGGCCGTTGCTTTACCGGATTCGTGTCACCCTCATTCAAGGCTCACGGCCAACGAGCCTCAAATGTTAACAAACGATGTTTATAAAATGAATTAGGAAATATTACAAGCAGAAACTGAGATGCGTACCGGGGAGGGTTGGTCGCGCGGCTGGGCGAGCTTGGCAGGCAAGCCGGATTCTAGGCAGGCGCCAGACGCTGCCGTCGATGTGGAGCAGCAAAGCAAAACGTTTTAACAGGAGCACGCAGAGACAACAGAGATGTTGGGGACCAGAAAAGGCAAAGCTTCCGTTCCCTCCGCCTGCTCGCGATTTATCGGAGCTACCTCCTGTTCAAGTCCGATTGAGTTTTGTTCTTACTTCAGCCTTTAGCGTTCAGCCTTCGGCCTTCGAAATGTGCTGGCAGCCATGAATGGCCAGCCGAAGGCTGAACAGAAGAAAATGTACCAGCCAATGCGCCTGAACAACCGGTTGATGTTCGGATAATCCCTCCTGCAGTTCGGATTGACAGGATGAACAGGATGGGAAAGGCGGAAGATCGACGGTTAAAAAGAAAAAGGCCGGACACTACGCCGGCCTTTCCTTACACAGTGAGAACTACTAAATCTGAATCTAGAATACTCCAA
>Ga0265320_10000765_pt1 | contig 24662 bp, 26 predicted proteins | sample 4827metaG_FD_202087 | JGI IMG/M metagenome (GOLD analysis project Ga0265320, IMG submission 202087) | Rhizosphere microbial communities from Carex aquatilis grown in University of Washington, Seatle, WA, United States - 4-8-27 metaG | ecosystem: Host-associated > Plants > Roots > Rhizosphere >...
GTGCTGCGCTACGGCATGGCGCGCGATCTGGTGCTGGGACTTGAGGTCGTGCTGGCGGACGGCCGCGTGCTCGACCTGTTGCGCACATTGCGCAAGGACAATACCGGCTACGATCTGAAGCAGCTCTTCATCGGCGCGGAAGGCACGTTGGGCATCATCACGGCCACCGCGCTGAAACTGTTCCCCAAACCGGCGGGGCGCAGCACGGCTTTCGTCGCGGTACGGTCGCCGGCAGCCGCCGTCGCGCTGCTCGGCAAGATGCAGGAAGCGACGGGCGGCCAGATTTCGGCATTCGAGTTCCTGCCGCGGCTGGGACTGGAAATGGTGCTCGCGCACATACCCGGCGCGCGCGATCCGCTGAAGGCGCCGTCGCCCTGGTATGTGCTGGTGGAAGCGACGAGCGCGGCACGCTTCGATCTCGATGCGTGTTTCCTGGAAGCGCTGGCAGGGGCCGACGACGCGGCAGTCGCCACCAGCGAGGCGCAGCGCGCGTCGTTCTGGGCGTTGCGCGAGAACATGTCGGAGGCGCAGAAGCGCGAAGGCGCCTCGATCAAGCATGATATCTCGGTGCCGGTGAGCGCCATTCCGGAATTCCTGGAGCAGGCGACCGCCGCGGTGCTCGAGGTCCTGCCCGGCGCACGGCCGGTCAGCTTCGGCCATATCGGCGACGGCAACATCCATTTCAATTTCGGCGCGCCCAAGGGCGGCGACGTGGCGGCATTCCTGGCGCGGTGGGAAGATATCCAACGCCTGGTGCACGACATCGTCCACGAATTCGGCGGCTCGATCAGCGCCGAGCACGGCATCGGCGTGCAGAAGCGCGACCAGCTCTCGCGCTACAAAAGCGCGGCGGAGCTCGACGTCATGCGCGCGCTCAAGCGTGCGCTGGATCCGAACGGTATTTTGAATCCGGGAAAAGTGCTGGCGGTTTAGGCGTGATTGTCATCCCGGCCAAGCGATGCGTCAGCATCGCGCAGAGCCGGGACCCATTGCGACGCTTCTTGATGGGTCCCGGATCGCTCCGCTTCGCTACGCGTCCGGGATGACATGTATGTTTGCTAAGCCGCCTTGGACAGCACCGGTCCGGGCTCCGGCGCCTGGGGCGTGGCAAGCGCGAGCGTCTTGGCGGCGCGCTGCTTGTTCGAGATCGCGCTGATCGAAGCCGTCACGACCGTCGCAAGATAGGGAAGGCTCTGCACCGCGATCATCGTCATCCACAGCCGGATCGCCGGATCGTCGAGCGCGGCGCCGGTCGCCAGCGACAGCAGCGCCAATCCACATAGGCCGAGCAACGTCGTCTCCTGCCACACCTTGCGCAGAGCCTGGCTGAGCAGCGCTTGGTCCTCGCATTTGGGTGTGCGCAGGAAGGGCTTGCCGCGCGTGAATAGGCCCGAGATCACCGCCTTGGCGACGGCGTGCGTGGTGGAGAGGCCGGCCACCGAGGCGAGCAGTGCGCCGCGCATGCCCGAGCGCACCTTCTGCGGATAGAGCAGCAGCGTCTTGAGCGTCTTGGCGGCGAAGAGCGCCAGCGCCGCGGCGGAGAGCGCCGGCAGCGGAACGTCGAAATCCTGCGGCGCGGCCCACATAAAAAAAGTCCAGACCAGCGCCATATAGGTGACGATCATGCCGAGGCCGTCGGAGATCCAGGGCAGCCAACCGACCAGGAATTGATAGCGCTGTGCCGCCGAGAGCTTGGAGCGGCCGAGGAAGATCGCGCCGGCGTGGCGCTTCATGATCTGCATCGCGCCATATACCCAGCGGTAGCGCTGCGAGATGAACGCATCGAGCGTGTCGGGCATCAGACCTTTGCCCATGGTCTCCGGAATATAGGCGGCGCTGTAGCCGGCCTCGAACAGCTTGAGGCCAAGCTCGGTATCCTCCGTGATGCACCAGGTGGCCCAGCCGTCCACCGCTTCCAGCGCGTCCTTGCGAACGATCGTCATTGTGCCGTGCTGGATGATCGCGTTGTATTCGTTGCGTTCCACCATGCCGATGTGGAAGAAGCCGCGATATTCCTCATACGCCATCGCTTTGAAGGCATTGTGGTGCATGTCGCGGTAGTCCTGCGGGCCCTGGACCAGCGCGATCTCCGGCGCGGCGAAGAACGGCAGCGCGCGGCGCAGCCAGAACGGCTCGACCTGATAATCGCTGTCGATCACCGCGACGTATGCGGCCGTGGGATCGGTGAGGCGCAACGCCTCGTTCAGCGCGCCGGCCTTGAAGCCGGCCATGTTGTCATAGTGGAAGAAGCGGAAGCGCTCGCCCAGCACGGCGCAATGCGCCTGCACCGGCGCCCACGTTTCCGCCTCTGGCGTGTTGTTGTCCAGGACGATGACCTCGAAATTGTCGTAGTCCAGCCGCGCCAGCGCATCCAGCGTTTCGATCACCATCGCCGGCGGCTCGTTGTAGCAAGGCACGTGAATCGAAACGCGCGGGCTCTGCTCCGGGATGGCCGCGCGCAGGGCGCGGCGCTCGACGCGCCACAGGCTTGACGCAAGCTCGATACCTTCGGTGAGGATCACCGTCGATGCCAGCAGCACAAGCGGCACCATCGCGATGATCATCGCCAGGTCTTCGGGATCGACATATTCGAGCGAGCTGGCGTCGATCAGAACCAGCAAACCGGTCGTGACCACAGCGACCAGGCTTCCCATCACCAGATAGCCTTGCTGGCGCATGCGCGGCATCCAGCCCAGGATCAGCAGACCCAGAACGAGCGTCAGGATCGACGCGAACAACGCATAGGCGCGCCAGGCGGGGAACGTTCTCAGCAGGCCGGTGAACCCGAATTTGGGGTTGCCGAGCGCGTCGTAGAGGCCCCAGCTCGCGCCGACCGAGCCCTCATTGCCGCCCTTCCAGGGCTGGTCGTAGCCCTCGAGCAGGTAATAGTCGTAGCCCTTCTGCATCGCGAACTGCACGAAGGCCCGCATGAAATAGGCTTCATTGGAAACCGAGGGCTCGGCGAAACGCTTGGTGCGCCCTTCCGACGGCCAGCCCGCTTCGCCGATGATGATCGGCTTGTCGGGAAATTCCTCCTGCACGTCGTTGTAGGCGTGCTCGAGGAAGGTCAGCGCATCGTGTGCCGAGACGCCTTCCCAATAGGGCAGCAGATGCACCGAGATGACATCGACGTACTGGCCGATCTCCGGCGTCAGCAGCCAGGTCGACCACGGCTCTGCCGTTGTGATCTTGATGCGGTCGGGCAGCGCGTCGCGCACGCGCTTGATGTAGCCGTTGAGCTGATCGGGCGTGACGAAGCCCATCAGGATGGCCTCGTTGCCGACGAAGACGCGGTCGATCACGCGGCGGTTGGCCAGCGCGGTCTTGATGCACAGCGCGATCTCGGTCTCGTTCTGATCGAGGTCCGACGATATCCAGCAGCCCAGCGAGACCGTGAGGCCATAGCGGCGCGCGATCTCGGGCACCTTGTCCATGCCGCCGGCGACCGTGTAGGTGCGCACCCGCCCGGTGAGCTGGCTGAGTTGCGCCATGTCATGGTCGATCTGCGCGGGCGTGATGTGCAGGTTTTCGCGCAGCGTGAAGACGTGGCTGGGGTTATAGGTGACGCCCCGGACCTGGCCCTCCCAATCGGGTGCCACGATGGTGTAGTCGCGGCTGGCCCAGAACAGCACCGAAGCGCTGACCACCAGCACGAGCGACAGCGCAATCCGGAACTTGCCGCCCCCGATCCACTGCCGCCAGCCGCTTAATACTCTCCGCACCACGCCTATCGGTGCCCCGTTGTGTGCATGGGCCGCACTTTCGCATTAGGACAGGAAGGTCGGGTAGAGAATTTCCGTTCCACTATTGTTGATCGTCGGGGTTGTCCGGATCCTGACCCTTCGGCGGGGGCTTGGGATGGGTGATCGACAAGAGTTCCATGTCGAACACCAGGGTCTGATTGGGCGGGATCAGCCCGTCGCCGGCGCCGCGGGCGCCATAGGCCAGGTTGGACGGGATCACCAGATGCCAGCGGTCGCCCACCCGCATCAGGCCGAGCGCCTCCGTCCAACCCGGGATGAGCTTGTTCACCGTGAAGTGAGCGGGCGTCAGAGGCTCGGTGCCGTCGAATACTTTTCCGTTGATCAGCATGCCCGTGTAAACGACGTCGACCTCGTCGGTCGGCCGGGGCCGCTCGCCGAAACCGTTCTTGAGGATGCTGTACTGAAGCCCGCTGGGCCGGGTCACGACGCCGTGTTTCTCGCCATTGGCGGCCAGATAGGCCTGGTTCGCCGCGGAGCTCAAGGCGGGGTCCGCAGCCTTCGCCTCCGTGGTCGCGAAGGACAGAATTGCCGTCAATGCGGCCATCAAGGCCCCGAAACGCTTCATTCCCTGCTCCTTGCGCCTGGCGGATCGCCAAAGCTTATTCCGAACGTGCCGCAACGCTCAATGCGCCGGCCACGCCATGGTCGTCCAAACCCCTGCCGCGGCAGGGTAAACGGTCAGTTCATGGCAAATCCGAGGCGGACTAGCTGCCCCGCACCAGCCGGCCGAACCAGGAGCGCTTGCGTCCCGGCTTGGCGATGGCCGCCCCGATCGGCCCGCGCGCTGCCGATCCCTTGGCAACCTTGGTCTCGATCGCCGGCTCCATGGCCTTGGCGGCCGGCCTGAGCGCGGCAGCACGCGGCGTGGGCGCCGCGATCGGCACGACCGGCATCTGGATCGGCTTGAAATCCATCGGGCCGATACCGGCGGTCATGAACTTCCTGGACCATTCCTCCTCGGGGCTCACCGCGAAGGCCGTGCTCAGCGATTTGGGCGCCGGGGAATTGGAGACCTCGGAATACTGACGGTCCTTCACGCCGCGGATCAGCCGCTCCAGCCGTTCCGCGCCCTCGCTCAACGAACCGATGGACGTGCTCTGGTTCTGGGCCATGTTCAGCCTCCGCCTTGCCGTGAATGCCACTGAAAGCCGCCCTCGCGGCTGATGATCGCGACGTCGATGGCGCCGCCAACCGTCTGTTTCTGCGCCATGATACGCTTCTTGAAGACGTTGAGCGAGACCAGTTCGCGCGCCGTCTCCGCCAGTTCCGTCCGCGAGGCGATTTCGAGCACCCGCAGCACCGGGTTGATATAGGCGTGCTGCTGATAGTCGCCGATGATGCCGCGGAACACGTCGAAATATTGCGGGATGTAGTTGGACTGGAACTGGCGGCGGATGTCTTCCTTGACCACCGGATCGGCGTTGGGGAAGGCACCGACCACCTGGTCGACCAGGGCGTGCATCAGCATGTTCAGCGCGCCATAGACCCGGCGCTCCAGGTTGAAGTCGATGCCGCGGATGAAGGCGTTGGTCACCTCGCTGTCGGCGAAGACGCGGATCTTGGAGCGGGTGTCGCCGTCGATCTGGTCGAACGAGGCCTCGGCGCGCTTGATGATGCCGCCCACGATGGCCGAGACGAACCAGGTCGTGACGATGGGATAGCGCTCCTCCGAGCCGAAGCCGGCGAACACCAGGCCCGTCACATCCTCCAGGAACAGATCCTTCACCACGCAATAGACAGCGATCTCCTTCAGATGGCCGAGCGCCTGCTTGCCCAGGCCGAAGGGCTGAAACGCGTAAGCGATGACCTCGTCGGCCTCGCCGCTGTAGTTCTTGCGCACGGTCTCGGCGAAGCCTTGCGGAAAGCAGGCGAGATCGCCGCGCGCAGAGCCGTCGTCGCGGAACTGATAGTCGCGCCACACGCGCTCGATCGCTTCTTCCAGGATCGCCGCGTCGGCGATGTTGGCGCGCTCCTCGCCGCCGGATTCACGGTAGTACTGCGCCAGGTGGAAGATATAGCGGAACACGGAGGCGAGCAGGCGCTTGTATTCGTCGCGCTGGCGGGCCTTCGGAAAGAACTCCTCCAGATTGTCGAGCATGCCGACGAAGCCGGAGGCGTAATCGCGGATGTGCGGCAGCGGGCCGGGCTTGGCGACCTTCTGGAAGTGCTCGATCAGATGCTCCCAGGGATGGCCCATCATGTCGGCCACGCCGAAGAACATGACGCCCACGGGAATGCCGCCGAGCAGGTTGTAGAGCTTGCGCTGATCGTTGCGCACGACGACGGTGCCGCCATCGATCAGCGTGACCGCCGAGTCGGCGGCAAGCGCCACCGCACGCTGGTTCATCACCGCGATCTCGGATGTCATGCCTTGAGCCCTACCCCACCGTTGCAGGCAGTATTCCACAGCCCCGCGACAATTGGGAGGCGGGCGGCCATCATGGTTTACGTAAGCCGATTGCCCAGCTTTCGGGCAGCCGATAGGTTCGGCGCCAGCGAAAACCAGAGGGAACTTCATGTACAAACCGTTCGATCTCAGCGGCAAAGTCGCGCTCGTCACCGGCGGCAATGGCGGCATCGGGCTCGGCATGGCGGACGCAATGGCGCAGGCCGGCGCCGACCTCGTGATCTGGGGCACCAATGACGACAAGAATGCGAAGGCGGCCGCCCAGTTGAAGGCGCACGGCAAACGCGTCGGCGCGCGCAAGGTCAATGTCGCGAACGAAGCCGAGGTGATCGATGCGATGGGCGCGGCGGTCAAGGAATTCGGCCGCGTCGACACCGTGATCGCCAACGCCGGCATCGGCTTCGGCGCGAAATCCTTCAGCGAGACGACCATCGACATCTGGCGCCGCATCCATGCCGTCAACGCGGAAGGCGCGTTCTTCACGCTGCGCGAAGCGTGCAAGCATATGGTGGAGCGGGCGGGCAAAGGCGATGCCGGCGGTTCGCTGGTGGGCGTCGCCTCGCTGGCGGGGCTCGAAGGCGCGGCGCGCAACGAGGCTTATAGCGCGACCAAGGGCGCGCTCTTGGCGATGATGCGCTCCATCGCCGTGGAGCACGCGCGCTACGGCATCCGCGCGAATTCCGTCGCGCCGGGCTGGATCGCCACCGACATGACCCAGGCCGCCCAAGACTCGACGGCCTTCGCGGAGAAAGTGATCCCGCGCGTGCCGATGCGCCGCTGGGGAACGCCCGAAGATTTCGGCGGCATCGCGGTCTATCTCGCGTCCGACGCCTCGAAGTACCACACCGGCGACACCTTCGTGATCGACGGCGGGTATATCGTTTTCTGAGAGCGGGGCTTGGAACCGGCGGCGGGCGAATAGTCCGTATACAAACAAAAAAAGGACGCCCGTTTTTCGGACATCCCAATATCGGAGATAGTTTAGCGGCGAAGAAACAGACTGGCAAGCCCGCTTTGGGTGTAATAGATGGCGTCCCCTCTGCCTCATGGTTCGACAAGCTCACCATGAGGACTTGGCTCAAATCCTCATCCTGAGCTTGTCGAAGGATGAGGTGACAGGGGATTTCCTTGACCGCTTGCGGCCTCGATTTCGGCACTTCCAATTCGGCCATCGGCGTGGTGCGCGACGGCGCGCCCATACTGGCGCCGCTCGAGAGCGGCGAGACGCTGCTGCCCTCCGCCGTGTTCTTCGACTACGAGACCAAGGGGCGGGTTCTCTTCGGCGCCGAAGCGATCGACACCTATATCGGTCAGCAGGATGGGCGGCTGATGCGGGCGCTCAAATCGATCCTGGGCTCGCCCTTGATCGACGAGAAGACGGCGCTGGGAGCCAAGATGGTGGCACTGACCGACGTGGTCGAGATCTTCGTGCGTCATCTCAAAATGCGGGCCGAAGCCTTTGCCGGAGAAGAGCTAACTGCGGTCGTGCATGGCCGTCCGGTGCGCTTCGTCGATGACGACGACGCGGCCGACGCCAAGGCGCAGAGGGTGCTTCAGGGGATCGCAAATCGCGTCGGATTCCGCGACGTCGCCTTCGTCTACGAACCCATCGCGGCGGCCTATCACTACGAGGAGACCGCGATCGCCGAGGAAACGGTCCTGATCGCCGATATCGGTGGCGGCACATCGGACTTCACGGTGATCCGGATCGGGCCGCAGCGTGCCCGGGCGGCGGACCGGTCGTCCGACATCCTGGCCAGTCGCGGCGTGCGGATCGGCGGCACCGATTTCGATTCGCTACTCAGCCTGGACGCGGTGATGCCGGCGCTCGGCCTGGGCACGCGGCTGGTCGAGAAGAACCTGCCGATGCCGAACGGTCTCTATTTCGAGCTCAGCACCTGGTCGACGATCAACTTCGCCTACACGTTCCAGAACGAGCGCATGCTGATCGAACTCCTCGCGCAAGCGCGCGAGCCGGACAAGGTGGCGCGGCTTCTCAGGGTGCTGCGCCAGCGCCTGGGCCATCGCATCGCCTTCGCGGTGGAAGACGGCAAGATCGCGCTCAGCGACGCGGATGCCGCCGCCCTGCCCCTCGATTTCATCGAGCGAGATTTGCTGGCCGAGGCCACGCGCGCGGGCTTCGACCGCGCGATCGCGGCCAGGACCGAGCGCCTCCATCGCACCGCATCGCAATGCATCCGCGAGGCCGGCCTCAAGCCCGACGCGATCCACACCATCTTTTTCACCGGCGGATCGAGCCGCGTGCCGGCGGTGCGCGAGGCGATCGGCCGCGCGGCGCCACAGGCGCGCGTCGCGGCCGGATCGGACTTCCTTTCCGTCGCGTTAGGCTTGACGCGGGAAGCGCAGAAGCGGTTTGGATAGGAGCGAATAGCGAAATAGCGAGTAGCGAATGGGGACAACAACCTTCCCCATTCGCTACTCGCCATTCGCTACTCGCCAAGCCTTGGAGACGCTACATGACCATCCGCACGCCCCTCTGCGACATGCTCGGCATTGAGTATCCCATCATGCTCGCGGGGATGGGCGGCGTTTCGTATGGCGCGTTGTGCGCGGCGGTCTCGGAGGGCGGCGGCTTCGGCACGCTGGGCATGGCCGGACGCTCGGCCGACGAGATCAAGCGCGAGATGAAGGTCGTGCGCGACGGGACCGACAAGCCGTTCGGCGTCGATCTGCTCGCCGCCGTGCCGGAATCGCTGGAACGCACCGCCGACATCATCATCGAGGGCGGCGCCAAGGCGTTCATCTCGGGCCTCGGCGTGCCGCCGCCGCATCTGGTGAAGAAATTCCACGAGGCCGGTCTCAAGGTGATGAACGTCAACGGCACGGTGAAGCACGCGCGCTCGGCCGAGGCCGGCGGACTCGATGCCGTCGTGGCCCAAGGCACCGAGGCCGGCGGCCACACCGGCCGCATCGCCGGCATGGCGCTGATCCCGCAGATCGTCGACGCGGTGAAGATCCCGGTGATCGCGGCGGGCGCCATCGTCGATGGGCGCGGATTGGCGGCGGCGCTGGCGCTGGGTGCGCAGGGCGTTTGGATCGGCACGCGCTTCATCGCCTCGACCGAGGCGCATGCCGGTGGGCTATACAAGCAGGTGATCGTCGATGCGAGCGATGAAGACACGATCATCACGCGCTCCTATTCCGGCAAGCCGATGCGCGTGTTCAAGAACGAATGGGTCGCCGATTGGGAGAAGCGGCCTTCGGACATCAAGCCCTTCCCGGCACAGGCGATCCTTTCCTCCCAGGCCGGCGTGATGGGCGGCATCGGCGGCCAGATCGAGGGGCTGACGCGCGAACGCTCCGCCTTCGCCATGGGCCAGGGCGCCGGCGGCATCGGCGACGTCAAGCCGTCGCGCGAGATCATCGCGGAGATGATGGCTGAGGCCGAAGAGGTCATTGCGCGCATGGCGAAGCTCGCCAAAGCGACGGCCTAAGGCGGCGTCAGAAAAACTTTCGCGCCAGGTTCGCCAGCACGGCGATGCCCGCACCGGCGATCACGATTCCCGAGATGCGGTTGATCAGCGCCATGGTGCGATCGGTGATCGTGGCGTGGAACAATCCCACCAGCGTCGTCAGCACCAGCCACCACAGGGTCGATCCCGCCGCCACGCCCAGCACCACGAATGAGGCGTTGAGCAGCGAGGGATGCCCCCCGGCAAGGCCGCCCAATCCGGCGATGAACACCGCGAAGCCGAACAGCGTCGCGGGATTGGTGATGGTGAGTGCGAAGGTCGACGCCATGGCCCGGAACAGCGACGAGGCGCCTTTCTCCTTCGCCGCCAGCTTGTCGACCAGCCGCGCCTCGACCTTGGCGTAGTAGGTGTGGACGCCGAAATAGATCAGCAGCACGCCGCCCACGAGCTCGATATAGGAGGCATAGCCCTTGATGAGCTGCGCGACGGCGGTCAGGCCGAAGCTGGTGACGATGGCGAAGACGGTGTCGCCCGCCGCGGCGCCGAGACCCGACATGAACCCATTCAGCGGCCCGAACGCCAGCGTCCGGCGGATGCAGATCAGATTCACCGGTCCGATCGGCGCGGCGACGAACAAGCCGATCAGGATGCCGGAGAACGCTAGTAGGATGTAATCCATTCCGCCGGCCGTGCCTTTAAGGTCTATATCTCAACGACCAAACGGCCGCGAACTTTCCCGGCCAGAATGTCCTGCGCCGCCTGACGCAGGCCGGAAAACGGAATCGTCTGAGTCATCGCGGCGAGCTTGCCGGGATCGATATCCGCCGCCAGCCGGTTCCACGCCTGGATGCGCCGCGGCTTGGGCGCCTGCACCGAGTCGATGCCGAGCAACGAAATGCCGCGCAAGATGAAAGGCGCCACGCTGGTCGGAAGGTCCATGCCGCCGGCCAGACCGCAGGCCGCGACCGCGCCGCCATAGGAGGTGGCGGCGATCACGTTGGCCAGCGTCTTCGAGCCGACGCTGTCGACGCCGCCGGCCCAACGTTCCTTCGCCAGCGGGCGCGGATCGCTGGCCAGTTCGGCGCGCGCGATGATCTCGGATGCGCCCAGGCTTTTCAGATAGCTCTCTTCCTCGGGCCGGCCGGTCGAGGCGACGACCTTGAAGCCGAGCTTGGCCAGCAGCGCGACCGCGACCGAACCGACGCCGCCATTGGCGCCGGTCACGACGATCGGACCTTTCGCCGGCGTGACATGCGCATCCTCGAGCGCCAGCACGCAGAGCATCGCGGTGTAGCCGGCGGTGCCGATCGCCATCGCCTGTGCCGGCGTGAACGCGGCGGGCAGCGGCACCAGCCAATCGCCCTTGACGCGCGCATATTCGGCATAACCGCCGTAATGCGTCTCGCTAAGGCCGAAGCCGTTGAGCAGAACCTTGTCGCCGGGCTTGAAGCCGGGATGGCTCGAACTGTCCACCGTGCCGGCGAGATCGATCCCGGGGATCATCGGAAATTTGCGCGCGATCGGGGCGCGGCCGGTGAGCGCCAGGCCGTCCTTGTAGTTCACGGTCGAATGCGAAACCGCGACGGTGACGTCGCCCGGCATCAGATCGTCCGCCGACAGCTCGACATCGTCCGCGGTCTGCTTGTCGCCGTCCTTGCGCAGGAGAATGGCCTTGAAGCGGCTCTTCATCGTGTAACGCCCACCCGGGTAGAGTTAACCGAGAGGCGACCCGAATTCGCGCGCGCCGTCAAGACGTTACCATCGGGACCAGCAACTGCTGGGCGCTGGCCTTGGCAATGAGAGACTTGTCCTGCTCGCGGAAGAAGTCGGCTTCGACGGCGATCAGCGACGCCGAGTGCGCGGTGACGCGCGCTTCGATCAGAAGCGGATGGGCGCGCGCGACGCGCAGAAACTGGACTTGAAGATTGATTGTGCGAAAGGCGCTGCCCTCCGGCACGACCGTCATCGCGGCAAAGCCCAGAATCTGATCGGCCAGCGCCGCAATGGTGCCGCCGAACATCGAGCCGTCGCCGTTCAGCAGATCGGCATCCGGTTCCCAGCGCTTGCCGACCCATCCCTCGTCCCATGCATCCAGCGTTCCCAGCCGCATCGTTTGGATGACCGGCGGCGGTTCGTCCTTGCCTGAGATCAATGCATCCAGTCGTTCGGTCGCCCAGGTCATGAGGACGACAAGGTCTCGCCGAACCGGATGGGCTTGCCCTGCCCTTCCGAAACGAGCGCGCGGTCGCGCATGACGACCTTGCCGCGGATGACGGTGGCCAGCGCCCAGCCTGTCGTCTGCATGCCGTCGAACGGCGTCCAGCCGCATTTCGACGCGATCCAGGAATTCTCGATCGCCTTCTTCGCCTTCAGATCGACGACGGTGAAATCGGCGTCGTAGCCGCGCGCGATGCGGCCCTTGCCGGCGATGCCGAAGATGCGTGCGGCGCCCGCGCTGGTCAGATCGATGAAGCGCTCCAGCGTGAGCCGGCCCGCGTTCACATGATCCAGCAGGATCGTCACGAGCGTCTGCACGCCCGGCATGCCGGACGGCGTGTCGGGATAGGTCTTGTCTTTCTCTTCGCGCGTGTGCGGCGCGTGGTCCGAGCCGATGACGTCGATCACGCCTTGGGTCACCGCCTGCCAGAGCGCCGCGCGGTGCGACGCATCCCGGATTGGCGGGTTCATCTGCGCGTAGGTGCCAAGGCGCTCATAGCACTCGGGCGCGGCCAGGGTGAGATGCTGCGGCGTCGTCTCGGCCGTGCAGATCTCCTTTGCATCGGCGAGCAGCGGAATCTCGTCCGCCGTGGTGATGTGCAGCACGTGCAGGCGGCGGCCGGCGGCGCGGGCGAGACGAATGACGCGCTCGGTCGACATCCGCGCCGCTTCGGCGTCGCGCCACACCGGATGGCTGCGCGGATCGCCCTTCACGGCGAGATGCTTGCGCGCCTTCAAGCGGTCCTCATCCTCCGAATGCACGGCGACGCGGCGCACGCCGGCGCGCAGCATGCGGGCGATGTCCTCTTCGTGATCGAGCAGCAGCGTGCCGGTGGAGGACCCCAGGAACGCCTTCACGCCCGCGACGCCCGGCATGCGCTCAAGCTCAGCAAGCGCGCCGAGATTGGCCGGCGTCGCCCCGACATAGAACGCGTAGTCGCAATGCATGCGGTTGGCGGCGCGGGCGAGCTTGTCTTCCATCGCCGCGCGGCTGGTGGTGGGTGGATTGGTGTTGGGCATCTCGAAGACGCCGGTGACCCCGCCAAGGACGGCGGCGCGGCTACCGCTCTCCAGGTCTTCCTTGTGCTCGTTGCCGGGCTCGCGGAAATGGCACTGGCTGTCGATCACGCCGGGCAGCACGTGCAGGCCCTTGGCGTCGAAGATCTCGGCCGCCCCGGCGCCGCCGAGCGAGCCGATGGCGGCGATCTTGCCGGCAACCACGCCGACGTCGCCCTGCGCGATGCCGTTCGGCGTGGCGACAACCCCGCCGCGAATAAGGAGATCGAAGCTCTCAGCCATGGCGGAGGAGTAGGACCGTTTGGCTTCCCTTGGCAACCTTTGCGATCCGCATTACTTCCCTCAAGCATGCCCATCGCCCACCTTGAAGATCGTTCCGTGATCGCCGTCGCCGGGCCGGAGGCGCGGTCGTTCCTGCAGGGCTTGATCACCAACGACGTCGAGCGGCTGGCGCCCGGTTTGGGCCTGTATGCCGCCCTTCTGACGCCCCAGGGCAAAATCCTGTTCGATTTCTTCCTGGTCGAGGGCGACGGCGCGGTTCTGCTCGACTGCGCGGCCGCCAGCCGCGACGCGCTGCTGAAGCGCCTCGCGCTGTACAAGCTCCGTTCCAAGGTGGTGCTGGAACCGCGCGACCAGCTTGCCGTCCTCGCCGAATGGGACGGCGACGAAGCGAAATATGCCATCGCCTACCCCGATCCGCGCCTGCCGGGGCTCGGCCGGCGGGCGATCGTGGCCAAGGGCGAGATGCAGACGGGCCTGCTGCCGGCGTCCGCCTATCACCGCCACCGCGCGGCATCCGGCGTGCCGGAGGGGGCCGATTTCGGGTCGGACAAGATCTTCGCGCTGGACGCCGATCTGGATGAGCTGCACGCCGTGGACTTCGCCAAAGGCTGCTATGTCGGGCAGGAGCTGACGGCGCGGATGAAGCATCGCGGCACCGCCCGCAAGCGGCTGCTGCCGGTGCGCGGCGCCCTGCCCGCGGCCGGCGCGCCGGTCACGGCCGCCGGCAAGGAGATCGGCGAACTGGTCGCGTCGGACGGCGAACGCGGCTTCGCCCTGTTGCGTCTCGACCGCCTCGCGGACACGCACGGTGCTCCTGTCATGTGTGACAGCAGCGCGATAGAAGTGATCACGCCGTCATGGCTTTTCTCTTGACGCATCGTCCGCGAAGGCCTGTCCTTCGCTCCACCATTCGTTGAGAGGGATCGCACATGCTTCATCACGTCTCGGTCGGCGTCACGGATTTTGCCCGCGCCGCGAAATTCTACGACGCGGTGCTGGCCACGCTGGGCTACAAGCGCGTCGCCGATTATTCACCGCATGCCATCGGCTATGGCGAGACCTATCCGGAGTTCTGGATCGGCGCGCCGCATGACGGCAGGCCCGCCAGCGCCGGCAACGGCGCGCATCTGGGCTTCTCGGCGCGGACCAAGGCGCAAGTGATCAAATTCCATGAAGTCGCGTTGGCGCAGGGCGCCAGCAACAATGGCGAGCCCGGTCCGCGTCCCGATTACGGCCCCGACTATTATGGCGCCTTCGTCTACGACCTCGACGGCAACAAGATCGAGGCGACGCTGCATCCCAGGCCCACACCGGCAAAGGCCGCCGCGAAGCCGGCCAAGAAGGCCGTGAAAAAGAAGACAGCCAAGAAGACTGCGAAGAAGGCGGTCAAGAAGAAGACGAAAAAGAAGGCCCGCCGTTGAGCGACGACATCGTCCGCTGCGGCTGGTCGGTCAAGGAACAGATCTACCGCGATTATCACGACAAGGAATGGGGCGTACCGGAATACGATCCGCGCGCGCTCTATGAAAAGCTCGTGCTCGACGGCTTCCAGGCCGGCCTTGCCTGGATCACGATCCTGCGCAAGCGCGAGAATTTCCGCGCCGCCTTCGACGATTTCGATCCCCACAAGATCGCGCGCTACGGCAAACGCGAGGTGAACCGGCTGCTCAAGAACGAAGGCATCATCCGCTCGCAGGCCAAGATCAAGGCGGCGATCAAGGGCGCGCAGCTTTGGCTCGACATCGAAGAGAAGGAGCCCGGCGGCTTCGCGCAATTCATCTGGAAGCATGTCGACGGCAAGCCGAAGCAGAACCGATTCAAGACGCTGAAACAGGTTCCGCCGCAGACGACGATGAGCCAGGGCCTATCCAAGGAGCTCAAGGCGCGCGGGTTCAATTTCGTTGGCCCGGTGATCGTCTATGCCTTCGCCCAGGCCGTGGGCATGGTGAACGACCATGTCGTGTCCTGCCACCGGCACGGGCCCGTCGCGGCGCTCGGACGGCATGGGCCGCACTAGCGTCCTCGCGCGTTTCTCTGACAGGATGTCCCTCTGACTCGGAGACGGTTCGATGCCCGCCACGGCGGTCTACAATATCGCGATGAACCCGGCCGACGCCTACGAGTACACGCGCCAGGCGCTGCAGGCCGCGGGCGCCGCGCTGGGCGCGCAGACGGCGCCGACGCAGATCGACTTCTCGCTCACCCGCAAGGACGCCGAGACCGGCTCGATGGACGTCGTCATGCCCGGGCACGCGATCTTCACCGCGGCCGGCGACGGCGCATCGCAGCTCACGCTGTCGATCGAGCCGGCGACGCAGTTCGCGGCCTATGCGTTCGCAATCGGTCTGGTCGCGCTCGTGCTCGGCGGCTGGTTCTTCGGCGGCATGAACGGCCTGTGGTTCCTGATCGTCGTCGCCGCCGAGGCCTATCTGCTCTGGCACATCTTCAACAAATGGCCGTCCGCCGCGCTGGACGCGATACGGCAGAAGATGTCCGCCTCGCCCGCCGTCAGCGGCGGGGCGCCGCTGGTACAGCCGGCTGCGACGATCTTCGCGCCGCCGGGCTCGAGTCCACCGCCATCGGCGGCCGATATCGCCGACCAGATCCGCCGCCTCGCCGAGCTGCGCGACCAGGGCCACATCACCCAGGACGAGTTCGACGCGAAGAAAGCGGAGTTGTTGAAGCGGATTTAGCCGCCCGGCACCACGAAGCTCTGCCGCAGCCGCTCGACGCCGCTGCCGCCGACATAGACGCTTTCGACATAGCTGTAGTCCGCGATCGCGCGGCGCCAGAACGACACCGCCGCGATATTGGCGCGATATTGGGTCAACTCCCACGGCCCCGGAAAGCGGCGGATGAGTTCGCGCGCGAAGGTCATCGCGATGCCGGTGCGGCGCCATTCGGGAAAGCTGTAGAATTCCGCCATCTCGGTGGTCTCGCCGCGATGCACGAGCGCGAAAGCGCGGGCCCGCCCATCGACCTGCGCCCAGAACGCAAATCGGTCCGGATCGCTCCAGTAGAGATCGAAGGGCGGATAGTCGAACACGCCGTTCACCGGCCGGTGCGTGCCGTATTGCGTCAGCTCGCGCGCATAGTCCTGAAAGCGGTCCCACAGAACGGCCTTGTCCGCCGCGGGCACCGGCGCGACGACGACGTCCATCAGCCGCGCCCACGATAGGGCGACACGCCGGTATCGGGCAGCCACACGCCGCTCGGCGGCTTGCCCGTCTGCCAGAACACGTCGATCGGGATGCCGCCGCGCGGATACCAATAGCCGGCGATGCGCAGGTAGCGCGGCTTGATCGCGGCCACAATGCGTTTGGCGATCGTCAGCGTGCAGTCCTCGTGGAAGGCGGCATGGTTTCGGAAGCTGACGAGAAAAAGCTTCAGCGATTTGGATTCGACGATGGCTTTGCCCGGCACATAGTCGATGACGAAATGGGCGAAATCCGGCTGGCCCGTCACCGGGCAGAGCGAGGTGAATTCGGGCGCGGTGAAGCGCACCACGTAATTCGCGCCGGGCTGCGGATTGGGCACGGACTCCAGCACCGCGGCGTCCGGCGAGGCCGGCGGCGGCACGGAACGGCCCAATTGGGTCAGTCGTCTGGCCATGGCCAAGCCTTTGACAGGAGGGAGAATTCCCGTCAAGGAGACCATTGCGACAAGCCCGATCTTGAATTCCCGGTCTCGAATATCGAGATTCAAGGTCCTGCCGGAGCCACGATCGTCGATGACGTTTCTCGAAACCGCCTGGGACGGGCTGAAGCACCTGCTCGGCGTGAAGGACAACAAGGCGGCGCTGCGGGCCATTTTCGAGCCGGTCGCGATCGTGCTGGTGACCTTCGCGTCGACCACCGCCATCGCGCAGCCCTTCTATGTGCCGTCCGGTTCCATGCAGCCGACGCTGGCGATCGGCGATGCCTTCGTCGCGGCGAAGTACCCGTATGGCTACAGCCGCTACTCCGTGCCGTTCGGCATCGGTCCCGCCGCCAAGGGCCGGCTCCTGCAGACGATGCCCCAACAGGGCGACGTGGTGGTGTTCCGCCTGCCGCGCGATCCGAGCCAGACCTACATCAAACGCGTCATCGGCCTTCCCGGCGACCGCGTGCAGATGATCGACGGACGGCTGTGGATCAACGGCAAGGAACTGTCGCTCGCCTCCGACGGCCAGGGCAAGGACGAGGCGGAGGACGGCACCATCACCGATGCGCCGCGCTTCGTCGAAACCCTGCCCAACGGCGTGAAGCATCCGATCTACAAATGGGGCTGGGACGGTCCGGGCGACAACACCAGGCTGTTCATCGTGCCGGCCGGGCACATGTTCATGATGGGCGACAATCGCGACAACTCGCTCGACAGCCGCTGGTCGGAAGAACAACAGGGCGTGGGCTTCGTGCCGGTGGAGAATCTGGTCGGCCGCGCCGAATTCGTCGTGGGCTCCTACGACTTCCTCAACGCGCACGCGTTCTGGACATGGATCGGCGAGTTCCGCCTGTCGCGGGTGTTCAACGGCGTGAAATAGACCGTCGCGGCTTCTAGCTCGCCCAGCCCGCGTCGAAACTGCGGACGAACGGAAGATTCTGCGAGGTCGTCTCCGCCTGGCGGCGCTGTTCCTCGGCGATCGCCACGTCCAGCATCAGCGTGACGAAGGTGCGGTTGCGCTCGGCGAAGTCACGTTCGTCGCCCAGGATCGGCATCAGGCCGCGGTCCATGAAGGCGTCAAGCTCGTTGGACCAACGCATGCCGTCCGATCCGTCGAGCAGCTTGGCGCGGCGATGTGCCAGCGATGCAATGTGCGGGGCGATCAGCTCTCGCATCTCCGCCTCGAAGGCGCGCCAGCCCTCGGCTTCGAAGTCCATGCCTTCGACCAGAAAGCCGATGACCTGCTTGAAGGCCCCCAATACCCGCTCTTGCATGGCTTTGCGCCTTTTTCCCACAACGCCAGCATGCGCGCCGAGGTCTTAAGGAGCGGCTGAGAAAGCTGGTTAGCCAAGAGTTCCACAATGCCGGACTGGTGCCCGGACGAACCCGCGACACCACGGCTAGAGGCACATTGTTGCGCGGCCTTAACCCGCATGCTAACTGCATCGCGCGCGCGGCGACTCGTCTGCGCGCGGTGTGAAATCACCATAGAATTCAATGATTTAAGAAGCCGGCGCGCAAGTCAGACGCGCCAGGGTTTGAAGGGCGAACGTGGCAGCGGATCAGCAGCAGGAAACGGGCATTGCGGGCCGCTACGCCACCGCGATTTTCGAGCTGGCGCAGGACAGCAATCAGATCGCCGTCGTCGAGAAGGATCTGGGCGAACTGCGCGCGATGCTCGCGCACAGCGCCGACCTCGGCCGCCTGGTGCGCTCGCCGGCCTTCGGTCACGAGGAGCAGACCCGGGCGATGAAGGCGGTGCTGGAGCGCATGGGCGCGGCCAAGCTGACCACCCAGTTCGTGCTGGTGCTCGCGGCCAAGCGGCGCCTGTTCTTCCTGGTCGACATCATCCGCGCCTTCGATCGGCTGCTGGCGGGCCGACGCGGCGAAGTGCAGGCACTCGTCACCTCAGCCCGCGCGCTCAGCGGCGGCGAGACGGCGGAACTGAAGGCCGTCCTCAAATCCAAGCTAGGCCGCGAGCCCAAGCTCGAAACCAAGGTCGATCCCACGCTGCTCGGCGGCATCGTCGTGAAGGTGGGCTCGCGCATGTTCGATTCATCTCTGCGCACCAAGCTCAGCGGCCTGCGCAGCGCCATGAGAGGTAACTGACAATGGATATCCAGCCCGCGGAAATCTCCGCCATCCTGAAGCGCGAGATCGCGAATTTCGGCGCCGAAGCGGAAGTCAGCGAAGTCGGCCAGGTGCTCAGCGTCGGCGACGGCATCGCGCGCGTCTATGGCCTCGACAACGTCCAGGCCGGCGAGATGGTCGAGTTTCCGGGCGGCATCAAGGGTATGGCGCTGAACCTGGAGAGCGACAATGTCGGCGTCGTGATCTTCGGCAATGACAGCACGATCAAGGAAGGCGATACCGTCAAGCGCACCCGCGCCATCGTGGACGTGCCGGTCGGCAAGGGCCTGCTCGGCCGCGTGGTCGACGCGCTCGGCAATCCGATCGACGGCAAGGGCCCCTTGTCGAGCGTGGCGGAGCGCCGCCGCGTCGACGTGAAGGCGCCCGGCATCATCCCGCGCAAATCGGTGCACGAGCCGGTGCAGACCGGCCTGAAAGCCATCGACTCCCTCATTCCGATCGGGCGCGGCCAGCGCGAGCTGATCATCGGCGACCGCCAGACCGGCAAGACCGCGGTGGCCGTCGACACAATCATCAACCAGAAGTCGATCAACAAGGGCACCGACGAAGGCGCCAAGCTCTATTGCATCTATGTCGCGATCGGCCAGAAGCGCTCGACCGTGGCGCAGCTGGTCAAGACGCTCGAAGATGCGGGCGCGCTCGAATACACCATCATCGTGTCGGCCACCGCGTCGGACTCCGCGCCGCTCCAGTTCCTCGCGCCGTTCTCTGGCTGCGCCATGGGCGAGTGGTTCCGCGACAACGGCATGCACGCGCTGATCATCTATGACGATCTGTCCAAGCAGGCCGTCGCCTATCGCCAGATGTCGCTCCTGCTGCGCCGCCCACCGGGCCGCGAAGCCTATCCCGGCGACGTGTTCTACCTGCACAGCCGTCTGCTCGAGCGTGCCGCCAAGCTCAACGAAGAGAACGGTTCAGGCTCGCTGACCGCCCTGCCCGTGATCGAAACGCAGGCCAATGACGTCGCGGCCTATATCCCGACCAATGTGATCTCGATCACCGACGGCCAGATCTTCCTGGAAACCGATCTGTTCTACCAGGGCATCCGTCCGGCGGTGAACGTCGGCATCTCGGTGTCGCGCGTCGGATCCTCGGCGCAGATCAAGGCGATGAAGACCGCCTCCGGCCCGATCAAGTCCGAACTGGCACAGTACCGCGAGATGGCCGCCTTCGCGAAATTCGGCTCCGACCTCGACACCGCCACGCAGAAGATGCTGGCGCGCGGCGAGCGGCTGACCGAATTGCTCAAGCAGCCGCAATACAAGCCCTTCGCGGTCGAAGAGCAGGTGGTGGTGATCTATGCCGGCACGCGTGGCTATCTCGATCCGATCCCGACCAACAAGGTCGGCGCCTATCAGGACGCCCTGCTCTCCAAACTGAAGGCGAGCCAGCCCGATATCCTCAACGACATCCGCACCGGCAAGGCGCTGACGCCGGACATCGAGAACCGGCTGAAGACCGCGCTGACCGACTTCGCCAAGACCTTCGTGGCCTAAGACCGGAAGGCTCGCGCCATGGCAACCGTCAAGGAAATGCGTACCCGGATCGGCTCCGTCCGATCCACGCAGAAGATCACCAAGGCGCTGCAGATGGTGGCGGCCGCGAAGCTGCGTCGCGCGCAGTCGGCCGCGGAAGCCGCCAAGCCCTATGCCATGCGCATGAGCGCGGTGATCGCCAACCTGGCGGCGGGCATGACGGGCCCGGACGCACCGCTGCTGCTGACCGGCAACGGCAAGGACCAGCGCCATCTGATCGTCGTGGCGACGGCCGATCGCGGCCTGGCCGGCGGCTTCAACTCCGGCATCGTCCGCGCCGCACGCGACCGCATCGCCAGCCTGCTCGCCGCCGGCAAGGACGTGAAGATCATCGTCATCGGCCGCAAGGGGCGCGATCAGCTGCGCCGCCTCTATGGCAGCCGTTTCGTCGAGATCTTCGAGGTCGGGCAGAAGGCGCCCAGTCTCACCCTCGTTCGTCCCATCGCCCGACGCATCATCGATCTCTACAACGCCGGCGAGACCGACGTGGTGACGCTGTTCTCCAGCCGGTTCAAATCGGTCGTCACCCAGACGCCGACCGCGCTGCAGCTGATCCCCGCGTCGGTGGAAGCCGGTCGCAGCGCCGCGTTCTACGAATACGAGCCGGACGAGGCGACGATCCTGGAGCAGCTCCTGCCGCAGAACGTCGCGGTGCAGCTTCTGACGGCGCTGCTGGAAAACCAGGCGGGCTTCTTCGCGGCGCAGATGACCGCGATGGACAATGCCACGCGCAATGCGGGCGATCTGATCAACGCCCTGACCATCCAGATGAACCGTACCCGCCAGGCGAAGATCACGACGGAGCTGATCGAAATCATCTCCGGCGCGTCGGCGCTCTAGGCAAGAGAGAGGCAGCAAGGTTAACGCCGGTTCAATTGTCCGTCATGTCCCGACCCTAGTATCACCGTTTGGACTGGGGGAAAGACGATGGGCTGGCGCGAGAAACTGGGAAGGATCGTGAGATTCTTCCGCGAGATTTTCGGATGGCGGTCGCGCCTGATGGCGCTGCCGTCTCCGATGACGATCGACGCGGTGGCCGTGGAGATCGTCCAGGAACAAGAACCAAAGGTCCCGGACATATTGCCGGAGACGCAAGACGAAGACGTAAAGGAACACCAGATGTCCGCACACGGTATCCCCGCCAACGCCAAAGGCCGCCTCACCCAGGTGATCGGCGCCGTCGTCGACGTCGAGTTCGACGGCGTGCTGCCTGCGATCCAGAACGCGCTGGAGACCACCAATGTCGATGCCAAGACCGGCGAGAAGGTCCGCCTGGTGTTCGAAGTCGCCCAGCATCTGGGCCAGAACGCGGTGCGCGCCATCGCGATGGACACGACCGAAGGCCTGGTGCGCGGCGCCGAAGTCACCGACACCGGTGGCCCGATCCGCGTGCCGGTCGGCCCGGCCACGCTCGGCCGGATCATGAACGTCATCGGCGAGCCGATCGACGAGGCCGGCCCGATCGCGACGACCCACATGGCGTCGATCCATCGCGAGGCGCCGAGTTTCGCCGAGCAGGCGGGCGCGGCCGAAGTGCTGGTCACCGGCATCAAGGTCATCGACCTGCTCTGCCCCTACACCAAGGGCGGCAAGATCGGGCTGTTCGGCGGCGCCGGCGTGGGCAAGACCGTGACCATGCAAGAACTGATCAACAACATCGCCAAAGCCTATGGCGGCTATTCCGTGCTGGCCGGCGTCGGCGAGCGCACCCGCGAGGGCAACGATCTTTATCACGAGATGATCGAATCGAAGGTGAACGTGGACCCGAAGACCGGCTCGACCGAAGGCTCGAAGTGTACGCTGGTCTATGGCCAGATGAACGAGCCGCCGGGCGCCCGCGCGCGCGTCGCGCTCACCGGCCTCGCCCAGGCGGAGTATTTCCGCGATGTCGAAGGCAAGGATGTGCTGCTGTTCATCGACAACATCTTCCGCTTCACCCAGGCGGGTTCGGAAGTATCCGCCCTGCTCGGCCGCATCCCGAGCGCCGTGGGCTATCAGCCGACCCTGGCGTCCGAGATGGGCAATCTGCAGGAGCGCATCACCTCGACCGACAAGGGCTCGATCACCTCGGTGCAGGCGATCTACGTGCCGGCCGACGACATGACCGACCCGGCGCCGGCGACCGCGATGGCGCATCTGGACGCCCGCACCGTGCTGTCGCGCGACATCGCCGCGCTGGCGATCTTCCCGGCGGTGGATCCGCTGGACTCCTCGTCGCGCATCATGGACCCGAACATCATCGGCGAGGAGCATTACACCGTCGCCCGCCGGGTCCAGGAAGTGCTGCAGCAGTACAAGGCGCTCAAAGACATCATCGCCATCTTGGGCATGGACGAGCTGTCGGAAGACGACAAACTGATCGTGGCGCGCGCGCGCAAGATCCAGCGCTTTCTCAGCCAGCCCTTCTTCGTGGCCGAGCAGTTCACCAATCTGCCCGGCGTGTTCGTCGCGCTGGCCGACACGATCCGCTCGTTCAAGGCGATCGTCGACGGCGAGTTCGACCACTTGCCGGAACAGGCGTTCTACAACGTCGGCACGATCGACGACGCGGTGACCAAGGCGCAAAAGATGGCGGCGGAAGCGGCGTAAGACGTGGCGAATAGCGAATAGGGAGTAGCGAATAGGGAAGTGGAACGTGCAGCCGGTGGGGTCTTCACCCCTACTCGCTATTCGCCACTCGCCATTCGCTAAATTTCATGGCTGACAAGATCGCCTTCGACCTCGTCGCACCCGAGCGGCTCCTGCACTCGGACGTGGCCGATATGGTCACCCTGCCCGCGACGGAAGGGTATATGGGCGTGATGGCCGGCCACGCGCCGGTGATCACGACGCTGCGCCCCGGCATGATCGACGTGTCGAAGGACGGTACGGACACGCGCTACTTCGTCCATGGCGGCTTCGCCGAGATCGGCCCGACCAAGGTGACGATCCTGGCAGAAGAAGCGTGCCCGATGTCGGAGATGGACATCGCGGTGCTCGACCAGCAGATCCGCGACACCGAGGAAGACCTTGCCGCCGCCTCGAGCGACGCCGACCGTCAGCGGGTCGGAGAGAAGCTCGACGACCTCAAGCTTGTCCGCGCCGCGTTCTGATTTATGACGCCTGCCAAGGGCTTGAACGGGCGAGCGATTCGGCGGCGTCCGCCCAGCCGGGGTTCCCACCGGGCAACCTCACCGGCTATAATGCGTTGAAATGTCCGTGAAGCGACGGACCGCAATGGGGCGATCATGACGGGAACGACCGTCTACAAGCAGGGCTGGAAATTGGACGACGTCCGTTGGGACGCGTTCGATTCTTCCAAAGCCGCGCCCTGGATGATCGCGGCGATCAAGACAGCCTCGCTGGTCGAGATGAACGCGCCCGATTATGTCAGCTACCTCAAGGCGGTGTTCGCCGATGCGCCGCCCGAGACCCATGCCGCGCTCGAGGAATGGGGCCGCGAGGAAAGCCAGCACGGCCGCGCGCTCGGCCGCTGGGCCGAGATGGCAGATCCGACGTTCAAGGTCGAGGAGGCCTTCGCGCGCTTCCGCGAAGGCTACAAGCCGGGCCATTTCGCGCAAGCGACCGGCGTCTCGGTGCGCGGCAGCCGACGCGGCGAGATGATCGCGCGCTGCGTGGTCGAAAGCGGCACCTCCTCCTATTACACGGCCATCCGCGATGCCACGGACGAGCCTCTGCTGAAGGAGATCGCCGGCCGCATCGCCGCCGACGAATTCAGGCATTACAAGCTCTTCCTGGAGACTCTTCAGGCTCAGGATGAGCCGGATCTGCCGTTCTGGAAGAAGCTCATGGTGGCGGCGGGGCGGGTAACGGAGTCCGAGGACGACGAACTCGCCTATGCCTATTACGCCGCGAACATTCCGGTCGCCGACGAAGCCCGCGAGCCTTATCGGCGCGAATATCATTCGCGCGTCGCGGCCGGCATCCTCAACAAGATCTACCGCCGGCACCACATCCAGAAGCTGATGCAGATGGTGGCGGCAGCGATCGGCGCCAAGCCACGCGGCTGGCTCAGCCGGATCGGCGCAGCCGCGATCTGGAACGTTCTGCGCCTGCGCGCGAGCCTGGCGCGGCGCGCCGACGCGGCCGCCTAGGTTGGGGACTCATATGACCCACGCGATGATGACGGCTGCTAAGGCAATGGCAGCCATATAGTTTCGCGCGAGACGGTCGTAGCGGGTTGCGATCCGTCGCCAGTTTTTGAGCTTGCAGA
>Ga0265320_10000766_pt1 | contig 24661 bp, 19 predicted proteins | sample 4827metaG_FD_202087 | JGI IMG/M metagenome (GOLD analysis project Ga0265320, IMG submission 202087) | Rhizosphere microbial communities from Carex aquatilis grown in University of Washington, Seatle, WA, United States - 4-8-27 metaG | ecosystem: Host-associated > Plants > Roots > Rhizosphere >...
GACTCGTGGCCGACGCGAACGTCGAAGGAATCCCCTTGCCGGGAGACAAGTTGGAGATAGTTGCGCCGGCGGAAAGCGAGACGGCCCAATAGACCCAGCTGCCGCCCGCGGCCGAGACGACGGTCGAGCCGTTCGCAACCGTCGTCGGCGTCGTGCCCGAACGGTCGCCACTCAGCGAGGACCACGAGAGCGCGCCTTTCGAGTCGATGTAGTTGATGCAATTATCACCGAACGCGATGCCGTCGTCGGAGGCGACGACCGTCACCGTCACGGGCTGGCATTGCTCGCCGCTGCACGCGCCTCCGAGGCAGTCGTGTCCACACGCGCCGCAACTCGTCGTCGCCCTGAGGTCCGCTTCGCAGCCGTCGTCCTTCGCCGGTTTCGCGGGGGTCGAGCAATTGGCGAAGTTCGCGGCGCAGGTCGGTTTGCAAACGCCGTCGACGCAGGCGCGAGCAGTCGTCCCCGTCGCGCTGCACACCACGCCGCATCCGCCGCAGTTGTTGGGGTCGTCGGTCAGGGTCGTCTCGCAAGCGTCTGCGGCATTCCCGTTGCAATCCGCGGTGCCGCTTGCACACGCCGTCGTGCCCGCGTCGCCGCCGGACGCGGCGGGTTCCAACGAACCGCCGTCAGGCTCCGGCGTGCCGCCGCTTCCGTTCGCCGAGGTGCCGCCGCTTCCGTTCTGCGACGTGCCGGTTCCGTCATTGCGCGTTCCCCCGTCGCTCGACGGATTTCCGCCCGTGGATTCCGTTGTTTGGCTCCCTCCGCCGGTTTCCGTTGGTACGGGCGTGGCTGTCGCAGCACCGCTTCCCGCATTGATTGAACCGCCCGCACCTCCAGAGCCTTTTGCGACTGCCTCGCCGGGCGCGGTGCACGTGGCCGTGTCGTGGCAGTCCGGCGCGAGCGCCGAGCAAGCCGTCAATTCGGCAAGCAACGCGAAGGACGCAGCGAACGTACCGAAGCGATACTTGAGGGGGTGTTGCGATGATGATGAGGAGGAGGAGGAGGTCGTCATGGGCGTCTCGCTGAGTGGCTCGCGTCGAATGTGAATGCGTGCGCACTCATCGGCGCGGGCCGGAGCGAGTTGCGACCCTTCGTCATCCGCGAAGGACGCCACGAAAAGCGCCCGCGTGCCGGACACCGCGGTTCGGTGCCGGGCGGCGCCGGGCGCCCAACGCGTCTGAAGCGCCGCGCGGACTACGGGACGAGGCGCACCAGGAACTTCACGTCGACGCCGACGGCTTTCATGCCCGCGTCCTCGACGAGTTGCCCGTCGATCCGGAGTTCCAGCGTGTAGTCACCGGCCGGAAAGGGGTTGCCCTCCGGATTGCTCGTATCGGACGGCCCGTCCCAGTTGCGGCCGTCCCACGCGAGCGTCTGACCGCCCGAAAATTGCGGCCACGACTCGTCGTACGTGCCTTGCCGCAACGTGATGGGATTGCACGCCGCCGGCGCGCCCGTACCGAAACTGAAGCCCCCGTCGTCGAGATCGCAGAATGCGGGCGGACCGCCTTGGTCGCAGAGGCAATAGTGCTGAGCGCCGCCGGAGAGCACGAGCGCGACGCGGAGACCGGCTATTGAGCCTCCGGGATACATCAGCACGCCATCGGTGTTCAGACTGCTGGAGACGTAACCCGGCACGTCCTCGTCGATGACGATCCGATAAGGGAAATGAATGCCAGCGCGAGCCTGTGCCAAGGAAAACGCGCACGTGGGGCTCGTGAAATCGACGTGAACGTGGGGGATCGTCGAGGTGCTTGCGAGGACGCAATTCGCCGGTTGTTCGACGTGAGCGTCCGGCGAGCGCGCATCGAACCGGTCGGGCGAAACGTCGGTGCTCGCGTCGAGCGGAGGCGGGACCGTCGCGTCGTCGGAGGAGGGCACGTCGGCCGTGCAACGATGGGCGACGCAGCTGCCTCCGTCGCAATCTCGGTCGGTGCGGCACACGACGAAATGGGATTCGCTCCCCTCGCCGGAGTTGGTCGAGCACGACGCGGCGACGCCGAGCAAGAGCCAGAATTTCACGAGCCGCGAGAGGCCTCCGTTGCTCATCTACTTTTTCCTCTTCTAAGTTAGCTAGTCGGTTACGTCGCGTCAGGTTCGTTCAAGACTCGTCGTCGTCGTGCTCGACGAAGGATTGGCCGCCGTACACCACGACTTTCGCGCGACGCGGCGGAACCTCCGTCGATCGGTTGTGCGAGAGCACACGGTCGCGCAGGCGTCCCAGCCGACCGCGGAACTCCGCGAGCTGACCGTACACCTCCGCTTCGTCCGGATGACCCGGCCACACTTCGAAGGTGTACGTGCTGCCGCCCGTGCGATCGGCGATCGTCGGCGTCGCGTCCTCGGAGAGCTTGCGTCCGATGGTCGTCACCACGGCTTGAAAATGGTCGAACACCGCGGCTTCCCAGCCGTGCGTTACTCCGAGCGGCGCGACGAACGCGTCGGAGCGATACGTCGCGGCTCCGTCGCCCTCGGTGCGCGACACGCGGCCCGCGTCGATGAGCCGCGCGAGCGAGCCGTCGAGCTCCGGCGCAGGAAGCGCCGCGTGCGCCGCAAGCCCACCGCGGTCGACGGGACCGAGGCGGTATACGAGGGCCCACACGAGCATGTCGGTCGCCTCGCGATCGCGTTCGCCGCTCGACGCGTGCGCGAGATCCGTGGACGTGGCGACGCGGTACGACGAGCCTTTGCCGCGGCCCGCCCGAAACACGAGCCCCGAATCGACGAGATCCTGCAGCACGCCGCGCACGATCTGCTCGTCGTCGCGCGAGAACCGGTCGAGTACTTCGACGTGATTCGCGACGGTCTGCTCCGACAGAAATTCGTGCACGGCCTCCCAGAGCGAACGGCCCGGCGCCGTTTCGCTCTCCGCGAAGCGCTGCACTTTTCGTCGATACGTGCGGAGAGCGAGCCCGAACATGTCGGCGGCAACCTTGCGGCTCACGCCCTGACGCTGGAGCTCCTTCGCGAGGTCGGCGAACACCTGTCCGGCGACGTCCGACAGCGGCGTGCGCGCGCCGCGCGCGGTCGCCAGCTGCGCGACGAGAATCGTCGTCTGCCGCAAGATCGCGTCGATGAGGAGCTGCGTGTTCAACGACTCGGAGCCTAAAAGGTCGCGTCATCCTTAGGGAGGGCCAGAATCGCCCCCCACGTCTCGCGCGTGAGAGCCGCGAATCTGCGCGGACGGAGCCGATGTAGGACTCGGTCTTGCGGCGAGTGCGATGTGCGGTCGGAACGGACGACGCGCCTCATTTCGGCGCCGTCACGTGACGGCACCACGAATTTTCGCGGGCCCCCCGCGGCGCGGTCGTGGAACAATGGCGAACGATGGGCAGAGTCGCGTTCGGGGTCGGCCTCGGCATGGTTTGTCTGTGCACGCACTGCGGAGGCGGCTCTTCTTCGAAGAGTGGTGAACAGGGCGCGACGGGGACGGGCGGCGGCGCGTCCAACGCCTACGGCTCCACCGCGAGCGGCGGCAAATCGGGCAGCGGCGGCAAATCGGGCGCCAGCGGCGGCGCGAACGGTGGAACCGCGGGCAGCAGCGGAACTGCAAACGGTGGAACCGCGGGCAGCAGCGGAACTGCAAACGGTGGAACCGCGAGCGGCGGCGGAACGGCAAACGGCGGCGATACGAGCGCGAGCGGCGGCTCGAGCGGCGCTACGGCGTCGTGCATGGAGCCCGAACACATGGGGCCCGCGACGTACTACACGACAGCCGACGGTACGGGGAACTGCGGCTTCGACGCGTCTCCCGACGACTTGATGATCGGCGCGATGAACCACGTCGACTACGAAGGCTCCGAGGCGTGCGGCGGATGCGCCGACATCGTCGGACCGATGGGCGAAATCACGGTGCGCATCGTCGATCAATGCCCGGACTGCGACGTCGGTCATATCGATTTGAGCCCCGAAGCGTTCCAGAAAATCGCGCCGCTCGCGAGCGGCCGCGTCTCGATCACATGGAAGTACGTCGCGTGCGACGTCACCGGTCCCCTCGTGTACCGCTTCAAGGAAGGCAGTAACCAGTGGTGGACCGCCGTCCAGATCCGCAATCACCGAAACCGCATCGCGAAGTTCGAATACCAGAACGCGGGCGCCTTCGTGGACGTGCCGCGCCTGGATTACAACTACTTCGTCGAAGCGTCGGGCATGGGCCCCGGCCCTTACACCTTCCGCGTGACCGACGTGTACGGCGGCCAAGTCACCGACACCGGCATCGTGTTCAAGGAAGCCGCCGAAGTGTCCGGCGCTTCTCAGCTCCCCGCTTGCACCTCAGCGCAGTGATCTAGTGCCTCGATTCACTAGAATCGAGGCACCACGCGAGTGAACGAAACGAGTGGACGAGTCACACGTGTACTTCGCACGGGAATTTCGATGCCCTCCCCCATGCGGGGGCGTCGAAATTCCCGTCGCTTCGATGGACTCGACCTACTAGTTTTTTGGTTGGGGGCTCCCTGAGCGGGCGCGCGCGTCGGCGGCACGACGAAATGCGCCGTGGGCGCCTTTCCTTCGTCGGCGTGTCGATCACGGGTTGACAGCAGGGCGCGCGTGACAATACTTAAGCGATTGCTTAACCAACAGCTCGACCAGGTTTTTCAGGCACTTTCCGATCCCACCCGCCGGCTCATCGTCGAGCGCCTGTGTCGCGGGCCGGCCTCTGTCAGCGAGCTTGCAGAGCCGCTCGACATGTCACTGCCGGCGGTCATTCAGCATCTCCAAGTCCTCGAAGGGAGCGGCCTCGTGACCTCGAAGAAAGTCGGCAGGGTTCGCTCGTGTCGCGTGGAACCGGCGGCGTTCCAGGCGGCCGAGACTTGGTTCGAGAAACGGAAAAGCACGTGGGAGCGCCGGCTCGATCGGCTCGGCGCCCTCCTCGACGAACCCGAACCGCCTCAGAAGGCACGGAGAAAATCATGAAAATAGTGCATTCCACCGATCACGCTACCTTCGTCATCGAACGCACGTACGCGGCGCCCGTCGCGCGCGTCTTTCAATCGTGGGCCGACCCCGCGCAAAAGACGCGTTGGTTCGTCGGGCCCGACGAATGGGTGAAGCAGAAGCACGAGCTCGACTTTCGCATCGGCGGACGCGAGACGGTCGCCGGCGGGCAGAAGGAAGGCCCGGTCCACGCCTACGACGCGCGTTATCACGACATCGTGCCGAACGAGCGCATCGTGCTCACTTACGACATGTACGTCGATGAACAGCGCATCTCGGTTTCGCTCGCGACCGTGACGTTTACGCCGAAGGGGACCGGAACTCGCCTCCTTTACACCGAGCAGGGCGTGTTCCTCGACGGCACCGATTCTTCCAAGAGTCGCGAGATCGGCACGCGCGATCTCCTCGACAACCTCGAGCGCGAGCTCACGACGGAGACCCCATCTTGACCCTCCGGCTCTTCTATCACCCGCTTTCTTCGTTTTCGCACAAGGTGCTCACGGCGCTCTACGAGAACGACACCGCGTTCGAGCCGTGCCTCCTCGGGCACGGGAACGCGGCGATCGACGACGAGTTTCGCCGGCTCTGGCCGATCGCCAAAATGCCCATTGTTCGCGACGAGGCTCGCGGTCTCACCGTGGTCGAATCGACGACGATCATCGAGTACCTGGGTCAGCACTATCCGGGTCCGACCCAGCTCATTCCGTCCGATCCCGAGCTCGGTCGACAGGTGCGCTTTTACGATCGGTTCTTCGATTTCTACGTGCATCAACCGATGCAGAAGATCGTCACCGACAAGCTGCGCCCGGCCGGAAAATCCGACGCTTTCGGCGTCGAGCAAGCGCACGCGACCTTGACGCTCGCCTACGATGTTCTCGAGCGCGAGGTCGCCGGCAAAACCTGGATCGCCGGCGACGCGTTCACGCTCGCCGACTGCGCCGCCGCGCCTCCGCTCTACTTCGCCAATCGGCTGCATCCACTCACCGACGCTCGCCCGAACGCGTCCGCGTACTTCTCGCGTCTCCTCGCGCGCCCGTCCTATGCCCGCGCCCTCCGCGACGCGGAACCGTTCCTCATGTCAATCCATTCGCCGTGAACGCGGGAGGGGCGCTCGCCGGCGAGCACGCGCCCGTCTGACCGCTCTCGGTCCTCAGCGTGCCAATGCCGCTACGTCTTCCCCCGTACCGTGCTGGCGTCCTGGCCGAACAAAAGCTTCTTGGCTTCGTCGTCCATCGGCTTTTGCGTGGGGTTCACTTCTTGCGCGCGGGCGTAGGCGCGCACGGTCGAGGGGCGTTCCTTGATGGCGGCGAGCCAGCGCTTGAGATTCGGATGCTCGTCCATGTTTTGGTTTTGCATGTTCCACGGGACGACCCACGGGTAGCACGCGATGTCGGCGATCGAATACGCGCCGGCAATGAACTCGCGACCCTCGAGTTGCTTGTCGAGCACCGCGTAGAGGCGCGACGTCTCTTTCACGTAGCGGTCGATGGCGTACTGAATCTTCTCGGGCGCGTAGTTCAAGAAGTGGTGCGTTTGCCCCGCCATCGGACCGAGGCCCGCGACTTGCCAGAAGAGCCACTCGAGCGTGGTGGCGCGACCGCGAAGATCGGTCGGGATGAGCTGTTTCGATTTTTCGGCGAGGTAGAGAAGGATCGCTCCCGATTCGAAAAGCGACACGGATTCGCCGTCGACCGGCGCCGTATCGACGATGGCCGGAATGCGATTGTTCGGCGCGATCTTCAGAAACTCCGGCTTGAACTGCTCCCCGCGACCGATGTTCACCGGAACGATGCGATAGGGCATCCCGGTCTCTTCGAGGAACATCGTGATCTTGTGCCCGTTCGGCGTCGTCCAATAATAGAGATCGATCATGAGCCAATGCTTGGCTCTGCCCGGGCGGAACCGCTACTGGCGCGGCCAAAAAGACTCAAAAATCGGCTGTCCGCACGGCCTGACGAGCCCTCCCATGGTATGAGTCCAAGGTCGGCATGCGGCCCCTCCGAGCTCAGCTGATTGCCGCGTTGACGGCGGTCGCGCTGCTCCTTCCCGGGAGCGCCTTCGCTCGCGCGCAGTTCTTCTGTCACATGATGAACCGCGTCGTGGCCACGTGCTGCTGCGACACCGATTCGAAGAACGACGACGCTTCGAGCTGCGCCGTGCGGGTTCGCGCGAGCGATTGCTGCGAGCGGCTCTCCGCCGCGGCGCGTTCGCCGACGTTGAAAGCGCACGCGACGGAGATCCCGGTTCCGCCGGCGGCCGTCGTCGCGGTCGTGCTGGCGCCGGTTCAGTTTTTCCAACGGCTACTCGGTGGCGTCACGCTACCGAGGCAGGCTCGAGCTCCGCCGATCGCAGGGCCACCGTTGTTCCTTTTGAACTGCTCACTGCTCACGTGATCCTCCGCAGCTAGGGGCCAAGCGCTTCGCTGGACGCGTTCGTGCGCACCCGACCGGGTGTCGCCAGCGCGAGCGAGGCCGTGACTGCTGCTCGGACGACGGCGCGTCGCTGCGTCGTCGGTCCCCATGCCCGTGTCGCCGCGGCAACGACGAGGAGGTTTCCATGATCCGCTTGCGTTTGCTTTCCCTGTTTTGGATTGCCGCGCCGTTCGGCTGCGCGGCGACGGCTGGCACGGCTTCGTACGGAAGCTTGCGCGCCCAGTACGAGCACTCATTGCCGGCGGCAGCCTCGAGGTCCACGAGCACGTCGAACTCGACGATCGAGCGCGTCTCGAACGCGCCGGTGCTCGCTCGAGCCGCCTTCGTCCGCGCCGTCTTGCGCCAGAACCCCAGCATCGAGTCGGCCCGCCAGGGCTGGCGAGCGGCCCTCGCGCGGGTTCGCCAAGCGGGCACGTTCGAGGATCCGATGGTCGACCTCGGCCTCGCGCCGTTGTCGATCGGGTCGTCGAACGCGCGCGTCGGGTACGAGGTCGGAATCAGCCAGAAGCTCCCTTGGTTCGGGAAGCGCTCCTTCGAAGCCTCGGCCGTCGCCGCGGAAGCCGAGGCGGCGAAGAACGACTTCGAAGCGATGCGGCGCGAGCTCGCTCTCGCGGCCGTCGGGCTCTACGACGAGTACTTCGTCGCGACTCGTTCTCTCGACATCAACGCGGAGCACATCGACTTGATGCGCGCCCTGCGCGGCGGAGCGACGGCACAGTTCGAGGCAGGGCGAGGCTCGGCCCAGGATCCTCTCCAGGCCGAAAGCGAGCTCGCCCACCTGGAGCGCGACGCCGCGGTGGTGGCGTCGCGACGCGACATCGTCGTCGCACAGATGAACGAGCTCTTGCACCGAGCTCCGGACGAAGCGCTTCCCCCGCCGCCGAAGGAATTGTCGCTCTCGCCAGACCCGGACGTTCGTGATCCGAAGCGTCTCGAGACGGAAGCGACCGCGACTCGCCCGGAGATCGCCGCGGTCCGAGATCGCGCGCGCGCCCAGCAGTCACGCGCGGACAAGGCAGAGCGCGAGCACTACCCCGACGTCACGGTCTCCACTTCGTACAACTCGATGTGGGACATGCCCGAGCACCGCTGGATGGTCGGGCTCGGATTCAATCTGCCGATCTGGACGGGCGCGCAAAGTGGCGCGGCGGACGAAGCCGCCGCCCTCCGCGCTCAGTTCGAAAGCGACGCGAGCCGGCTGGAGGCGTCGGCCCGAACCCAGGTCTACGTGTCGTTGAAGCAACTCGATGAGTCCGAGCACGTACTCCGCTTGTTCGAGCAGCGGCTTCTTCCGGTCGCGCGCGACCAGATCGAGGCCGCGCGCGCCGGGTTCACCGCATCGCGGAACCCGTTCATGGCCGTGATCGAGGCGGAGCGAAATCTCAGAACCACCGAGCTCGACTACCAGATGGCGCGCGCCGATTGCGATCGCCGGCACGCAGAGCTCGAACGGGCGCTCGGGCGGATCCCCGGCGTGGACGGAAGGGATGGCGCAGATGGACGCTAATTCGAAGGCTCCCCGCTGGCGACGAGCGCTGCCCTCCATCCTTTTTCTCCTCACGTTCCTCGGCGCGGCCTTCGCGTTTCGACGGCAGCTCGCGCTGTGGTTTTCGGGCAAGAGCCTGAGCACCGAGAGCGGCGCGTCCGCCGCGGCGTCGAGCGCGATCACCGGCGCGAACCCGGGAGACATCGATCACTACACGTGTTCGATGCATCCGTCCGTGAAGCAACGAGGACCAGGCAAATGTCCGATCTGCAGCATGGACCTCATCCCGGTGACGAAGGAGCAGCAAGCAGAGGGCGTCGTCACGATCGACGAAGCGCGCCGGCAGCTCATCGGCGTGCGTACGGGAAAGGTCATCGAAGGACCGATGCGGCACGCTTTTCGAGCCGTCGGGCAGGTGGCCTACGACGAGTCGCAGCTCACCGACGTGAACCTCAAGGTGCAGGGATGGATCACGAAGCTCTTCGTGAGCGAGACGGGCCAGAAGGTCGCCCGGGGGCAGCCGCTCTTTTCGCTCTACAGTCCGGAGCTCTACAACGCGCAGCAAGACTTCTTACTCGCGACGAAGGGCTCCGCAGCGTCGACCCGCGGCGCAGGGGGCGGCCCGAACCGAAGCGAGCTCTTCGAGCGCGCCGCGCGACAGCGCCTGCATTTGCTCGGCCTGTCGGAGGGCCAGATCGCGAACGTCGAGAAGACGGGTGTTCCCCTGGAAAACGTCACGATCGCCTCTCCCGCCGGCGGTTTCGTCATCGAGAAAATGGTCGTCGAGGGCGCTTCGATCGAGCCAGGAATGCGGCTCTTCAGAATCGCCGCGTTGAACAAGGTGTGGGTCGAGGCCGACGTCTACGAAGGCGACCTCGGCAATGTCCATGTCGGGCAGAGCGCGACCGTCACGCTCGATTACCTTCCGGGGCGTTCCTACGACGCGAAGGTCGCCACCATCTATCCGTACCTGGACCCGAAGAATCGGACCGGGCGCGTCCGCGTCGAGCTCGCGAACCAGGACTTCGATTTGCGGCCCGGCATGTACGCGAGCGTCGAGCTCACCTCCGATGCTCAGTCTCGCCTCCAGGTGCCGGCGGGCGCCGTCGTGTACACCGGACCGCGTCGCCTCGTCTTCGTCGACCTCGGGCAAGGGCGCTTTCGGCCCCAAGAAATTCGCGTCGGGCTCCAGGCGAACGGCATGTACGAGGTGCTCGAAGGGCTCCATGCGGGAGACGTCGTCGCGACCTCGGGCGTGTTCTTGATCGCGGCGGAAGCGCGCATCAGCACGGCCGCGAAGTACTGGAACGACACGGCTGAAGCGCCGAACCCGAACACGCTCAGCGACACGTCACCGACGGGAACGCCGCCGACGCCGGAGCCCCCCGTGCCCCCGATGCCTCGACAGACGACGATGCACGCGTCGGGCACGCCGACGCACGCGTACGCCACTCCGGCGACCGCACCCACGAGTTCGAGCGCTGCCGTCGTCTACGCCTGCCCGATGCACCCGGAGGTTCGGAGCGCGACTCCCGGGAAATGCCCGAAGTGCGGCATGGAGCTCGAACGCGTTCCGGGCGGAGCAGCGAAGTGACCGAGTCCGATCCGCGCCCTCCAGACGGCGAGCTCGGTCTCATCGCGCGCATCATCGCCGCGTGCGCGCACCGTCCCTACCTGACGGTGCTGGTCGTTGCCGCGATGGCGGCGTGGGGCTGGGTGTCGCTCCGGCGAGCGCCGCTCGACGCGATTCCGGATCTCTCCGACGTACAGGTCATCGTGTTCACGGAGTGGATGGGGCAGAGCCCGGATCTCGTGGAGGACCAGATCACGTATCCGATCTCCGCCGCCCTGATCGCCGCGCCGAAAGTGCAAGCCGTCCGCGGCCAGTCGATGTTCGGCATGTCGTTCGTGAACGTCATTTTCGACGAGGGCACGGACATCTACTGGGCGCGAAGCCGCGTGCTCGAATCCATGAGCTCGGTCCGCGCGAAGCTCCCGGCGGGCGTGAATCCGACGCTCGGTCCCGATGCGACCGGAGTCGGTTGGGTGTTCGAGTACGCGCTCGTCGACAAGACGGGCAAGCACGATCTCCAGGAGCTGCGGTCACTCCAGGATTGGAACGTCCGCTACGCGCTCGAGAGTGTTCCCGGCGTCGCCGAAGTGGCGAGCGTCGGTGGGTACGTCAAGCAGTATCAGGTCAACGTCGACCCGAACAAACTGCTCGGCTACGAGGTCACGATGGAGGACGTCGTGCGCGCCGTCCGTGCGTCGAACGAGAGCGTCGGCGGGCGCGTCATCGAGATCGCGGGCCACGAGCACGTCATTCGCGGGCGCGGCTACGTCAAGAAGCCCGAGGACATCGGAGACAGTCCGATCAAGGTCGACCGCGGCACCGCCGTCCGGGTCAAGGACGTCGCGGACGTGAGCATCGGCCCCGACATCCGCAGGGGACTCACCGAGCTGAATGGCGAAGGCGAAGCCCCCGGCGGGGTCGTCATCATGCGCTACGGCGAGAACGCGCTGAACGTCATCGACGGCGTGAAGGAGCGACTGGAAGAAATCGAGCGGGCCCTACCGGAAGGCGTGCAGGTCGTCACGACGTACGACCGCTCCACGCTGATCGAGGACTCGGTTCACACGCTCCGGCACACGCTCATCGAAGAGATGGCCGTGGTCAGCGTGGTCATTTTTATTTTTCTCCTGCACGTGCGGAGCGCACTGATTCCGATCCTGACGCTCCCGCTCGGCGTCTTGCTCGCGTTCATTCCGATGGCCGAGCAGCACCTGACGGCGAACATCATGTCGCTCGGCGGCATCGCCGTCGCCATCGGCGCGATGGTGGACGCGTCGATCATCATCATCGAGAACATCCACAAGAAGCTCTCGGAATGGGACGCCGAAGGGCAGAAGGGGCCGCGCATCGAAGCGATCATCTCTGCGATGCAGGAGGTCGGGCCGTCGATCTTCTTCTCGCTCCTGGTCATCACGATCTCGTTCCTGCCCGTGTTCACGCTCGAGGCGACGGAGGGCCGGCTCTTCAAGCCCCTCGCGTTCACGAAGACCTATTCCATCGGCTTTGCCGCGGTACTCGCCGTCACGCTGACTCCGGCCCTCGCCGTTCTCTTCATCCGCGGAACGGTTCACGACGAGCAGAAAAACCCTTTGAACCGGGTGTTGATGGCCGCCTACGCGCCCGTCGTGCGATTCGTCGTCGACCACCACTGGAAGGTCGTCGCGCTCGCCGTGCTCGCGATGGTGCTCACCGTGCCCGCCCTCTTCCGCCTCCAAAGCGAGTTCATGCCGCCGCTGAACGAGGGCGTGCTCCTCTACATGCCGACCGCTCCACCCGGAATGTCGGAGAACGAAGCGTCGGTGCTGCTCCAGTCGATGGATCGGGAACTGAAGAAATTCCCGGAAGTCGTCAGCGTGTTCGGGAAGGAAGGGCGCGTCGAGAGCGCCACGGATCCCGCGCCACTCGGCATGGCGGAAGTGACGGTCGTGCTCAAACCGCGAGCCGAGTGGCCGAAGGGCGTCACCTGGGACGACCTCATCCGCGAGATGGACGAGAAGCTGCATTTCCCGGGCATGCCCAACGTCTGGTGGATGCCGATCCAGACGCGCACCGAGATGCTCGCTACAGGGGTGCGGAGCCCGCTCGGCATCGAGGTGTTCGGCGACGACCTCGCGAACATCGAGAAGACGGCGATCTCCGTCGAACACGCGGTCTCGCAGATCCCCGGGACGCGGAGCGCGTTCGCCGAGCGTTCGACCGGCGGCTTCTACGTCGACTTCGACGTGAAGCGAGAAGCAGCGGCGCGCCACGGCCTCACGGTCTCGGACGTAAACCGGGTCGTGGCGCAGGCGATCGGCGGCGAGAACGTGTCCGAGACGATCGAAGGCCGCGAGCGGTATCCGATCTCCGTCCGCTACGCGCGTGAATTCCGCGACGATCCGGACGTCCTCGGGCGCGTGCTCATCGGCACTCCCGACGGCGCACAGGTCCCGCTGTCCGAAGTCACGACGATCAAGACTGTGCTCGGACCGCCGATGATCCGCAGCGAGGGCGGCAAGCTCGTCGGCTTCGTTTTCGTCGACACGGCTCGCCCGATCGCGGACTACGTCGCCGAAGCGAAGGAAGTCGTGGCACGAAACGCCGTGCTCCCACCGGGGACTCGGCTCGCGTGGGTGGGTCAGTTCAAATACTTCGAACGCGCGAAGGAACGCCTCGAATGGGTCATCCCGCTCACGCTCGGGATCGTGTTCTTACTCCTGTACCTCAACACGAAGTCGATCGCCGAGACGATCATCGTGATGCTCGCCGTTCCCTTTTCGCTCGTCGGCGCGATCTGGCTCCTCTATTTTCTGCACTACAACCTGAGCGTCGCGGTCTGGGTCGGCGTCATTGCGCTCGCCGGCCTCGACGCGGAAACGGGCGTCGTCATGCTGCTCTACTTGACGCTCGCCCACGACCGTCGCGAGCGTCGCGGCACGTTGCTCACTCGAGAAGACCTCCGCGACACCATCGTCGAAGGCGCCGCCAAGCGTCTTCGACCGAAGCTCATGACCGTCGCGACCATGATCATCGGCCTCGTCCCCGTCCTCTGGAGCACCGGCACCGGCGCCGACGTCATGAAGCGAATTGCTGCGCCCGTGGTCGGCGGCCTCGTCACGTCGTTCCTGCTCGAGCTCACGGTGTATCCGGCGATCTTCGCCATTTGGAAAGGGCGCGGCCTACCAGACGTTGGATCTTGACGTGCGTCGGCTCCGTGCCACCGATGGATGCATGTTCACGGTGACCGGCGACGAGTACGACCGTTTCATGGGGCGCTATTCGGTGGCGCTCGCGCCGGTCTTCGCCGCGTTCGCGGGGGTCGAACCCGGAATGCGCGTCCTCGACGTCGGTTGCGGAACCGGTGCGCTGACCGTCGAGCTCGTGCGACGAACTCGCGACGGAATCGTGAGCGCGATCGATCCCGCCGAGCAGTTCGTCGAGGCTTGTCGCGCGCGCGCGCCCGGCGCCGACATCCGGGTCGGCCCCGCGGAGCGGCTGCCGTGGCCCGATGCCGACTTCGATTGCGTCCTCACGCAGCTCGTCCTGCCGTTCCTCACCGACGCGGACGCGGCGATGCTCGAGATGCGTCGCGTCGCGCGGCCCTCGGCAAATGCGGCGGCCTGCATGTGGGGGGCGGCAGACGAGATGGAGCTCGACGCCGCGTTCTGGCGAGCGGCCACCCGGGTGGACGCTTCCGCCGCGGACCGCCGGCGCATGCGGTTTCGCACCCGGAGCGAAACGGAGGCGCTCTTCCAACGCGCCGGATTCTCCCGCGTGGAGTCCGCGCCGCTCGACGTGACCGCGACGTACTCGACCTTCGAAGAATTCTGGCAGAGCCTCCTCGGCGCGGCCGGCAACATGGGCGCCTTCGTCTCGACGCTCGACCCCCCGCGTCTCCAGCGGTTCCGCGAGTCGTGCCGCGCTGAGCTCGGCGACCCCCAAGCGCCGTTCACGCTCCGCGCGCGGGCGTGGGCGGTGCGCGGAACGCGCTGAGCAGCGCTCTCAGGCCAGCGCGCCCCAGGAACCGAGGCGTCGCTCGGCGACGCCGACCACCTGGATGACTGAATCTTCCCGGCGGATGGAGAGCGCGCAGCGCTCAGGCCAGCGCGCCCGGGAACGGAGGCGTCGCCCGCCGACGCCGACCACCTGGATGACTGAATCTTCCCGGCGGATGGAGAGCGCGCAGCGCTCAGGCCAGCGCGCCCGGGAACGGAGGCGTCGCCCAGCGACGCCGACCACCTGGATGACTGAATCTTCCCGGCGGATGGAGAGCGCGCAGCGCTCTCACATCAGCGCGCCCGGGAAGATTCGAACTTCCGACTTTCGGTTCCGTAGACCGACGCTCTATCCAGCTGAGCTACGGGCGCGTGTCGTCCAGTGAAGGACGACGGGAGCGGCGTCATACCACACGCGGATTCGAAGGGAACCGGCGCGACGCGACGGCGCACTCAGCGCGACGTCGGCGCCCACGACTCCCGATCGACGCTGCGCAGCCTCCACCGTGGAGCGCGCCCCCCTCTGCGAAACCTGTGGAGAAACTGGCGCCTACGTGCCTCGAGCGTCCGTTGGCGCGCGCAGCCCCGGCCAGCGGCCCACGCAATTTTTGCGATGTAGGTATGCCAGTCGGACAGAGGCGCCCTGCGGAGGGGTTCTGGGCGGGCGCGATGATGGGGTTTGTCCGGGCGTCTGTGTTGTTTTGGAGGGCTGGCACGGGGCCTGCTAAAGAGGCTTCTCGCTAGCTGCAGGGTAACTTTGGAGCTTTTCTTCGCTTGATTAGGATGACGGTCTGCCGACCAGCTGCCGTCGCTTAGCTTAGAGCCTTAGCCCCTTCCTTGGTTTTCTAGCTTCTTATTGGCTTCGAGGTCGTAGATGACCCGCAGGCGTTCCGGCGCTTAGCGGGTCGTCTCATTTTCGGCTTCGGTTTCGTGTGAATGAACGCGAGGGGCGGCCTGGTCATTCCGGGGTTTTCGACGCCGTTTCGCCGGGGGCGGCGGGACCGGCCGTGAATACGAAATCGGTGGGCGCTTCTGCATGGCAGCCCACGCAAAGAGACAATGCGCCTCGCGCAACGACGCTGCCGTCGGGGCTGGCGACCACGAAGGCCCAGTTGCCGGACACGGACTTGGTCATCGCGTAGAGGTCACCTGGCGCGCCGGTGCCGGCGTCGCGATGGGACGCCGCGACGACGAAGCCCGGCCGCAGGCTCTGCCCGCGTACGAGCGCGCGATAGGCGGCAAGGTCGTCGCGCGGCACCCGGACATCGACCACGAAGCCTGCGCTGTGCCCGCGCGACGGGAACGGGGCTCGAACCGGGGCCCAGGTCGCGACGTCGCTCGCGAGCTCCCAGCGCGCGCGAACAGGCGCCTTCGCTGCCAACCCCGACGCGGGGAGTGACGGTACGGCAGTCGGAGCAGCGCCGCACGCGACCACGAGGAAGGCTGCGACGAGCGCGCGCGCCGTCGCCGAACGAGAGCGCCGGACATCTCGACACGCGCGCCGCACGGGGCCATGGTACCGAGAAGAGATGCGGGGCACTCGATTCCTGCTCGGTTTATCGCTGATCGCCTGCTCCCATCAGCCGGCGTCTCCCGGGGCCGTGAGCCCGCCCGGGACGGCGACGACCGCTCCATCGACTCCCACGGGAATGAGCGTGCCTCAAACCACAGCCGCGGCGGGTGCAGGGAGCGCGACGTCGCCTGTGATCGCGGCGCAAGCGACGGCGGACCCTGTCGCGGCGCTCTCCGATTCGGACGCGCCACGAGGCTGGCTCGGGGTCGAACTGGAGGCCCTCGGGACCGGTGAAGCCGGCGTGGGCGTCGCGCACGTCGTGCCGCACTCGCCGGCAGAAGCGGCGGGACTTGCGGCCGGAGACGTCATCGTCCGGCTCGACAACGACGCGGTCTCGACGCCGAGCGAAGTCGTAGCGGCGGTATCCGCGCGGCACGCCGGCGTGAAGGTCGCGGTCATGTTGAAGCGCGCCGGCGCCGACCGCCTCGTCGCGGTGAACCTCGGCGTGTTCCCCGAAGAGACGGATCTGATGCGGATGAACTTCGTCGATCGGCCGGCGCCGCCGTTCGAAGCGCTCGAGACGGCGAAGGGGAACCTGACGCCGACGCTCGCGGCGCTCCGCGGTCAAGTCGTGGTCGTGGAGTTCTGGGCGTCGTGGTGCGTGGCCTGCCGCGCGATGATCCCGCACATGAACGAGTGGCACGAGAAATACGCCGCGCGCGGACTCCGCATCATCGGGATCACGAACGACCCGGTCGCGCGCGCCGCGACGGCCGCGTCGGATCTGGGAATGGAATACGCGGTCGCCTCCGACGAGACGGGGAAGACGTCGAGCGCGTATCAAGCGCACGCGATCCCGCTGGTGTTCGTCATCGATCGCGCCGGGACCGTGCGTGACGTGATGATCGGCTACGACTCGGACCGGTTTCCCGGCATGGACGACCTGCTGCGCCGTTTACTCGCGCAGAGCTGAGCCTCGAAGAGTCGAGAATTCGTGAAAGACGAAGAGCTACGCGCGCTCGCGGATCGGACGCTCCAGGGGGGCGCGCCGAAGTATCACGAGAAGAACCAGGCCGAGCACAAGCTGTTCGCCCGCGAGCGCATCGCACGCTTGCTCGACGCCGACTCGTTCGTCGAAGACGGCCTGTTCGCGAACGCCATGAGCGGCGACTTGCCGGCGGACGGCGTCGTGACCGGCGTCGGCACGCTCGACGGACGCGTCGTCGCGGTGATGGCGAACGACTCGACCATCAAGGCCGGTTCGTGGGGCGCGCGCACCGTCGAAAAGATCCTGCGCGTGCAGGAGACCGCGCAGAGCCTCGCGTGTCCGCTCTTCTATCTCGTCGACTCGGCCGGCGCGCGCATCACCGATCAGGTGGACATGTTCCCGGGTCGTCGCGGCGCCGGACGGATCTTCTACAACCAGGTGACGCTCAGCGGACGCGTGCCGCAGATCTGTCTCTTGTTCGGTCCGTCCGCGGCGGGCGGTGCGTATATTCCGGCGTTCTGCGACGTCGTCATCATGGTCGACGGCAACGCGAGCATGTACCTCGGCTCGCCGCGCATGGCGGAAATGGTGATCGGGGAAAAGGTCACCCTGGAAGAAATGGGCGGCGCGAAGATGCACACCAGCGTCTCGGGCTGCGGCGACGTGCTCGTCAAATCCGAAGACGAGGCGATCGCGTGGGCCAAGCGGCACTTCTCGTACATGCCGCAAAATCACGAACAGCGCGTGCGCCCGATCGAGCCGCGTCCGCCGAAGCCGGAACAAAGGCCGCTCGAACAAATCATCCTTCCGGACGAGAACAAGTCGTTCGACATGCGTGAAGTCATCGAACACGTGGCCGACGAAGGGTCGTTTTTCGAGCTGAAATCGCGGTTCGCCAAGGAAATCATCACGGCGTTCGTTCGGATCGAGGGGCACGCGATCGGCGTGGTCGCCAATCAGCCGAAGCATCTCGGCGGCGTCCTCTTCGTCGATAGCGCAGACAAGGCGGCGCGGTTCATTTCACTCTGCGACGCGTTCAACATTCCCTTGTTGTATCTGGCGGACGTGCCCGGGTTCATGATCGGCACGAAGGTCGAACGGCAGGGGATCATCCGCGCGGGCGCGAAGATGATCGCCGCGGTGAGCGAAGCGACGGTGCCGAAAGTGAGCGTCATCGTCCGCAAGGCGTACGGCGCGGGCCTGTACGCGATGTGCGGACCCGGGTTCGAGCCGGACGCTTGCATCGCGCTCCCGACCGCGTCGATCGCCGTCATGGGTCCGCAAGCGGCGGTGAACGCCGTCTACTACAACAAGATCGTCGCCGTTCCGGAGGGCCCCGAGCGCACCGCGCTCGTGGAAAAACTCCGCGACGAGTATCGAAAAGACGTGGACCTCGTGAAGCTCGCGAGCGAGCTCGTGGTCGACGCGGTGATTCCGTTCGAACGGCTTCGCGGCGAAGTCGCGGCGCGGTTTGCGCGCTACCGCGACAAGGTCGAGCCGCGACCGCCGAAGAAGCACCTCGTGCCGCCGATGTGAGGATGACGAACCGGCGAGTCATTTCGTGGTTCGCGGCGCTCGGGCTCGCGTGCGCCGCGAGCGACGCCGCCGCGGAGGTCGGCGTCCATGCGATCGCGCTGGCGCTCCAAGGCCGAACCCCGACGAAGCCGGCGCCGTACGGACTCCTCGGCGGCACCGGCGATCTTGCGGCGATCGTCGAAACGCCGGGAATCGACGACGCGAAGTCGGCCGGGCTACCGGCGCTCGGTGGACACTTCAGCGTCGTGCGCGCCCCGCTCGCCGACCTCGACGCGCTCGCGCTGTCGCACCCGGATTGGAAGATCACGTGGTCGCCGCCGCTGAAGCCGCTCCTCGACCACGCGGGCGCCTGGATCAACGCACCCGCGTATCGCAACGACACCGGGCTCACCGGCAAGAACGTCATCGTCGGCGTCATCGACACCGGCGCCGACGTCACGCACCCCGATCTGCAGAACGCCGACGGCACGACGCGCATCCGGTACCTCGTCGATTTTTCCAGGCCCGCGCGCGGCACGGTGCCCGGCGCGGAAGCGCGGTGCACTTCCGAGCACCTGAGCTGCGCGGTGTACACCGCCGCCGAGATCGACCAGCTCGTTGCTTCGCATCAGACGAACCTGATTTCGCCCGACGTCGTCGGTCACGGTACGCACGTGACGTCGCTCGCGGCCGGCAACGGCGGCGCCGCGAAGAAGTACGTCGGCATGGCCCCCGAAGCGTCGATCATCGTCGTCCGTGCGCTCGACGCGTCCAATCAGATCGTCGACTCGAATCTCGTCTCGGGTGCCGACCTTATTTTTTGGCTGGCCGAACAGGAAGGGGCGAAGGTCGGCAAAGAGCAGCTCCCCGCGGTCGTCAACTTGAGCCTCGGAAGCGACTTCGGACCGCACGACGGCTCGACGGCGCTCGAGCGCGATCTCGCGTCGATGGTCGGCCCCGATCACCCGGGCCGCGCGATCGTCGTCGCGGCGGGCAACAGCGCCGTCACCTACGACGCGGGCGTCATCGCCAAGGACACGCCGTACTTGTCGCCGCTCGGCATCCACACCGAGGTGAACGTTCAGGGACGCACGAGCGTGCTCGTCCCCATTCCGTCGCGCGCCCCGACGGCGAATGCCACCGAGCTCGACGGTGCGCTCGAGGTCTGGCTCTCGTTTCGTCCGACGGACGACATCAGCGTCGGCCTCGATCGGAACGAAGGCACATGGGTCGCACCCGTGCCGCGCGGATTCGGACAAAGCTCGCCGGCGCTGCCCGACGGGGGGCCGCCTGACACGGCGACCGAGACGATCATCAACGGAGTCGGCACCGAGCTGTCGGAGGCGTCGAGCGACGCGGATGGCGGCACGCCGCCGGTCGACACCGAAGCCGCGGCGGTGATCATTCAAGGCACCTGGTCCGCCTCCGAGGTGTTTCGGATCCGCCTCGAAGGGCACGGCACGGCGAATCTCTGGCTTCAGGGCGCGGGCGATCTGGATCCCGAAGGCGGAGGCGGCGCGTTCTTCCCCGCCGCGACCGCGCAGGGCACGATCAGCATTCCGGCGGCCAACGCGGGCCTCATCGCCGCGGGCGCGACCGTGAACCGCGTCGACTGGACGGACATCGACGGCGATCCGATCTCGGTTTCGATCTTCGGCACACCCGACTCGCTCGGGTTCTTCAGCTCGGCGGGGCCGACGGCGGATCTGCGGATCAAGCCGGATATCGTCGCGCCCGGCGCGTTCGTCGTCGGCGCGATGAGCCGCGACGCGAACCCGTCGCGGAGCCCGGTGAGCATTTTCGCGGGCGGCGGCGGCTTTTGCCGGCCCTCCGCCGATTGCGCGCTCGTCGACTCGACGCACGCCGTCGCCGTCGGCACGTCGATGTCGTCGCCGATCACCGCGGGCGCCATCGCGCTGCTCCTCGCGAACGACCCAACGCTCACCGAAGATCGCATCCTGACGTTGCTCCAGGCCGGCGCGCGACACCCGGGCGGCGCCGTGCCGCTCGACGCGCAGCTCGGCGCAGGGGTCGTCGATCTCGAGGGATCGCTCGACGTCGCACGCGCTCTCGCCACTCCGGTTTCACGAGAGCCCGTCGCGTCGAAGAGCTGGGTCACGTTCGGACAGTCGTACGCCCATCCGGATCCGACGTGGGTCGTCCCGGCGTTGCTACAGCTCCGCGATCAGAGCGCTCGCGCCGCCGACGGGTTCGACCCCGCGCTGCTCCACGTCGCCGTCGACGGCGGGGTCGTCGCACGGAAGCTCACGAAAGAGGCGCCGGGCTTGTATGCCTTCGGCGTCGCCGCGAGCAACGGCTCGGGCGGAGCGAACCTCGCCGTGAAGGTCACCTACGGCACCGCGGTGCTCGCGAGCGCGTCGCTGCCGATCGGCGTGGACGTGAACGTCGTGCGCGAAGGATTCTCGGCGCAAGGCGGCGCGTGTGCGATCGGCGCGCCGCATCCGGAGAGCGACGCGGGGTTCACGCTCGTCGGTGCGCTCGGGCTTACTGCTTGGCGACGTAGACGGAGTAGGCGTGCGGTTCGAAGGGCTCGAAGTCGGGGTCGAACGGATAGCTCGGCCCGAGCCCGCCCAGGTTCGTCCCGACGATGAGCACGCCGGCCGCGCCGGAAAGATCCTCCACGGTTCGCTCGACGTGAGTGCCACGCTCGAGAAACGGCACGTCGACGGTGCGCAGCGCACGACCGTCCGGTCCGACCAACACCACGGACCAGGCAAACGCGACAGGCGGTTCCCAGTCGAACGACAACGTGAGCGTCGACTTCGCGGGCGGCGAGTCCATCGATACCCAGAGGTACGTCGCGCCTAGTGGAAATACGGCGCGCGACGGCGCGAGGTTTCGCGGCAACGACGAAAAAGGGACGCTCCACTCGAAGCGCACGCGCCCGAAGTCCCCCGTGAAGGCGAGATCGGGAAACGCACCCCCGGCGTCGCGGGTGCCCATGAACGCGCGCGCCACGGCGAACCGGCAGAGCTCGCGCGCGAAATCGGTCGACGTCGCGCCGAACGTCGTCCGGAGGACGTCGAGGGTGTCCGGTTCGTTCACCCAGCGCTCCGCAAGCGGACTCCGCGCGCGACCCGAGAGGACGAACGTTGCCAAAGGCAGCGCCCCGGGGTCGCCGCGTCCTTTGTCACGGTCGAGGTAGTCGAGGAATGCGGCGCTGCCTTCGGCGTACCGCGAGGGCTCTCGCGCCACGGTCGACCGCTCGGGTGCGCTTTGATAGTCGTCGTAAGCCGCAACGTCGGCGGATGTGGGTGAACCGACGACGAGCCACCAATAGGTGGCGAGCGCGCGACGCGAAAATGGCGTCTCGGAGGCGTCGATCCCCCAGGCGATGGCCTCGCCGAGGCAGAGCGTCGCGTCACGGTCGATCGCAGGGTCGCTCGCGCCGAGCACGCAGTACGCCGACGCAGCGTCGTGCGACACGACGACGTCGGGCGCGTCCGCTTCCACGCGCAGCGGTGAGGCGTCGCGGAGCAAATACAGGTCGAGCGACGGGCCGCCCCCTCGAGCGTCATCGGGCAGCGGAGCCGGCGCGTGGAGCACGCCGACGAGCCGCTCGTAGGCCCGCTCGAGAGCCCCGAGGGCAGTCATCACTTCCGTATCTGAAACGGTCTTCGCGGCGTGGACACAGAGCGGGAATCGAAACGAGCAGGCGGCGGGTGCGTCCGCGCCGGGCGGGCGAGGCGGAAACTCCGTCTGCGCACCGAGTGGGAGAGCGACGCTGAGCGGCGCCGGTTTTCGCCGTATCGGCGGACCCGTGATCCCGCGGAGGATCTGCGCCTCGGTCGTCGCGAGGTCGCTTCCAACCACGAGCCCGGCCGCAGCGAGGCAAACGCCGAGGCGACGCGCGACGTTCCGGAACCGCTGGGATTTGACAGCGCGTCGCACAGCCCGCCTATACTCTCAAAACCTCCCTCGAGCGCGCCAGCTGCTCGTATCGCATGACCGAACGCTTCAATCCCACTCACGCCGTCCGGTTCGAGATCGGGCGTGGTCGCGTCTCGATCGACGGATCGGATGCTCGGCTCCTCATTCCGGCGGATGCGCTCGGACGTCTCTGCGAGAGCGCGAGCGACGAAGGGATCAAGGATTTCGGGCGTCGCGTCGGCACCGATATCGGGCGCCGCGTCGCGTCGCGCCTCGGTGAAGGCGCTTCCGTCGCGGCGATGGTCGAACATCTCGGCGGCGATCTCGCGCTCGTCGGAATGGGATCGCTCAGCGTCGAAGTCTGGGGCCGCGCGCTGGTGCTCAACGTCGTCGATTCGCCGCTCGGCAAAGACGGTGACCGTCTGCTCGCAGCGGTTCTCGAAGGCGCGATCCAGCGCGCGATGGCGCGCGACGCGGCGGTCGTGCCGATCGAACGCGTCGACGGCAAGGTGCGCCTCGTCGTGGTGAACCCGATGACGGCGTCCAAAGTCCGGAAGTGGCTCGCCGACGGGGTCTCCTGGGGTGACACACTCGTCCGCTTGAACTCGCAGTCCGCTTAGCGCGCGCGAAGGCACGCTCACAGTGAACGTCCAAGACCGCATCCAGAAGCTCGAATCGCTGCTCGGCCGTATTCGCACGAATGCCGCGCGTCCGCGCGTTCGCTCGTCGGTCGGCGCCGCCCCGGCGCGCCCCGCGGCAACGTCGAACGACGTCGTCGCAAAGCCCCCGTCGAAACTCGACGACGCCATCGACGCGTTCGAGGACGCGCCCGCCCGGGCGTCTTCGTTCCACGCACCCGTGGTGTCGCGCGATCCGCCGCTCGCGAGCGAACGACCCGAGCCGCAGCCCGAAGTCGACGTGGCGCCCGCGGAAATCGAAGAGCTCGACATGATGGATGCCGACATCGTCGAGCTCGGCGAAGAGGCGGCGGGCGCGATGAATGCCGCGCCGGCGGAAGAGGTCCCTCTCGAGTCGTTCGACGAGCCGATCCCCGAGTCGGCGCCGCGCGCTGCGTCCGCTGCGTACGACCAAGAACCTCCGGTCAAGACGCCTCCGCCGGAGTCGGGTCGCCAGGCGACGGCCGCGTCGTGGGACGAGCCGACCGCGGCAGACGACAACTTCGGCGACGACGCCGGGCTCGAAGCCGATCTTTCGGGCGTTCCAATGTCGAACCGCGCCGTCGCGGTCGGCCCGACCATGGAGCAGCTCGGCGAAACGGTAGAGCTCGAGGGCGCCGACGCCCCCCCGGCGATCCTCGAGCTTCACGCGCCGGAAGCCACCGGCGCTCACGACGTACCGGACGAGCTCGAGCTTCCGCTACCCGGGCAGGGCTTTCCCGGCGCCTACGACGGCGCCCTCTCGCCGCCTGCCGAGGCCAGCGCGGATCTCGAACGCCACGCCGCGCCGGAAGCGCGCAGCGTCGACATCGCCGAAGAAACGCGAAACCTCGCTCACGACGCACTGCTCGCCGACGCCGTCGTCGCGCCGCCCGTCGCGTCACTCTCGCCGAACTCGCTCGTCGATGTCTCGGCACAGACGGTTCGTGCGAGTCGTCCGATTCTCGTGCAGCGGCCCGAGGTCGAGTCCGCGCACGCGGCCGAGGTCATCGTCGACAAGCCCCAGAAGACGCCCGAGACGTTCGCCGAGCTACTGGACGCTTCGCTCGAGCTCGACGTCTGACCGGCGCTCGGGCTCCGCGAGCCACAGAACCGGCTCGTCCTTGAGCCACGTGCGCTGACGCCGCGCGAACACCCGCGTCTTTCTCACGATTTCTGCCGCAAGCTCGTCGCGCTCGAAGACGCCGCGAGCGAGCGCCTCGGCGATCTGACGATAGCCGACCGCCTTCATCGGTCGCGCGTCGCCGAAGCCGTCGGCGAGAAGCGCGCGCACCTCGTCGACCCAGCCCGCGTCGAGCATCGCCTGCGTGCGCGCGGCGATCCGCCCATCGAGCTCGGGACCCGTTCGCTCGATGCCCACGAGGCGCGCAACGTGACGTCGCTCGCGAAAGCCGTGACGTTCGTGCCACGTCGTGAGCGGCACACCGCTCTGCTCGTACACCTCGAGGGCGCGACTCACGCGGACGAAATCGTTCGGCGCGAGCCGCTCGGCCGCGACCGGATCGACCGCCGCGAGCCGCCGATGGAGCGCGTCGCGCCCTTCGGTTTCAGCGACCGCCCGATGCGCGTCGCGGATCGCCAGATCACCGGGCGGCGCCTCCGCGAGCCCGTACAGCAGAGCGCGAACCCACAGGAACGTGCCCCCGCACACGATCGGCACGCGGCCGCGCCCGCGAA
>Ga0265320_10000767_pt1 | contig 24617 bp, 20 predicted proteins | sample 4827metaG_FD_202087 | JGI IMG/M metagenome (GOLD analysis project Ga0265320, IMG submission 202087) | Rhizosphere microbial communities from Carex aquatilis grown in University of Washington, Seatle, WA, United States - 4-8-27 metaG | ecosystem: Host-associated > Plants > Roots > Rhizosphere >...
TACCATAGGTGGATGCGCACATCCCTTTTCCGGGCCGCCATTCTCCTCGTCATCCTTGGGAACGCCGAGGGCGAGACGCTCAAGCTCGCCACGTACAACGTCGAAAACTACGGCATCTTCGACCGGATGACCGAGTCCGGGTTTCGAAGCGCCTATCCAAAGCCAGAGGCGGAGAAGCGGGCGCTCCGCGTCGTCATCCGGGCGCTCGACGCCGACGTGCTCGCGCTGCAGGAAATCGGCTCCCGGTCCGCGCTCGATGAGCTCCGCCGGGACCTGTCCGCCGACGGGCTCGACTACCCGCATTCCGCCTTCCTCGAGGCGGCGGATCCCGAGAGGCATGTCGCCCTCCTGTCGAAACGGCCGTTCAGGGCGGTGAGGCCGCACGCGGACATCGCCTTCGCCTTTCACGGCGAGACGGTGCGCGTGAAGCGGGGCCTGCTCGAGGTTGTGCTGGGTGCGTCTTCGGGCGACATCACGGTCTTTGCCCTTCACCTCAAGAGCAAATTGACGGAGCGCGACGATGATCCGGAGGGGGTTCTTCGCAGGGAGGCCGAGGCGAGCGCCGTGCGCGGTTGCATACGGCGGAGGTTTCCGGACCCGGCTTCCGGGCGTTATGTGATCCTCGGCGATTGCAATGACGGGGCGCACAGCGCCGCCCTCAGGCGCCTCGAACGTTCGGGAGACACGGTTTTCTTGCTCGAAGTGCCGGCGGCCGACAGCCGGGGAGAGACATGGACGGAAGCCTATGGACGGGGGGATTCGTACTCGCAACTCGACCACATTCTCGTGTCACCCGCGCTTGCGCGGACCGTGCGCGGAAGCGCGGCCCGCATTTGCGACGTCCCGGAGACGATGGCGGCGAGCGACCACCGGCCGGTGTGCGCGGTGCTCGAACTCGGTCCCGCGATTCCCTGAATTCCGCCGCTCAGGGCATCCCGACCGGCGCCGTGACCGCGACGGGCACCGTCACCTGGCCGCCGCTGCCGTAGCCCTTGAGGACCAGGCTTCCGGTGCCGGGCTTTCCGCCCTGGACCGCGACGGTGACGCTCGTCTGGCCCTCGGGCACGACGACTTCGGGCATGATGACACTCTCAGGAATGTCGGTCGTGACCTCGAGGAGGAGTCCGCCCGAGGGCGCGGGCGTGGTCAGCGCAAAGGTGACGTTCAGCTGCTCGCCCGGGGCGAGCTTCAGCTCCGCGGGAGTGACGGTGACACTGGTCGGATCGACCCTGAATGTCCCGATGGGGGAGGTGCCGGCAGCGCTCGCGAGGCTGACCTGGTAATTGCGCCCGGGAGCGAGCGACGGCACGAAGAAGCTGAGAGAGGTCGAGGATTCAAACACGGTGCGCGTGGGGGCTCCGTCGAACGATATGACGTCCTGGGCGGTGAACCCGCGGCCGAGGACGGCGACGCGCGCCCCGATCGGGCCGCGGTTGCCCTCCAGCGAAAGGACGTAGCGGTGCATGATCTTCGCCTGCGCCACGCCTGTGTAGGCCTGGTTCGGCGTCAGGGTGCCGTTGCCCTCGACATTGTAATCGACGAGGTAGTAGTAGGCGACGGTGTCCCGCCCCGGCGGAAGCTGGTAATCGAACTCGTAGATGCCCTCGCCCAGGGGGCTCGGCTTCATCGGGAAATTCTGCCCGTCGACGACGATGTGGGGGGCGATGCTTCCCGGGGAGATCGCGTTTCCGGCCGGATGCACGCGCAGCGTGAAGGTGTAGATCTGCGAGGGATTTTCCGGAAGCGAGGAGGGCGTCAGGTTGGTCAGGCTGACGCTTGTGCAGCCGGCGAGGAGCGCCAGGGCGGCGGCCGCGCCGAGCGCGGAAAGGATTCTACTCGCGGTAAAAACGCGTTGGAGGTGCATTGGGTTATGGCAGATGGTGTTGTCTAGTAATGATCGGCCCGCTCACAGAGCAAGCCAAAGGTGCGGCGGCGGCAACGCCGCTCGGTCTCTACGTGCACGTCCCTTTCTGCGCCTCGACCTGCGACTTCTGCGCCTTTTACCAGATCGTGCCGACCGCCGATTCCGTGGGAAGTTTCATCGAGGGCGTCGGGATCGAGGCAGGGATCGTGGACTGGCCCCGGCAGGTCTCGACCGTCTTCTGGGGGGGAGGGACGCCCGCCATGCTCGCGCCCCGCGACCTGGAGAGGCTGGCCGAGACGGTCCTGCGCCGGACCGGAGGGGCTCCCCTCGAGTGGACGGTTGAAATGGCTCCGGCCTCCGTCACGCCGGCCCGGCTCTCCGTGCTGCGCGAGGCCGGCGTCACCCGGCTGTCGATGGGGGTCCAGAGCTTCAATCCTGCGCGCCTCGAGGCGCTTGGCCGCAGGCACACCCGCGAGCAGGTTCTCCGCGCCTACGATCTTTCGCGGGCCGCGGGCTTCGACAATGTGAACCTCGACCTCATGTTCGCCCTGCCCGGGCAGGGCGAGGCGGAATGGGAGGCGGACATGGCCGAGGCCGTGGCCCTGGCCCCCGAGCACATCTCGACCTACTGCATCACCTTCGAGGAGGACACGGCGCTGTGGGCGCGCCTGGCGGCCGGCCTCGTGAAGCTGGATCCCGAGCGCGAGGCGCGGTTTTACGAGGCGACCTGGGAAACCCTTGCCGCGGCCGGATACGCCCAATACGAGATCGCGAATTTCGCCCGGCCCGGGCGCTCGTGCCTGCACAACATCAACACCTGGCGCATGCACGAATGGATCGGGCTCGGCCCGTCCGCCGCGTCGCAGCACGCGGGCTGGCGCGGCGCGAACGTCCCCGATCTCGCGCAGTGGCGGGAGGGCGTCGGCCGCGGCGAGCGGATGACGCGGGACCGGACCCGCCTTGCGCCGGCCCTCCTCGCCGAGGACGCGCTGATATTTGGGCTTCGGCAGAATGCGGGGGTTGATCTCGCCGAGTGGCGGGAGCGCTGCCCGGAGGCCCCTTGGGACGAGGCGACCCGGCTGCTCTCCCGCATGCAGGATGAAGGCCTCGTCCGCGCCGAGGGAAGCCGGGTCCTGCTCACGAGCCGCGGCCGGCTCGTGGCGGACGGCGTGGGTGCGGAATTGGTCGGGGTATTTGCTAGCCCTGATTCGGCGCCTGCATCTTCTCCACGGCGCGCAGGAGCGCCGTGAACTGGGGATGCGGCTTCAGGATGTCGAGATCGGGATCCTGCGACATCCAGGCAAAGTCCCTGTAGCCGAGCTCGACCGCGCGCTCGAGCGACCTCAGCGCGGCCGGCTTCCGGCGGCAAAGCGCGAGGCTGCACGCGAGGTTGTAGTGCGCGGTCGCATTGTCGGGCTGGAGGCGGACGAGCCTGCGGTCCATCCTCAGGCCGTCGGCGATGCGGCCGGTCTTGGTGTAAAGTCCTCCGAGCATCTCGATCACCTCGGTGTATTCGGCATTGCGCCTCAGCACGGCCTCGTAAAAGCCGATCTCGAAGGCGGGGTCCTGCTCCCTGGGCTTCGACATGTGGCTAGCCCTGCCTCGGGCAGGAACCGGTCGCCCGCAGGGTGTTGCAGCGCGCGCTCACCTGCAGCCGCTGCGTGACCGGCGTCAGATTCAGCTTGGAGGACACCGTGGTGCCGTACCATTCCATGAAGGGCGCGCTGATCTCGAAGATCGCGTTGCAGTCCAGGCATATCACCTGGGCCATCTGCGTGTTGGCGCCCTGGTTCAGGCGGTAGAATTTCTCGCCGGTCCCGATGTCGACCTCCCGCAGGAGGGCGCTCTCGGTCATCACGGGAAGGGTGCGATACACCGTGGCCCGCGACACGTTCCGCCGGATCCTGCGCGCGTGCTCCAGGAGCTGTTCGGCGGTGAAGTGCTCCTTTTGAGCGAAGGCCGCGGTGAAGATGGCCTTTCGCTGGTCGGTTACCCGCAGTCCTTTCTGCGCAAGAAACTTCCTGAACGTGTCGAATGCCGCCGGCGTGCTCACCGCGCAACTTTCTCGCGTCGACGGTCCGGCTGTCAATGCTGGCCCGGACTTGCAGCCGAGCGACAAGACACAGTTCGTGGGCGTCCATCCGCTTGCCGGATTCGACAAGCTGCTGCACTACCGGGTGCCGGAATCCCTGGCCTCGGCCGTCGGCATCGGGTCCCTGGTCCGGGTTCCCGTGCTGCGGAACATGTGCCTGGGGCTGGTCGCATCGACCGGCGCGCCGCGCGATTTCCCCGTGGATCGGCTCAAGACGGTGGCGCAGCTCGTCTATCCGTTCCCGGCCCTGACTCCGGATCTCCTCGAGCTGGCCCGGTGGATGGCCGGATATTATGACGCCCCGCTCGACGCCGTGATCGAGGGGATGATACCGGCGGCGGTGCGCCGGGGGATGGCCGTGAAGGAGGAGACACTGCTCGCGGTGGCCCGCCGCCTCGGGCCCGGCGAGCGCGCCAAGCTGGCCCGGCGCGCCCCCCAGCAGGAGCGGCTCTATGCGGTTCTCGAGCAGCAGTTCCGTCCGCAGCCCCGGGCCGTCATCCTGCGGCGGCTTGGGATCTCGCCGGGGGCTGCGACGGCCCTGGTGCGGGCCGGGGTCCTTCGCGAGGAAGTCCGGCGCGTGGAACGGGTGGCCTATCCCGAAGAGTGGGGCGAGGGCGAACTCGTGGCGGCGCAGCGGCTGGCGCTGAACGCCGATCAGGAGGCCGCCGTCGGTATTCTGTCCGCGGATGCGGCCTCGGGAGGATTCGGCGTCTCCCTGCTGCACGGGGTGACCGGCTCGGGAAAGACCGAGGTGTATCTTCGCGCGGTGGAGGCGGCGCTGCACGCGGGCGGAGGCGTGATCTACCTCGTGCCCGAGGTGGCGCTCACACCGCAGACCGTCGCCCGTCTGCGCGCCCGCCTCGCGGCGATGGCGCCGGCGCACCGCTGCATCGTCTGGCACAGCCACCTCGGGGAGGGGGAGCGGCTCGACGGCTGGCTCGCGCTTGCCGCCGGGGAGGCCCGCGTCGTCGTCGGCGCCCGTTCCGCCGTGTTCGCCCCCGTGCAAGACCTTCGGCTCATCGTCGTGGATGAGGAGCACGAGCCCGCCTACAAGCAGGCGGAGACGCCGCGCTACCACGGGCGGGATGTCGCGGTCATGCGGGCCAAGATCGCGCGGGCGCGCTGCATCCTCGGCTCGGCGACACCGTCGCTGGAGAGTTTTTCGAACGCGGTGTCCGGCAAGTACAGGCTTCTTGAACTCCCGCGCCGCGTGGACGGCCGGCGCCTGCCAGACATCCATATTGTGGACATGAGGATCGAGATCACCCGACAGCGGGGCTTTACGTCGCTTTCAAGGCGACTCGTCGAGGCGATGCGCGAAAGGCACGAGCGCTCCGAGCAGACGATCCTCTTCATCAACCGGCGCGGCTATTCGTCCTCGATGCTCTGCACGAGCTGCGGGCACGTGGAGTCCTGCGCGCATTGCAGCATCAGCCTCACCTACCACCGCGCCGACGAGACCCTTCGCTGCCACCTCTGCGGTGAGCAGCAGGCGGCGCCCGCCCGCTGCCCGCAATGCGGCGCGCCCGATGTCCGGTGGCGGGGCCTCGGCACCCAGCGCGTTGAGGAGGCGGTCCGCCGCCTGCTGCCCCGGGCGCGGCTCGCGCGCCTGGACGCGGACACCATGTCGAAGAAGAACGCGTTCCGGAAGACGCTCGGCGATTTTCGCCTCGGCAAGATCGATATCCTGATCGGCACCCAGATGATCGGCAAGGGGCTGGACTTTCCGAATGTGACCCTGGTCGGCCTCGTGGACGCCGACATATCGATGCATATGCCCGACTTCAGGGCCAATGAGCGCACCTTCCAGCTCCTGGTCCAGGTGGCGGGCCGGGCGGGCCGGGGCGATCGCGCCGGGGAGGTCGTAGTGCAGACCTTCACTCCGCAAGCCGGCCCGATCCAATTTTCCCGGCATGCCGACTATGCGGGCTTCGCAGCCGCCGAGCTGGAGCAGCGGCGCGCCTTCCGATATCCGCCCTATCGGCACATCGTGCACCACCTTTTGCGCGGGCCGAATTCGGAAAAGCTAAAATTCTTCTCCGAGCAGTGGGCGCGGGCGGTGGCCGACGCATTCGGGGCGCGGATCGAGGTCCGGGGCCCCGCGCCGTCCGCGATCGAGAAGATCAAGGACGAGTACCGCTGGCAGCTTTGGTATTTCATGGCGTCGGTGACCCCGGTGATCGGCGAACTGTCCCGGCTGCGGGCGGCCTTCAAATGGCCGGATGACATCGTTCAGACGCTGGACGTGGACCCGATGAGCATTATGTAGGTGCCTACCCATCGAACCCCCGTGAATCCAAGGCGCCTGCTCATTGCCCTTTTCTCGATCCTTTTCGCCGGCCTGACCGCGTGGGTGGTGCTCTTCTTCATCGACACGCGGGAGGAATATGAGCGCCAGCGAGCGATGGAGATCGAGAACCGGCGGCGGCTCGACGAGGCGGAGCAGCAGCTCCAGAGGCAGGAGACCATCCTGCGCCGCCTAAGGACGGATCCCGCCTACGTGGAAAAGGTCATCCGTTCCAAGCTCGGCTACGCGAAGCCGGACGAATGGATCTTTCGTTTCGAGGAATGAACATAATAGACGAATTCGAAAAGGCGGGCCAGGCCCAGGTCTTCGCGTTCTTCAAGGGGCTCGACGCCGCGGCGCGGGAGCGCCTGCTGGCCGAGGCCGCCGAGATAGATCTCGCGGAGCTCAAGCAGCTCCGCGACACGATGCTCGGGGGGCACGGAGCAGCGCTGCCAACCGAGGGGCTGGAGCCCGGGCCCTACGAACCCCTGCCGGAGCACGGCGGCGACGCCGACGCATGGACCCGCGCGCGGGCCGTCGGCGAGGGAGCCCTGCGCGCCGGCCGGGTGGCCGCATTCACGGTATCCGGCGGCCAGGGCACGCGCCTGGGCTACGACGGCCCAAAGGGGACGTTTCCGGTGACGCCCGTAAAGCAAAAGCCGCTTTTCCAGGTATTCGCCGAGAAGATCCTTGCGGCGGGCAGCCGTTACGGGCGCCCCCTGCACTGGTTCATCATGACCAGCCACCAGAACCACGCGGCCACGGAGGCGTTCTTTTCCGAGCACAGGCATTTCGGCATGGATCCCGGCCGGGTGCATTTTTTCCGCCAGGGCCGGATGCCCGCCGTGGATTTTGGCGGGAGGATCCTGCTCGAGGCGCCGGGGGCGATAGCGCTCTCGCCGGACGGCCACGGCGGCTCGCTGCGGGCGCTCCTTCGAAGCGGAGCGCTCGACGCGATGCAGGAGGCCGGCGCGGACACGCTGAGTTATTTCCAGGTGGACAACCCCCTGGTGCGCTGCGTCGACCCGGCCTTCATCGGCTGGCATCTGCTCAGCGGATCGGAGATGACGAGCAAGACCGTCCCCAAGGCCTACCCCGAGGAAAAGCTCGGGCATTTCTGCATCCAGGACGGAAAGCTGGCAGTCATCGAATATTCCGACCTTCCGATGGAGCTGCAGCGGGAGACGGGAAAGGACGGACGGCTGCGTTTTCGGGCCGGAAGCATCGCGATCCACGTCCTCGACAGGGAATTCGTCCGGAGGGTCGCGCTTCCGGGATCCGGGTCCGCGCTCCCCTTTCACCGCGCGGAGAAGAAGATCCCGACGATCGACGCGGCGGGGGCGCCCGTGAAGCCCGGCAAGCCGAACGGGATCAAATTCGAGATGTTCGTCTTTGACGCGCTGCCATTCGCGCAGCGACCGCTCGTCATCGAGACGCGCCGCGCCGACGATTTTTCCCCCGTCAAGAACGCCGAGGGCGTGGATTCCCCCAGGAGCTGCCGGGACGACCAGTTGCGGCAGTTCGCGCGCTGGCTCGTCTCCCAGGGTGTTCGCGTCCCCCGGGACGCGACGGGGCTTCCGGAGCATCCGATCGAGATATCTCCGCTTTTCGGCTACGATGAGGAGTCGTTCGCGGAGGCCTGGCGCCGGCTGCCGGACAAGCCGGCGATCGTCCCCGGACTTTATCTGGAATAAGGCGGATTATTCCCCTTGAGTGCCGCGACCCGATGAACCCCGCAGATTCCATCCAGGCAGCCCGCGCGGACGGGCGGCTTCTTCCGTCCGCCGCGGACAATCTCGCGGCCTTTCTCGCGGCCGGCCTGCCTCCCTGGGCGGAGGCGGCCATCGGGGAGCTTGTGGCGGCGGGCGCCTGGGGGGAGTTGAACGACCGATTTTACCGCTATCTCGAATTCGGCACGGGCGGAATGCGGGGCCGGACGATAGCGACGGTTCCCGCCGCATCCGAGCTGGGCCTGCCCGATCCCCTCGGCCAGCCCGAGCACGCCGCGATCGGCAGCAACCTGATGAACGACTTCACCCTCGTGCGGGCGACGGTCGGCCTCTACCGCTACACGCTCCGGTGGCAGCGGGCCCGCGGCTTCGAGGCGGCGCCCCGCCTGGTGATCGCCCACGACATGAGGTATTTCTCGCGGCATTTCTGCGAGCTCGCGGCCTCGGCATGGACCCGGCTCGGGGGCAAGGCGTATATTTTCGACGGGCCGCGCCCGACGCCGCAGCTGAGCTTCAGCGTCCGCTGGCTCCATGCCCACGCCGGCATCGTCGTCACGGCCAGCCACAACCCGCCCCATGACAACGGATTCAAGGCCTACTTTGATGACGGGGCGCAGGTCGTTCCGCCGCACGACGCCGGCATCGTCGCCGAGGTGAACGCCGTGCCGCTGGCCGATGTCGGGCCGTTCCTCGAGAAATCGCTTTCGGGCGTCACAGGCCTCACCTGGGAGGCGGACGACGCCTACCTGACGGTGGCCGCGAAGGCCGCGCTCGATCCGGCGGTCTTCCGCGGAAAAGCGCTGAAGGTGGCCTTCACGAACATCCACGGGACGGGCGCCGTCCACGTCATGCCCCTCCTGATCCACGCCGGCTGCGCCGTGCACGAGGTGCGCGAGCAGCTCTGCTTCGACCCGCGCTTCCCGACGGTCAAGTCCCCAAACCCGGAGAACGCGGAGGCGCTGTCCCGGGCCATCGCCCTGGCCGAGCGGGAATCCTGCGACGTCGTGCTTGCGACCGACCCCGATTGCGACCGGATGGGGGCGGCCGTGCGAAACCGCTCCGGCAAGATGGAACTCGTCACGGGGAACCAGATCGGAGCCCTGCTCGCGGACTACCGGCTTCGCAAATACAAGGAGCTCGGATGGATCCCGCAGGAGGGAACGCCCCGCGCCTGCATCATCAAGACATTCGTCACCACCCGGCTCCAGGACGCCATCGGGCGGGCCCACGGCGTGACGGTCATCAACACCCTGACCGGCTTCAAATGGATCGCCGCCAAGCTGCGGCTCTACGAGGACCGCCTCAAGGCGGTCCTCGGGCCCGATTTTAACTACGACGCCGTCGGGCTGGACGCCCGCGCCCGCCTGCAGCTCGGCAATGGTGGCACCTTCTTCGTCTTCGGCTCGGAGGAAAGCTACGGCTACCTGCCGAACGACGCGGTTCGGGACAAGGATGGCAACGCGGCCTGCCTGATGTTCGCCGAGCTCTGCGCGTGGGTAAAGGCGCGCGGCATGACCGTGCCGGAGTACCTCGATGAAATCTTTCTCAAATGCGGATTCTACCTCGAGGGGATGATCAACCTCTACTACGAGGGCGCGAGCGGCAACGCGAGGATCAGGCGCATCATCGAGACCTACCGGACCGCGCCGCCGACCGCCTTCGGGGATGTCCGGGTGGCCGCATTCCAGGACTTTGGAAGCGAGCGGATTCTCGATCCGGACGGCGAGGAGATCCCGCAGCAGGACCTCTACGTCGTGACGCTGTCGAACGGGATCAGCTACGCCGCGCGCGGCAGCGGAACGGAGCCCAAGATGAAGTTCTACCTCTTCGCCGAGGAGAAGGTGGCCTCTGCGGGGGAGCTGCCCGGGGTCAAGGCGCGCGTCCGGGCGGAACTGGACCGCCTGGCCAAATTGATCGAGGCGGACGCGCACGCGCGCGCCGGGATCTGAGCGCTCAGAGAAGCAGAAGCGAGGGCTTCTCGAGCACCTCGCGGAGGGCCGCGAGGAACCGGGCGCCGACGGCGCCGTCGACGACCCGGTGGTCGCACGAGAGGGTAAGGTTCATGGTCTGTCCGATCACGATCTGCCCGCCGCGGACCACGGGCTTTTTCACCGTGGCGCCGACGGCGAGGATGGCGGCGTTCGGCGGATTGATGATCGCGCTGAACCGGTCGATTCCCATCATCCCCAGGTTGGAGACGCAGAAGGTGCCCCCGGTGTAGTCGGCCGGCGCCAGCTTCTTCTCCTTGGCGCGCTTCCCGAGGGCCCTGGCCTCCGTGCTGATCGCGACCAGGGTCTTCGACTGGGTGTCCCGGATCACGGGCGTGATGAGGCCATCCTCGATCGCAACGGCGAATGAGACGTGGGCTTCGTCGTGCTGCCGGATTCCGGGCTGGCCCTGGCCCGATTCCCAGGAGCAATTGACGGCGGGAACGCTCCGCAGCGCCTCGGCCGATGCCTTGAGGATGAAGTCGTTGACCGACAGCTTCACGCCATCCGCCTCGAGCGAGGCGTTCAGCTGCGCCCGAAGGTCCAGGAGCGGGCCGGCATCGATCTCGATATCGAGGTAAAAATGCGGAATCTGGGTTTTCGCCTCGAGCAGGCGGCGGGCGACCGTCGCGCGCATGTTCGATGCCGCCGTGAATTTTCCCGTGCCGGTGATCCCGGTAACAATTTCGGCCGGCTGGCTCCGAGGCGCCGCCGGGATCGGCGGGGCGGAAGCCGCGGCGAGGACGTCCGCGCGCACAATCCGTCCGCCCGGCCCGCTGCCGGCTATGCCGGACGGATCGATGCCGCGGCCGGCTGCGAGCTTCCGGGCGAGGGGAGAGATGCGGATGCGGGCGCCGGGAGGGCGCGCCGCGGGGCCCGGGGCGGCCGCGGGCGGCGCTCCGGGAGACTTTGCGGCGGCGGCGGCGGGCGGCGGCGGCGCGGCAGCAGCGGGCGCCGCGGGGGCATCCACCTTTTCGCCGGCCTTTCCGATCGCACAGAGGGCTGCGCCGATCGGAACCTGCGATCCCGCAGGCACAAAAATCTTCAGGAGGACGCCGTCGAAGAAGCTCTCGAGCTCCATGGTGGCCTTATCGGTCTCGACCTCGGCCAGCATGTCGCCGGTCTTCACGGCCTCGCCCTCCTTCTTCAGCCATTTCGCCAGCGTTCCCACCGTCATGGTGTCGCTGAGCTTTGGCATGTCGATGATGTCAGGCATAGAGGGAAAAGAAAAAGCGGAAAGCGGAAATCGGAAGGCGGGAAGGGAAGATGAAAAGCGGAAGGCGGGAAGGAAAAGCGGAAATCGGAAGGCGAATTCGGAAATCGGAAGGCGGAAAAAATTTCAGCGGAGGAGCTGGATGGCGGCCTGGAGGATGCGCTGGGGATTTGGGAGCTGCTCGGCCTCGAGCGGGGGGCTGTAGATTGCGGGCGCGTCGATCGCGGAGACGCGCTTAATGGGGGCGTCGAGGTCGTCAAACGCCTTCTCCTGGATCATGTAGGCGAGCTGGGAGGCGATGCCGCAAAAGGGCTTGTTCTCCTCGACAAGGAGGACGCGGTGCGTCTTGCGCACCGAGGCGAGGACGGTCTCCTCGTCCAGCGGGCGGATCGAGCGGAGGTCGACGACCTCGGCCGAGATGTCGTGCTCCTGTTGCAGGAGCTGGGCTGCAGCGAGCGAATTGATGACCGCCCGGCCGTGGGCGACGATCGTAAGGTCCTTGCCCGCGCGCTTGATGTCCGCGAGGCCGAGGGGAATCAGGTATTCCTCCTCGGGGACCTCGCCCTTGTCCCCGTAGAGAATGGTGTTCTCCATGAAGAAGACGGGATCATTGTCCCGGATCGCGGACTTGAGCAGGCCCTTGGCATCGTAGGGAGTGGCCGGGCAGACGACCTTCACGCCGGGGTGGTTTGCGCAGACGTTCTCGGGGGTGTGCGAATGGGTCGCGCCAACGTTTGTTCCGCCGTTGGCGGGGCCGCGGATGACGATGGGGCAGTTGATCAGGCCGCCGGACATGTAACGGACGTTCGCCGCGTTGTTCAGGACCTGGTCGAAGCACACCGAGTAGAAGGACCAGAACATGAGCTCGATCACGGGCCGGATGCCGAGCATGGATGCCCCGATCCCCAGTCCGACGAAGCCGGCCTCGCTAATGGGCGTGTCCACGATCCGCCTGGGTCCGAATTTCTCAAGAAGCCCGTCGGTGACCTTGTAGGCACCGTTGAACTGCGCGACTTCCTCGCCCATGACGACGACGTTGGCATCGCGCGCGAGTTCTTCGGCGAGCGCGTGTCGGATGGCTTCGCGGTAGGTGATGACGGGCATGGGAAATGAAAAGCGGAAAGCGGAAAGCGGAGGGGGAAGGCGAAATGAAAAGCGGAAATCGGAAAGCGGAAAGCGGAGAAATGTGACGGAAGGAAAAAGCGAAGGGCGAAAAGCGGAAAAAGGATGCGGAACCTAGTCGAAGAAGATGCGTCCTTGGGATTTCTTTTCCGAGGGGTTGTCCTCCTCCCAATAGACGTCGCGGGTGATGTCCTCGACAGAGGGGTAGGGGCTCGCCTCGGCAAATTCGGCCGACGTGTCGGCCTCGGCCCGCGCCTCGGCGTCTATCGTTCCGGCGAGCGCCTCGTCCAGGACCCCCTCGGCGATGAGGACATTCTGGAAGACCTGGATCGGATCCTTCGTCCTGCGGTATTCCTCGATCTCCATCTTCGCGCGGTACGTATTGTCCGGGTCGGCGACGGAATGTCCGCGGTAACGGTAGGTGCGGATCTCGACGACCGCTGGCTTGGATTCCTCGCGCGCCAGCCTGAGGAACTTGTCCATCGCGGCCCGCACTTCATAAAGATCATGGCCGTCGCACACGCCCCAGGCCATTCCGTATCCCTCGGCGCGCCTCGCGAGGTCCCCCGCCGAGGATCGTGCCTGGCTCGTGCCCATCGAGTAGCCGTTGTTTTCGATGACAAAGACGACGGGCAACTGCCAAAGGGCGGCGAGGTTGTAGGCCTCGTGCACGGCGCCCTGGTTGACGGCCCCGTCTCCCATGAAGGCCATGCAGGCCCCTTTGATTCCCTTGAACTTCAGGGCGTAGGCGATGCCGGCCCCGAGGGGCACCTGCCCGCCGACAATGCCATGGCCGCCCCAGAAATTGCGCGAAGGATCGAAGAAGTGCATCGAGCCTCCCTTGCCCTTGGAGCACCCGGTCGCCTTTCCGTAGAGCTCGGCCATCATGGGCTTCATATCCATGCCGACGGCGAGGGCGTGTCCGTGGTCCCGGTAGGCGGTGATGACGTGGTCGTCCTTGCCCATGAGCGAGCAGCAGCCGGCGGCGACAGCCTCCTGGCCGATGTAGAGGTGGAGGAAGCCGCCGATCTTTTTCGCCTGGTAGGCCCTGAGGCTGCGTTCCTCGAACCGGCGGATCCGCACCATCAGCCGGAAAAGGGAAATCTTCTGCTCGCGGGAGAGCGAAGCGTTTACCGGCTCCTTCGCGAAGCCCGCGCCTCCGGCGCTGCTGGCATCCCGATTGTCTTCTGTGGCGCTCGTCTTTTTGGTCACGATTGGGGCTAAAGTGTCAGGCGGAGGCTTCGGAAATCAAGCGTGGAAGTGGGGGCCTCGTCCGGGAAGCACCGAAAGGTCCTTCGCTTCCCCGCGCGCCAAGCCTTGCTCACGTCCGCTCAGGACCTTTCAGCGCTTCCCGGACTTCGGCCTGGGAAAGGGGAGATGAGCTCCGCAAATGCCGCTCCGAAGCCATTCCGATCAATTGAGTCACCGCGATCGCTGGAGGGAATGTGAGGAAAGAAGGGAAAGGGGGAGATCAGAGGATCTGCTCGTACACGATCTTCACGGGGCTGCCGGGGGCGCAGTCGGCGCGAAGGGCGACGAATCCGTCCCGGTGGCGGTCGTAGACCGGCCAGAGCGCGGTCCGGTCCGTCTCCGGTATGGGAAGCGCGTCCACGGCAGACCTCGAAAAGAATCCGAACCGGCCCTCGGCGATGTCGGGCGGCAGGCCGGGAGCGGGTTTCCGGCTGCGAAAAAGGAAGAGAAGCCAGTGCGCCTCGCCCTCGTAGGCCTTTTCCGCGATCATGGCAAAGAGGCGAAGGTCGTCGGGAACGACTGCGAAACCGGTCTCCTCGCGGGCCTCGCGGGCGGCGCATTCGAACGGGGATTCGCCGCTGTCCATCTCCAGCTTGCCGCCGATGGGACTCCACACCCCGAGGTTGGGCGGCTTGGCCCGGAGGAGGAGCAGATGCTCGCCGGCTGGATTTTCGAAGAACACGAGCACGGCTATCTTGTAGGCCAGGGCGGGCGCGGGTGCTGGAGTTGCCATAATGAAGGGTGCCATCCCATGGACACATTCCGCCGGCTGCAAAGCCTCTTTCGCGCCGCAAGGAACCGGGCCTCGGGCGCTCGCGGCGAGGATCTCGCCGAACGCCATCTCCGCGAGCGGGGTTTCTCGATCGTCGCCCGGAATTGGCGGAGCCCGAGGGACGGGCGCCTGGAGATCGATCTGGTGTGCCGGGACGGCCCCGCCCTTGTCTTTGTCGAGGTGAAGGCCCGGTCGGCCGACGCCCGCGTTCCTGGCTACCACGCCATCGACGCGCGGAAGCGGCGGGCGCTCCGCCGCGCGATCGGAAGCTATCTCGGGCGGCTGCGACCGGCCCCGCCGACCTTCCGGTTTGACGTGGTCGAGATATCATGGCGCGGGACGGCGCCCCAGATCCTGCATTTCGAGAATATCCCGCTCTTCTCGAAGCACTACCGGCGCGGATGATCCGCCGATGAGTTGGCCATTGCCTAGCCCGGGCCACCCCTTTTTCATCCCGAAATGACGAGCAGCAGCAACCCCCCCTCCGCGTCCGATGCCGGGCGTCATCCGTTCCTGCAGGGCCTGAGCAAGCACCGGGGGGCCCCGCCGACGGCCGTCGTGATCTTCGGCGCCTCCGGCGATCTGACGGCGCGCAAGCTCATACCCGCCGTTTACAACCTGGCGTACGACAACCTGCTTCCGGCCGACTTCTTCCTGGTCGGCTTCGGCCGCAAGGAGATCCCCGACGCCGAGTTCCGGAACCTGGCCGGTGCGGCCGTGAAGGAATTCTCCCGTCGCGAGCTCAAGGACGAGGTCTGGAAGCGGGTTGCCGAGCACACGAGCTACGTCGCCGGCGCCTATGACGACAAGGCCGCGTTCGACCGGCTCGCCGCGCACATCAAGGAGATCGAGAAGGGGGTCGGGCGCGAGGTCCAGTCGCTCTTCTACATTTCCACGCCGCCTTCCGTCTTCGAGCCCATCCTGAAGAACCTCGGCGCGAGCGGCCTCGCCGAGCGCTACAACGGCAAGGGCCACCAGTCGAAGGTCGTCATCGAGAAGCCCTTCGGCCGGGACCTTGCCTCGGCCCAGGAGCTCAACGCGACCCTCCGCTCGGTCTTTGCCGAGACCCAGGTGTATCGGATAGATCACTACCTCGGCAAGGAGACGGTCCAGGACCTGCTCGTCCAGCGCTTTGCGAACGCGATCTTCGAGCCGCTGTGGAACCGGAATTTCATAGACAGCGTCCAGATAACCGTGGGCGAGGACCTCGGGGTCGGCACGCGGGCGGGCTACTACGAGCAGAGCGGCTGCCTCCGCGACATGATCCAGAACCACACGATGCAGCTTCTCACGCTGACCGCGATGGAACCGCCCGTGTCCCTGGACGCCGAGGGCGTGCGCGACGAGAAGGTCAAGGTGCTGAAGGCGATCCAGCCGCTCGCGCTCGGGCCCTCCGGCGACGTCGCGCGGGCCCAATATGCGGCGGGCCTCATCGGTGGAAAGCCGGTGCCGGGCTACCTCCAGGAGGCCGGGATCAGCGCCCAGTCCGCCACCGAGACGTATGCCGCTATGAGGCTATCGATCAACAACTGGCGCTGGCAGGGCGTGCCCTTCTACCTTCGCTCCGGAAAGCGGCTCCCCCGGCGCGTCTCCGAAATCGCCGTCCAGTTCAAGCGGCCGCCCGGGACGCTTTTTGCGGCCGAGGACGGCCGCTTCGACCTCGCGGCCAACACCCTGTCCTTCCAGATACAGCCGGACGAGGGCCTGAGCCTCATCCTCAACGGCAAGATTCCCGGCCTCGAGACGCGGATGCAGCCGGTGAAGATGAGCTTTCGCTACGCAACCACCTTCGGATCGAACACGCCCGAGGCCTACGAACGGCTGGTTCTCGACGCGATGATCGGCGACGGCACGCTGTTCATCCGCGGCGACGAGACGGAGGCTTCCTGGAAGCTTTGCACCCCCGTCCTGGACTTCTGGCGGGAGCAGGGCCGCAACGGCATGGAGAGCTATCCGGCGGGATCCTGGGGCCCGGCGGGCGCCGACGCGCTTCTCGCCAAGAACAACCACGTTTGGCGGCAGCCGTGAACAAGCAGGAGATATTCGAGGCGCTCCCGGGGCTGGAGGTCCCCGTGGGCTCGATCAGCCGTGGGCTGGCGCAGATGTGGGGCGAATCCGCGGCGCACGGGCGTCCGGCGCCCGCCGCCGAGGATTCGAAGGCGATCCAGGTCAATTTTGTCCTGCTCCTCGGGCTCCGGACGACGACCGCGGATGCGGTCAGGCAGTTCGAGACGGCCGTGAAGTTTTCCCGGCGCCATCCCAGCCGCGTCGTGGTGCTTTGCCCCCTTCCCGACGAGGCGGGGGCAAAGGAGATCCGGGCGAAGGTGTACGGGGAATGCACCATCGGCCGCACGAAGGAGGATACGCGCTGCTGCGAGTTCGTCATGCTCTGCTATCCCGCGAGCCTGCGCACCTTCCTCGAGAACCAGGTCTCGGTCTGCCTCTCGACCGACCTTCCCCTGTATTTCTGGGCGCACGGATTCTACTCGAGCGCCCGGATGGCGGACTACAATTACCTGATGACGCGCTCGAAGCGCATGCTGATCGACAGCGCCACGGCACCGGCCGACGCGCTCAGCTTCCCCTGGCCGCGTCCGGAGGCGGTGTGCGATCTCGCCCACGCGCGCCTCCTTCCCGTGCGGCAGTCCCTCGGCCAGTTCCTCAGCCGCTACCCCATGGACGCCCTGTGCGGGGATCTGCGGACGGTGACGGTCACGCACGGCTCCGCGCACCCGGCGGAAGCCCGCGTCCTTCTCGGCTGGGTCAAGGAACGCATGGACAGGTGCGCCGGAAACCGCGCCGACTACCTTCTCAAGGCGCCGGAAGGCGTCCCGGCCGAAAGCCTTTCGCTGATATTCGGCTATGCGGGGAAGAAGGAGTTCTCCTGGAAGGCCGATTTCAAGAAAAGCCACGCGCTCTTCGAAGCGGACCTCGGCTCGGGCCGCACGCTGCTGCCGGCCGCCGTCAGCCTCCTGCCCGCGGAAAACGCGCTCAGCGAGGCCATGTTTTTTTAGGGGGGAGGAATTCGGTCGATCGGGTCGGCTCGACGCAAGACGACGGGCATCTGCGGCCTGCGTCGCCCGCTCGACATACCTTTGGTATGCCTCGGGGCTCCTCGGCCGCATCTGCTCCGCCGCGTTGCGCCGATCGTTCGCCTCCGACCGAAATTCCTCCCCCCTCTAGGGCGACCGATCCAGGCGACCAGAGAGGGCTCGTACGACTGCGTAAGTGCGCTTTCCTTTGCGCAGGAGTAGATACTGGCCAAAGAGCAGGTCGGAAGCGGTGGCCAAACGTGCGATTTCACCGACGCGGACATTGTTGAGGTAGATCCCGCCACCCTCGATGTCCTTTCGGGCCTGGCCCTTCGAGGCGCTGAGCCCCGCGTGAACGAGGACCTCTGTCAGCGGCAGCCCGGGCGCGCTCATCCTGCCGAGATCGAGGTCCGCGGTGGGCACTTCGCCCACCACGTCCTTGAACACCGCCTCGCTCACGCCTTCGAGACCGCCGCCGAACATGATCTCGCTGGCGCGCCGAGCGTCGAAAAAGGCTGATTCGCCGTGCACGAGCTGGGTCACCTCCCGAGCGAGGGCCTTGTGCGCCTCGCGGGCGCCGGGATCGGCCGCGTGGCGGGCCTCGAGTTCCTCGATCGCCTCCCGCGCAAGAAGCGTAAACTTCCTCAGGTAGCCGCCCAGCATCGCATCCTCGGTGTTAACGAAGAACTGGTAGAAACGATAGGGGCTCGTCTTCTGCGGATCGAGCCAGACGGCGCCGCCTTCCGTCTTTCCGAACTTGGCGCCATCGGCCTTGGTTATCAGCGGAAAAGTCAGGCCCCAGGCGGCCACGCCCATTTTCTTCCGGATCAAATCGGTGCCGGCCGTGATGTTTCCCCATTGGTCGCTGCCGCCGATCTGCAGCTCGCATCCGTGGGTCTGGCGCAGGTGGTAGAAATCGTAGGCCTGGAGCAGCATGTAGCTGAACTCCGTGTAGCTGATGCCGTGATCGCCCTCCATGCGCGACCGGACGCTGTCCTTGGCCACCATGACATTGACCGAGAAATGCTTGCCGATGTCCCGCAGGAAATCGAGGTAGGTCAGCTGCGCCGTCCAGGCCGCGTTGTCGACCAGCCGGGCCGGATTGTCCGCTGCCTCGAAATCGAGCAACTGCGAGAGCTGCCGCTTGATGCAGGCGACATTGTGCGCAAGCTCGTCGCGCGTGAGCAGGTTTCGCTCGGCGGACTTCCCGCCGGGATCGCCCACCATGCCGGTCGCGCCACCTGCTAGCGGAAGCGGATGATGGCCGGCTAGTTGGAACCGGCGCAGCGTCAGCTGGCCCATGAGGTGGCCCACGTGGAGGCTGTCGCTGGTCGGATCGAAGCCGCAGTAGAGCGTGAGAGGCCCCTCGGAGAGGCGCCGTGCCAGAGCATCGCGGTCGGTGCAGTCCGCGATCAGGCCGCGCCACTGGAGCTCTTCGAGGATCGTCATCGGGCCCCGCAGTAAACCGGCGTGCCCGGTGCCGGGGCAAGAGCGTTTCTTATGCCAGACACAACGAAGTTAGAATTGGACCTGTTACCGGGAGAAACGGTTTGCCCGTGACCCGTGTCCGGTTCAGTTTCCGCGGTCCACCCTCCGTCCCCAACACCCAGCAAAAGACATTATATGCCCATCGCAGCCGGCTCCAAGGCCCCCGACTTCACGCTAAAGACAAAGACGACCGACGGCCTGAAGGACGTCACGCTGAGCGCCAACTTCGGCAAGAAGCAGACGGTCCTTCTTTTTTTCCCGCTGGCCTACACGGGCGTGTGCACGAAGGAGCTGTGCGATGCCACCTTGAGCCTGGACGCGTTCGCCGGGTTGAACGCCGAGGTTTACGGGATCAGCGTGGACAGCCCCTTCTCCCAGGAGGCCTGGGCGAAGGAGAACAAGATCGGAGTCACGCTGCTGTCGGACCTGAACCGCGTGGCGACCAAGGCCTATGACGTGCTCTTCCCGATGCTTGCGGGCGTGGGGGACACCTCCGCCCGGGCGGCCTTTGTGATCGGCGTGGACGGCCGGGTAAAGTACGCCGAACAGACGCCCACCCCGAAGGACCTTCCTAACTTTGCGGCCGTCAAGGCGGCCCTGGGCGCCTGACCGCCGACAACCAATCCAAGATGGGACTTCCGAATCCATTCAACACCCTCCGGACCTTCACGTCCGGGGGAAAATCGCATTCATTCTACTCCGTTCCGGCGCTTGCCGAGTCGGGGTTCGCCGTGGGCCGGCTGCCGGTCTCGATCCGGATCGTCCTCGAGGCGCTCCTCCGCAATTGCGACGGGCTCCGCGTGTCCGAGCCGGCCGTCCGCGCCCTGGCGGGCTGGAAGGCGAAGGCGCAGCGGACCGAGGAGATTCCGTTCGTGGTCGCTCGGATCGTCCTCCAGGATTTCACGGGCGTGCCGCTCCTCGTCGATCTCGCCGCCATGCGCTCGGCCGCGGCAAAGCTCGGCAAGAACCCCAAGGTGATCGAGCCGCTGGTGCCCGTGGATCTCGTGGTGGACCATTCCGTCCAGGTGGATGTCAGCGGCACGCCGGATTCGTTCGCGCGCAACCTCGACATCGAGTTCCGCCGAAACAGGGAGCGCTACCAGTTCCTGAAGTGGGGCATGCAGGCCTTCGACACCTTCAAGGTCGTCCCTCCCGGCATCGGAATCGTCCACCAGGTCAACCTGGAGTACCTGGCACATGGCGTCGTCACCGGCGCGGACGGCGTCTGTTATCCCGACACTCTCGTGGGCACGGACTCCCACACGACGATGATAAACGGCCTGGGCATCGTGGGCTGGGGCGTCGGCGGCATCGAGGCCGAGGCCGGAATGCTCGGCCAGCCCGTGTATTTCCTGACCCCCGACGTCGTCGGCGTCCATCTGACGGGCGCCCTGCGCGAGGGAGTGACCGCCACGGACCTCGCCCTGACCCTGACCCAGCTTCTCCGCCAGGCGAAGGTCGTCGGCAAGTTCGTCGAATTCTACGGTCCGGGCGCCGTTGCGCTGCCCGTCGTGGATCGCGCGACCATAGCCAACATGGCGCCGGAATACGGCGCCACCATGGGCTTCTTCCCCGTCGACGGGGAATGCTCGGCTTACCTGCTGGCGACCGGCCGTCCGGAAAGCCATGTGGCCCTCTATGAGGCTTATTATCGGGCCCAGGGCCTCTGGGGCATTCCCGCTGCGGGGTCCATCGACTACTCGCAGGAGCTTTCGCTCGATCTCGGGACCGTGACGCCCAGCGTCGCCGGCCCGAAGCGTCCCCAGGACAGGATCGAGCTATCGCGCATGAAGCAGGAGTTCACGGCGGCGTTTTCGCGGCCGGTCGCGGAAAGCGGCTTCGGCAAGCCCGCGGCGGAGCTGGGAAAGACCGTCCACATCGCGGACAACGGCCGCGCGCACGCGGGCGGAGGAAGCCAGGAGCCCGTGTCCGCGGCCCGCGATCCCGCGGCCGGGATAAATGCGGTATCCGAACGCGAGATGGCGAGCAACCACCCGACCCCGAATCCCGAGCCGGGGATGTCCCGGCCGCGCGCAGGGGATGTCGGCCATGGCCGTGTCCTGATCGCCGCGATCACGAGCTGCACAAACACGTCGAATCCGTCGGTCATGCTCGCGGCCGGCCTGGTGGCCAGGAAGGCGGTGGAGCGCGGCCTGACGGTCAATCCCATGGTCAAGGCTTCGCTGGCCCCGGGCTCCCGGGTCGTCACCGACTATCTGGTGAGGGCCGGCCTTCAGCCGTACCTCGACCAGCTCGGCTTCAACCTCGTCGGCTACGGCTGCACGACCTGCATCGGCAACTCGGGCCCGCTCGATGCCCCGATCGAGGAGGCCGTGGTGAAGAACGATTTCGTCGCCGCGAGCGTGCTGTCGGGCAACCGAAATTTCGAGGCGCGGGTGCACCAGAGCATCAAGGCGAATTTCCTCATGTCTCCGCCGCTCGTTGTCGCCTTCGCGCTCGCGGGACGGGTGGATATCGACCTGTCGAGCGAGCCCCTGGGACGCGGCCGGGACGGCCGGGATGTCTTCCTGCGGGACCTCTGGCCGTCGCTCCAGGAGGTCAGGGACCAGATGCGCGCCGCCCTGCGGCCGGAGGTCTTCCGCCGGCTCTACGCAAACTTCGCCGAGCAGAATCCGAAGTGGAACGAGATTCCGGCGGCCGCGGGCCACGTGTACGCATTCGATTCCGCGTCGACCTACATCCAGGAGCCGCCGTTCTTCGCCAACTTCGGTCTCGTCCCGGGGCCGGTGGCCGAGATATCGGGAGCCCGGGCGCTCGCCGTGTTCGGCGATTCCGTGACGACCGACCACATTTCCCCGGCCGGCTCGATCAAGAAGACTTCCCCGGCTGGAAGGTACCTTCTGGACAACGGCGTCGCCTATGAGGATTTCAACAGCTACGGCTCGCGCCGCGGCAACGACCGGGTGATGACGCGCGGCACCTTCGCCAACGTCCGGATCAAGAACCTCATGGTCGGCGGCGAGGAGGGGGGAGTCACCCTCATCCAGCCCGAGGGCGCCAAGCAGTCGATCTACGACGCGGCCCTGGAATACGGCAGGCGGGGCGTGCCGCTCGTCATCATCGCGGGCCAGGAGTATGGAACAGGCTCGTCGCGCGATTGGGCTGCGAAGGGGACGGCGCTCCTTGGCGTCCGCGCTGTCGTCGCGCAGAGTTTCGAGCGCATCCACCGGTCCAACCTGGTCGGCATGGGGGTCCTGCCCCTCCAGTTCAAGGAGGGCGCGGGCGCGAGTAGCCTGAAATTGGACGGCACCGAGACCTATTCCGTGCTCGGCCTCGGGAGCGCCTTGAAGCCCCAGCAGGATCTTGTGCTCCGCGTCAGCCGGAAGGACGGCGCGTCCCAGGACGTGCCGGTGCGTTGCCGGATAGATACTCCCATAGAAATCGAATATTACCGCCATGGCGGCATTCTGCCATTTGTGCTGCGGCAGATTGTCGCACGAGCCTGACGAACACGGGATCAGCCTAGGGTAAACACCCTATTGCTGGTTTTTAGGTCTAATATAAGACGTTGATGTTAAATTGATTAGCCAATCGATCTTGCCCATGAATCCAATTTCGATTCATTGGACCTTTTGGCGAGCCGAAATCATTTTTCCACATGTCTGAGACTGCCACGAAGCCGGTCTACCTGGTCGACCCCTTTTCCAATCCAGTGGTGGTGCGGATCGAGGGTCGGGCAAGTTTCCAGAATAGCGCATGCCTTCGGGACTTCATCGCAGAGATGGCGAGGCAGGGAAAGAGCCGCGTGGTCATCGATCTCCACCACTGCGCAAGCATGGACAGCACCTTTCTCGGCGTCCTGGCCGGCGTGGCCCTCGAAATGCGCAAGCTGACGCCCCCGGGCACCCTGATCCTCGCCCGGGTCGGAACGCGGAATCTTGAACTCGTGCGGAACCTCGGGCTCCACCGGCTCCTTGTGATCGACTATGGGGCGCTTCCCCTGGGGGCGGAGCGCCATGAGGAGTCGCTCGATTGTCCGGATCGCTCGGAAATGGAAAATGCCCGCCTCGCGCTCGAGGCCCATGAAAACCTCGTGGCCGCGGATGAGAACAACCGCAGCAAGTTTCAGGATGTTCTGACCTTCCTCAGGAATCGCCTCGACCAGCGGTGAACGCCGTCGCGATCTTCATCCCGGGGATCCTGCTTGGCGCGGCGGCCATGCTGGTTCCCCTGTCCCGGAAGCGGCGCGCCGCGGAATTGCTCGAGGAGGAGAAGCAGCAGGCCGCGCACGAGCGCCAGCGGGTCATCGACTTCATGCACCTGATGGCCGAGGCCCTCGGCGAGGGCCTCGGCCGCCAGGAGCTGCACCAGCGTATCGTCCATGCCTCCATTCTCTGCACGGGAGCCCTGAGCGCGTGCATCTTTGAGCGGACGCCCGCGGACACGATGCGGGGTGTGGCGGTCGAGGGCCTTTTCCCGCCCCACCGGCCGCTGCCGGAGGCCGTCAAGCGGAAGCTGACGAGCCGGGCCAAGTTCATAGAGCAGGTCCTCAAGTCGGAGGAATTTCCGATCGGCCAGGGCGTGGTCGGCCGGGTCGCACGCACCGGCCGAGGGGAGCTCATAGCCGACGCCGCGGCCGATCCGGAGATCGTCAAGCACGACGATCCGGCGCTCGCCGTCCGCTCGGTCATAGCCGTGCCGATGCTGTTTCGCGACCGGTTTTTCGGGGTTCTCGCGGTCACGAACCCGGCGGACGACCGCGCGTTCACCGAGATGGAATTCTCGCTTCTGCGCTCCCTCGGCGAGCAGGCCGCGTTGTCGCTGCACAACGCCGAATTTCTCAATCTCCAGCTCGAAAAGAAGCAGATAGACCTCGATCTCTCGCTCGCGAGCAGCATCCAGCAGATGCTGCTTCCCCGCCAGGCGATCACCTTTTCTGGGCTGGATCTCGATGCCCGCTACACGCCGGCTCAGAAGGTGAGCGGGGATCTGTACGACCTCATTCCGCTGTCCGACACCCGCCTGGGAATCATCGTGGCGGACGTTTCCGGAAAAGGCGTGCCGGCCTCGCTTCTGATGGCGATCTGCCGGACGCATCTGCGGCAGCTCGCGCCCCGCTACGATTCGCCCGCCCGGGTCCTCGTGGAACTCAATCGGGTGCTCGAGACCGACATCCGCGGGGGGCTCTACATCACGATGCTCTATGCGATCGTCGACATCTCCCGGCAGACGGTGGTGCTGGCCCGGGCCGGCCACGAGATGGCGCTCCTTGTCCGCCGCGATCCCGCGACCGGCGTGAGCCGAACGGAGTATGTCGGCGGCGAGGGCATGGCCGTTGGCATGGTCCCCGATGAGCTCTTCTCCTCGGTCATCGAGGATCACATCGAGCCCTTTTCGCCGGGCGACACCCTCGTCCTCTACACCGATGGCATCACCGAGGCGCCGAACGAGGACGACAAGGAGTATTCCGGCGCCCGGCTCGCCGACACGGTGGCGGGATTGCACGCGCGCAGCGCGCGCGACATCGGCGACGGCATCCTTGAGAGCGTCCAGCGGTTCACGGGCGAGGTCCCGCAGCGGGACGACCTGACGCTGGTGACGGTGAAAAGGGTCTGAGTCTGAAAAGCGAAAATCGGAAAGCGGAAAGCTTAGCGCCTTGCGTGAGTCCTATCCCCCGGGACTTGCCTAAATCCGAGGAGAGGGCATCGTGGCCCTTTCGATGCCAGCGACCGCACAGGATCCCGTAGACCGCACGTCCCTGCCGGACGCCGCCGGGCATTTCGGCCCGTACGGGGGCGTCTATGTCCCGGAAACCCT
>Ga0265320_10000768_pt1 | contig 24579 bp, 15 predicted proteins | sample 4827metaG_FD_202087 | JGI IMG/M metagenome (GOLD analysis project Ga0265320, IMG submission 202087) | Rhizosphere microbial communities from Carex aquatilis grown in University of Washington, Seatle, WA, United States - 4-8-27 metaG | ecosystem: Host-associated > Plants > Roots > Rhizosphere >...
GAGTGGCAGCTCTGCCGGGGTGTCGCCATCCGCGACGCCGACGGCCGGCCCATGCGTTTGACCGGCACGAGCGTGTTCACTACCCGCCTCAAGCAGGCCGAGGCCGAGCTGCGCGTGATCAACGAGAAATTCGATCTAGCGATGCAGCTCTTCGATTTTCGTGTCCTGGAGATCGATCTGCGCGGCGCGGCTTCACCTGCAGAGGCCGTCATCAGCCGTTCCTGGAACCGGGATGGCCGTGGCTTGCGCGCAATCACTGTGGCCTCGTTCATCGATCACCTCGAACAGAACGTCTTGGCCGAGGATATGCCGCGCGCGATCGAATTGCTCGAGGCCGCTATCCGAGGCGATATTCCGGAAGCGGTCATGGAGTTCCGTGCTCGGAACCGCGCCGGCGCGGGTTTTCGGTGGCGCGTCGGACGCGTCAAGGTCTACCACGACGAAAGGGGGGTGCCCGAGCGCTGCGTCACCCTTTCCAGTGACATCCAGCAACTCAAGACGGCGGAGGAAGAAGCGCGGCGTGTGCTCGAGCGGGTCAAGGCTGCAGAGGAAGAAGCACAGCGTGCCGTCGAGTTGCTGAGGCTGGCGACCAGCCTTTCGGGCGTCAGCGTCTGGAGCATCGATCTAACTGGGGGCGACCTGGCGAGCGCCAAGGCGACCTTTATCAACATGGCTGAGTCACTGGGCTATGAGCCCGGGGAGATACCGCCTGATCTAGCCTCGACCATGGAGCTGACCATCCACGCGGAGGATCGGCCCGGATTGATGGCCGCCGTACAAGCCTACCTCGACGGTCGCTCCGAACGATTCGAGGCCGAAGCCCGGGTGCTACGCAAGGACGGATCGGTCGAGTGGCACCTTGCTCGAGGCGTCGCCATTCGTGACGCCGATGGCAGGCCCACGCGTCTCACCGGCACGAGCGTGTTCGTGACGCGCATCAAGCAGGCGGAGGCGGAGCTGCGCGCGATTAGCGAGAAATTCGACCTGGCGGCGCGCCTGTTTGATTTCCGTGTCACGGACGTCGATCTGCTCGGCGCAGCTTCACGTGCAAAAGCCGTCTCCAACGGTTCAGGGACCTTGGGTGGGTGTGGCCTGCGCTCGATCCCTCTGGCCTCGTACCTCGATTACCTCAGGCAAGCCATCGCGCCCCAGGATCTGCCGCGCGCGCTCGAATTCCTCGAGAGCGCCATCCGGGGCGATATTCCGGAATTCATCATGGAAGCCCGTGTGCGGCCCTCCCCCGGCGACTGCTTCCGTTGGCGGCTCGGACACGTCAAGGTCTACCGCGACGAAAAGGGGGTTCCCGAGCGCTGCGTCACGTTCTCTCACGACATCCAGCAGACCAAAACGGCAGAAGAAGAAGCACGGCAGGCTGCGGAGCAACTGCGTCTGGCCACAGAACTCTCTGGCGTCTCCGTTTGGCGCTACGAGTTCGAAGGCAGCGCCCTGGCGAATGCGACATCGCCGTCGATCGTCGACAGCACGATTCAGGACCTCGGCTACGACAACGGCGAAATTCCGCGGGATATCATCGGCAGGATGATGAAGATTGTCCTGCCCGACGACAGACCGCGCGTTCAGGAGGTGCTGCAAGACTATTTGGCCGGCAAGTCTCCAAGGTATGAACAGTCGTACCGGCTCATCCAAAAGGACGGGGAGACTTGTTGGAAGCTCTCGCGAGGCATCGTCACGCGCGATGCAGCGGGGCGGCCGCTCGCGTTGATGGGGACGGCCGTCGACATCACGCAGCTCAAGCAGACGCAGGAGGAGCTGCAACGGGTCAAGGATCGGCTGGAGCTTGCCCTTCTCGGCTCGAGGGCCTGCGTTTGGGACTTCGACTTGCCGGATGGGCGGATAGTCAATTCGATACCCGTCTTCATCAATGCTTGGGAGTTGTGTGGTTATAACGTGCCATCCGACCCCAACCTAGCCAGCCAGGCCATGTCCGTCCTGCTTCCGGCCGAGGATCTGGGGCCATTCACCGAACGTGTTCAAGCCTTCTTCGACGGAACCGGGTGCGAATGGGACACCGAGGTGCGGGTCATTCACAAGGACGGCAAAAAAGGATGGCTCACAGGCCGCGGCGTCGTGATGCGCGACGCCAATGGTAGAGCGACGCGCTTCATTGGTGCGAGTATCGACATTACCGATCGCAAGCTGATGGAGCGTGCGCTCTTGGAGAGCGAGGAGCGCTTCCGCAGGACGTTCGAGAACGCGGCGGTGGGGATGATGCTGACCGATGTGAACGGTAAGTTTCTCGAATACAATCGACGCTTCTGCGAATTTCTCGGTTACTCAGCCGAGGAGCTCGCCGGTCGTTGTTCGTTCGAGTTCATGCATCCCGACGAGGCCGCGTTGCATCTCGAACACCAGCAACGCGTGGTGGGCGGCGAGGCGCCCGCCTTCACGCGCGACACGCGCTACTTCCGTCAGGACGGCGCGGTCGTCTGGGGGTCTGTCACTGTCTCGGTCATTCAACGCCACGCGGACGGCACGCCGGTGCACGTGTTGGGTATTTTGCAGGACATCACGGAGCGGAAAGCGCTGGAAGCGGAGATCCGACAGGGGCGGGCGACGCTAGAGCTCGGGATGCGCGGCTCCGACATTTCAGTGGTGGTAGTCGACGTCCCCGGCGGCGATCTCCGCGACTCGCGATGGACTGTCTTTAACCTGTGGGAGCCGATGGGCATCGATCCCGCCACAGTGCCCGCTGCGTTCGAGGATCGGACCCGGCTGTTGATTCATCCCGAGGACCACGACGCGGTCCTTGGGGATTTCAGAGAGGCCGTGGAGTCGAGAAGCCCCGGTTACTACATCGAGCATCGCGTTTTCCACGCGGACGGATCGGTGCACTGGCGACTTTTACGGGGAACGATCCTCTACGACGATTCGGGCAATCTCAGCAGGTTCATTGCAACTGCCACTGATATCACCCGGCTGAAGCAAATCGAAAGCGAGCTCTCGCGAGCACGTGAAGCGGCGGAAGCGGCCAACCGAGCCAAGGACGAATTTTTGGCCAACGTGAGCCACGAGATCCGCACGCCCATGAATGCGATCCTCGGTATGACCGAGCTGGCGCTCGATTCAGCGCCGAGCGATCACCAGCGACAACTACTCTCGACGGTGCGCTCTGCCGCGATGAACCTGCTCAGCATCATCGATGAGCTGCTCGACTTTTCGAAGATCGAAGCCGGCAAGCTGACGCTCGATCGTGCTCCGTTCTCGCTGCGTGCTGCCGTCGGGGACACGCTTCGGTCACTGGCGGTGCGCGCGCACCGCAAGGGGCTCGAGCTCTTGTGCCACGTGCAGCGGGACGTCGCGGACGCGCTGGACGGCGACGCGGGTCGCTTGCGACAGGTACTCATGAACCTCGTCGGTAACGCCATCAAGTTCACGCAACGTGGGGAGATCGAGGTCGACGTCGCGAACTCACCTCCTGGTGGGGCATCGCTCGAGGCCGAGGACGTGCAGTTGGTCTTCACCGTTCGCGATACCGGGATTGGTATCGCGCCGGAGAAGCAGGCGGCCATTTTTCGTGCGTTCGAGCAGGAGGACTCGTCGACGACGCGCAACTACGGAGGCACCGGCCTGGGGCTGACCATTGCGGCGCAGCTCGCAGCCCTGATGAGCGGCGGCATCACGGTCGAGAGCGTCCCAGGGCGTGGCAGCACGTTCCGCTTCACGGCGCGCTTCGCCCGTTCCATCCGTCCCGAGGGTGCGGCGACCTCGTCGGAGCGGCTGGCCGATCTGCGTGTGCTCATCGTGGACGACAATGAGACGAATCGGCGGATTCTCGAGGAGTGGCTTACGAGCTGGCGCATGCAGCCGACCGCCGTCGGCGACGCGGTGGCGGCGATAGACGCATTGACGCGGGCGCACGACACAGGGAAACCTTTTTCGCTGGTGCTGCTCGATGCGCGGATGCCGGACGTCGACGGGGTGACGTTGGCTGGGCAGATTCGCCAGCACTGGGGACCGCGCGCACCGCGACTCATCTTGCTGAGCGCCGGAGACAATCCGGCCCTCGTAGCAAGGTCACACGCAAACGGCGTGCTCGCTTTTCTCCTCAAGCCGGTGCAGCAATCCGAATTGCTCGAGGCGATTTGGGCGGCAATGAACCTGGCTCTGACGCCGCCGAGTGGGGATGCCAAATCTGGAGAAAGGATCGAGCACTCACTGCCTCTTCGCATCCTGGTCGCCGAGGACAACGAGCTGAATGCCGCATTGCTCGAGGAGCTCTTGCTGCGGCGTGGGCACGAAGCGCTGTTCGCGCGCGATGGTCGCGCCGCGCTCGAGCTGGCGCTCGAGCTCGAGGATGCTTGCGATCTGATGCTTCTCGACCTGCACATGCCGGGGCTCGACGGTTTCCAGGTGGCACGGGCAATTCGCGAGCATGAGCAGGGCACGAGCGGACATCTACCGATCATCGCACTGACAGCGCGCGCGTCCGCGCATGATCGCGACCGCTGCATTGCCGCCGGCATGGACGAGTTCTTGTCCAAACCCATCGAAGGCGCTGCGCTGTGGGCGGCCGTGGAACGGCTGGTTCGGCGCTGGTCCCCGCCGAGGGGCGTCTCACCTCAGGTCGAGTCGAAGTTGCTCGATCCGCCTTCGATTCTTAGCTCATGCCACGGTGAGGCGTCGCTCTTGGAGCAATTTCTCGTGTTGCTTCGCAAAAACTTGCCGAATGACGTGTCTAGGGTTCGAACGGCCCTCGGCGACGGCGATTTCGTGAGTTTGCGCGAAGCGGCGCACGGGCTGGCTGGAACGGCTGGGCCGTTCTCGACGGTGACCGCAGATGCCGCGTTGACGCTCGAAGACGAGGCCGCCCGCCAGGACATCGAGAGCTGCGCTCCACTCGTCGAGCGGCTCGTATCGATGTGCGACACGCTGCTCGAGGAAACCGCCGCGCTCTCGATCGATTTGCTGAAGCTGTGACCTGCGCCCGGTAGCGGGCCTCGGTAGTCGGTGCCTCTGCCACCTTCGTGAATGCCGCGTCACAGCGAAGCCCGATCGAGGTGATTCGGAAAGTCTCTTACGTTGACCAGATATTGGGCAGCTGGACCAACCTGCTCGGCGTCCTTCCGAGTGCTGCCGTAGCCGCCGCCCGTCGTTCGTCGAACACTCTTCTCTTCAGCTTCTGAACGCGACGGCGCACCGTACGGAAATGCGTGGCTCACATATTGCTCCATGGCTCCGTGAGTGGACCGTCATCGGGCAAAGATCGCACTCGCGCTCGCGGCCGCGACCGCCGTCGCGTTGTCGACCCTGGCGGCGGCTGGGGCTGAATCCGAAAAGCGCAAGCTGCCCGACTATCGTGGTCGCGATCCCGATCCCACGACGCCGGGCGACGTCGCGCTGTGGGTGCCGCGCATCGTCGTCGCGCCAGTCTACCTGGTCTTCGACTACGGCCTACGTCGCCCGATCGGTGCAGGTATCTCCGCAGCCGAGCGATCGAACCTGCCTGAAACGCTGTACAACTTCTTTTTTTTCGGCCCCGATCACAAGGCGGGCTTTGCGCCGATCGCCTTTTTCGACCTCGGATCTCGTGCCTCGGTTGGCCTGTACACGTTCTGGGACGACGCGTTCTTCACGGGACACGATCTGAGCCTCCGCGGCTCCTTCGGCGGCACTGATTGGCTCGCCGGCGCATTCCAGGACCGCGTGAACCTCAGGAACGGCGATTTCGTCAGGCTTCGCCTCATCGGTGTGCGTCGTCCGGACCACGCCTTCTTCGGCATCGGACCCGATTCGCTGCAATCCAACAGGAGCCGCTACGGCGAGGACCGGCTCGAAAGCACGCTCACGGCTTCGTTTCCGTTCGGGCGATCGAGCATCGTGGAAACGACCCTCGGCGTGCGCAGCATCGACACTCACGATGGTCACTTTGGTGGGGACCCCGGTCTGGCAGCGCGCGCCGCCGCGGGCGCTTTTCCCGCGCCGTTCGGATTCGACAGCGGATACACCGCCCTCACGGCACGTATTTTCGGTGCGCTCGATACGCGAGAGCCCTTGCCGGCGCCAGGGTCCGGGTTCCGCCTCGAGCTCGAAGGGGAACATGCCGCAGACGTGCGGCGACCTTCTGGGGGGGACGAGTGGGTTCGCTACGGAGCCAAGGCGGGGGCGTTCCTCGATCTGAACGGACGCAATCGCGTCCTCAGTCTCACGGTCGCGGGGCTCTTCGCCGATCCGCTCGAACACCACCCGATCCCGTTCACCGAGCTGGTCTCGGTGCCGGCGCGCGACCCCTGGATGAACGACGACGGGATGGCGTCCGGTACGGGTCCCATGCAGGGCTTTTTCCCCGGGCGACTCCTCGATCGCAGCGCAGCGGTTGCAACGCTTCGCTACACCTGGCCCATCTGGGTCTGGCTCGACGGCTCCATCCAGGCCGCGACGGGCAACGTTTTCGGGGAACACCTGGACAATTTCGAGTTGTCGCGCTTGCGGCTCTCCGGGGCCGTGGGTGTCCAGAGCTTCTCGACGCGCGCCGACGCGTTCCAGCTCCTCTTCGGCGTCGGCACGGAAACCTTCGAACGAGGCACGAAGGTCGATTCGGTCCGTCTGACCGTCGGAGTCAACAATGGGATCTAGGCATTCCCCGTTCGTTCTGCTGCTGCTCTCGGCGTGCGCAAGTCACGGGAACTTTGCGCCGCGGCCTCCCCTGGGCCGCGACACGGATCTGGCATCCGTCACTGTGCCTTGTCATGACGAACCGTCGGCAAAAGACCCCCACCATGTGTCGTGCGCGCCCGAACCGTACGTTTCGCCGTTGGTCTGGGACGGGATGGACAACTCCGTTTTCCGGCCGGTCTCCGACGTGCTCGCGATCCGGGCCACGAAGGAAGCGGCGAACGCGACGAGCATCGATGAGGTCGCGGATTCGGCGTGGTTCACCAACCGCATCGGCGTCGGGGCGCTCTCGGTCGAGGAACTCCGGAAGGGGGCGTGCCGACCTTCGCAGTATCTCGCGCCGTCCGCCGCGACCGATGGTTCCTGGGTCATCGACCAGGGCAAGCCAAACGGTGACTCGCTCGGATTCCGCGTGCGCGTGCCCGGCAACGGAAAGTACATGTTCAAGAACGACTCCGACAACAACCCGGAGCGTGCGAGCGCCGCGAGCGTCATCGGCGCGGCCGTGTACTACGCGGTCGGCTTCTTCTCGTCGTGCGAGCAGGTCGTCTATTTCCGGCGATCGCTCCTGAAGCTCACCCCAGGTCTTCATCGCGTGGGTAACACCGGCGTGGAAGAGGTCTTCGATCGCAAAGCGCTCGATATGGTGCTTTCGAAGGCCACCAAGCGCGGCGAGCTCATTCGAATGCAGGCCTCGGCTTGGCTCCCGGGCTACTTGATCGGCCCCTTCCGTTACGAAGGAACGCGGAGCGGCGACCCCAACGACATCATCCCGCACGAAGATCGACGCGAGCTGCGCGGGGTGCGCCTGCTCGCCGCGTGGCTGAACCACTACGATTCGCGCGAGCAGAACTCGATGGACAGCTGGATCGCCGACCAACCGGCGGTGCCCGATTCGTCTCCGGGTTACGTGCGCCACTACTATCTCGACACCAGTGACTCGCTCGGTTCGGAATGGGCGTGGGACGGCATCTCGCGAAGGCTTGGCCGTGCGTACGTGCTCGATTGGGGCGACATCGGCAGGGACTTCGTGACACTCGGCATTCCGACTCGAGACTGGGAAGCGGTCCAGCGGGCGCCCGGGCGCGAGAAGTTCGGGTACTTCGATGTCGCGACCTTCGACCCCGAGGCGTGGAAGAACGAATACCCGAATCCGGCATTCAGCCGCATGACGGAGCGCGACGGCGCGTGGATGGCGCGCATCCTTGCGCACTTCACCAAGGAAATGGTGCGGACGCTCGCGGAGATGGGTAACTTCTCCGATCCGACAGATACCGACTATCTCGCGTACGTTCTGGAAGCGCGGCTCGAGCGGATACTCGACCGCTACTTGACGCGGCTCTCGCCGTTGTCGGACGTGCACCTCGAGGGCGGAGTCGAGTTGTGCGCGTTCGACCTCGCACGCTACCGGCAAGTGCGGAAGGATTCGGCGTTTCACTACGAGGCGCGCCTCGACGCTCGTGGGTCACTCCCCACCACGGTGGACGGCGACGGACGGATTTGCGTCGCGCTGCCTCGGCCGTCGTCGTCGGGCTACCACGTCGTTTCCATCTACAACGGCGTTGCGAAAGGCCCGCTCGACGTTCATCTTTACGACCTCGGCGCGGTGCGCGGCTATCTCCTCGCGGGGCTCGAACGGCCGCTTCCGTGAGTCGCCTGGTACTCCGCGGGGCGGCCGTGCTCGTCACGGTGATCGGCGTCATCACGTCTTCCTCGCGTGCCGGCGCGACGGAAGATACGGACGCGCTCGCATGGAAGCCGGAGTGGGTCCCTTTCCGGCCCGGCGAATACGTCTTCACTGGCATCGCGGGCGCAGTCTCGGCCGCCGCATACTTCGGTTTCAACGACCCGACTCATCCGCGATGGACGGGCGGCATCCTTTTCGACAATGCGGCGCGCGATGCGCTCCGGCTGCGCTCTCCCTCTGCTCGCGACGCGATCCGCACGACCAGCGACGTGACGGCGATCGCGTCGGCTGTCCTCGTAGTGGGAGTCGACTCCATTGCCATCCCCCTCGCACGCAAGAGCGACTACCTCGCGCTGCAACTGACGCTGATGGACGCGGAGGCGTTCGTCGTGAGCACGCTCGTCACGACGACGATGTTCAAGACGATAGGTCGTGCTCGTCCGTCGTACGCGGATTGCCAGAAGAACCCGAGCTTCGATCCGCAATGTAGCGTCTCAGCGACGGCGTCCTTCCCGAGCGGTCACGCGAACGCGGCGTTCACCGCCGCCGGGCTGTCGTGCGCGCATCATGCGCACCTCCGTCTGTACGGTAGTCCCTTCGCGGACGCCGCCGCGTGCGGCACCGCCCTCACGCTGGCGACCGCGACGAGCCTGTTCCGCGTGATGGGCGACCGACACTACATGAGCGACGTCCTCGTCAGCGCCCTGATCGGATTCGGTGTCGGCTTCGGGGGTCCGACGCTCCTTCACTACGACGTTCCCGGTCGGTCGAAGGAAGGCGTCGCAACCTTGTCGCCCATGGGTGGCACCTCCGCGGCGGGCTTCATGCTCTCCGGGATTTTTTGACGTGGTCCGGTGCTGCGCTGACTTGAAGGACCGAAGGGGGCGGCGGCGCACCACCTGGGCGCCGTCTTCATGCGACCGCGACGCTGATATCGGACGCTCGAACGCGCTCCAACAGCGGCGACGCCTCAGGCGAGCGTTCCGGCGAAGAGCGCGCGATGGCGCTCGAACATTGCTGTCAGCATTTCGAGGACCAGTCGGACTCGCTTCAGCTCCTGCACGTCCGGCGCCGTGACCAGATAGATCTCCGCGTTCGCGGTCACCTCCGGGGTCAGACGGCGTAACGACGGTTCGCCTGCCGCCAGATAGCAAGGGATGGTGCCGATGCCGACGCCCTGACCGATGGCAAGCACCGCTCCGCGCACGCTGTCACAGCGCATCACGACAGTCGCGTTCGCCGAGTGCTCGTCGAGCCAGCGCGGCCCGAAGCCCGCCTTGAGCTCGGCGTCGTACGCGACGACGTCGTGGCCGGAGAGATCGCCGAGGCTCTGCAGAAGACCTCGTCGCCCGAGGTAAGCCTCGTTTGCGTAGAGCGACCAACCGAGCTTTCCCACGAGGCGCGCCACGAGCGCGGCCTGTGTGGGGCGGAACATTCGCACCGCGATGTCCGCCTCACGCCGCTGCAGGTCGAGCACCGCCGTCGAGGGGAGCAGCTCGACGCGCAGGTCGGGGTGCGCGACGCGCAGCTCCTGCAATTCTGTGACGAGAAAAGGAATGATGCCCTCGGCACACGTGAGCCGGACCACGCCGGCGTCACGGTCATCCTCGCCGGCTAGCTTGCTCAGGAGCGCCGAGGCCGCAACGTCCATCGCTTCGGCGCTCGCCGCCGCCGCATTCCCCGCCTCGGTGAAGCAGAGCCCTTCAGGCGTCCGGCGCAGCAGCTGAGTACCGATGGCCTCCTCGAGCGCCGCCAACCGCCGACTGACGGTGGAGTGGTCGACCGACAGTGCGCGGGCCGCGCCCGCGAGCGTCCCCTCGCGCTTCAGCGCGAGCAGGTACTTGAGATCGTTCCAGTCCACGACGCAGGCATTCTTGCACACCCCGCTTGCGATCTCCCCAGGCGCGTGATCTCGGGCTCGCTCGTAGGATGCGGACAGGTCGCGAGAGTCCCTCGCGCCCGCAAAACAAACGAAGAGAGGCCGACCATGCAGACGAACGAGATTCCGCCGCCGCAGCAGATGTTCCAGCACATCACCGCCTACTGGGTGACCCAGCTCATGGGAGCCGCCGCGCGCCTCGGCGTGGCCGATCAACTGGAGCCAGAGCCGCTGCAGGTGAAGGCCCTCGCCGCCAGAATCGGGGCTCACCCGCAGGCGCTCTATCGGACGCTCCGGGCCTGCACGGCGGTCGGAGTCTTCACCGAGCAAGCTGGGCAGACGTTCGCCAACAACGCCCTCTCGCAAACGCTCCGCTCGAATGTCCCGGGCTCGATGCGAGACTTCGCGATCGCCCAGAGCGCGCCGGGACACTGGCGGCCCTGGGAGCTGCTCACGCAGGTCGTCAAGACCGGCAAGAGCTCCGCCAGCGAGGCGCTGGGGTGCGAGCTCTGGGACTGGTACGGCAGCCACCCGGAAGAGTCGGGCGCGTTCAGCGGCGCGATGGACAACCTCGCAGCGCAGGTGGCCGCGGAGGTGACGAAGGCGATCGACTTCTCCGACGTCGGCAGGGTCGTCGACGTCGGTGGCGCCAGCGGCACGCTCGTTAATGCCGTGCTGCGCGCATTTCCCAAGACGAAGGGCGTGCTGCTCGATCTGCCGCACGTCATCGGGCCCGTGAAGAAAACCCTCGCGGCGCTCGGGCTCGCCGGGCGTTGCGAAGTCGTCGCGGGTGACTTCTTCAAGTCGGTGCCCGAGGGCGATGTGATGCTGCTCAAGCAGATCCTCCACGACTGGAACGACGAGCAGTGCATCACCGTACTGGGCAACTGCGCCGAATCTCTCCCCAAAGGAGGCCGCGTGCTCGTCGTGGAGATGGTCATTTCGGAGGATGGCAGCCCCAGCCCCGCTCACCTGATGGACGTGAACATGCTGGTGCTCCTCCCCGGAAAAGAGCGCGCGGCGACCGAATACGGCAAGCTGTTCGCCGCCGCCGGGCTAAAGCTGGAGCGCGTCCACGCGACCCACTCGCCGTTCTCGATCGTCGAGGGTAAGAAGGGCTGAGTGACCTCCACCCTACGCGTGCCCTGATACGCTTGGGGGTCGGTGCCTTCGACGATCTTCGCGAAGCTGGAGAAGGAGCGCTCGAGGGCCGGCTCCATCATGAGCCGAACCCGTCGCCGTGATTCACCTTCTCGCGCTCCGTCAAGCGGTCGAGCTCCGGAGGTGGAACCAGATGGGGCCGCGGACGACCCTGCCTCACGCGACCGTGCGAGAGGTGATCCGCTAACATGCTGCCGATGGATTCGGCCTTACGGCCCCTTCGCCCCTGCGTCGTCACGGCGTACTCCGCGGTCAACGTACTCGGACTCTGCATGGCGGAGGTGGCGGCCTCGATGGCCCGAGGTACGACGCGCCTCCAACCGAGCTCGCCGGACCTGCCGATTCGCACCTTCGTTGGAGCCCTATCTCCGCCGAAGCTCCCCAAGGAGTTTGTGCGGCACGACGCACGTCTCGCGAGGCTCACCTGGCTCGCCCTCAGCCCAATCTCGAACGCCGTCGCTCGAGCAGTGGACCGGTGGGGCGCGTCTCGGGTCGCGATCATCGCCGCATCCTCGACGGGGGGCATGGCGGAAACCGAGGAAGCGTTCAAGTATTGCCGTCGAGAATCGCGGCCACCCGATGGCTATACCTTCGATCGCTACTCCTTCGACGCCCTCGTGCAATTCTTGGAGCAGGCAACTGGCGCGAGCGGGCCTCGGTTCGTCGTCTCCACGGCGTGTGCGTCGAGCGCGAAGGCCCTCGGCTCCGCACAGCGGTTGCTCACGCTCGGGCTAGCCGACGCGGTGCTCGTCGTCGGCGCGGATTCTTTGTGCCGACTGACCCTCCACGGCTTTGGTGGCTTGAAGATCCTGGCGACTGAGCCGTGCAAACCCTTCGACCTCAACCGAGACGGTATCAGCATCGGCGAAGGCGCTGCCGCGGTTTTGTTGGAGCAGAGTGGAGCGGGGTGGGTGCATCTCCTTTCCGTCGGCGAGAGTGCGGACGCTCACCACCTCACTGCTCCTCATCCCGAAGGGCTGGGAGCCGTCAATGCCATGACTCTCGCGCTGCAACTGGCGAGACTCCAGCCGTCGGAAATCGGTTACGTGAATGCACATGGCACGGGAACGCGGCTCAACGACCAAGTGGAGAGCGACGCGCTGGCTCGGGTGCTCGGGTCGAGCGTTCCAGTTTCGTCGACCAAGGGACTCACCGGACACTTGCTCGGGGCGGCCGGCGCAACCGAAGCAGTGCTTACCATCGACGCGCTCGTGCGCCGGGTCTTGCCCGCTAACGTCGGCCTGACGGTGCCGGATCCGGACGTGACCGTTCGGCTCGTCGATCGTTCCCTTGCCACCAACGCGCGGCGCGCGCTCAGCAATTCGTTTGCTTTTGGCGGGTGTAACGCGAGTGTCATCGTGGGCGAGCCGCCTTTGGGTTCGGTGCCGGCTTGCGCCCCGTCGAGCATCCATGTCGTCGGCACCGCGTTTTGGGCACCCGGCACCCCCACTGTGGCAGCATGGCTCGAAGGAAGAGAAACGACGCACGCCGCGGAGCCGCCCGCAGCGTTGCTTGGCTTGCGCGCCAGGGGCCGCGCAAGCCTTCTCACCCGCATGTTTGCCGAGGTCATTGGCCAGACCGGGGCCAACGGCGCGGTCGATCTCTCGACCGTCCCGATCGTATTCGGCTCGGCTTACGGAGAAGTCGGCACGACGGTCCGACTGCTCGCGGAGCTCGAAGGAGAGCGCGTGCTCTTGTCCCCTCTGAAGTTCCAGGCCTCCGTACACAACACGGCGGCAGGCGTGCTGTCTATCGAGACCCAAAATCGGGCGTTCTCAACCTCCATAGCCGCGGGGCGCTACACGGCGGCCATGGCGCTCGTCGAGGCTTTCGCGTGGCTGGGCGTGCACGGCGGCGAGATGATCGTCGCGCTGGCGGATGAAGCGTCCGTCGCGTTTCCCGCACCGGAACGACCCCATCCCGCTGTCGCGATGGCGTTTCACTTGGTCGCTCGGGAGCACGAACCTCCTCGGGCCTCCGCCGGCCGGCTCTCTTCCTTGCGAAAAGCGACGACCCGGACCTCTAGAGACAGCGCCGATCCGCGCGCCCTGAACCCGGCCGCAGGGGCACTCGGCCTGATGCGCAGCGTGGCCCTCCGCCAATATGGTGTCGTGTCCCTCGTGCAGGGCGACGGCCCGAGTTGGGTCGCGGATTTCGTGCCCCCTGTCTGAACACACTAGACGCGCGGCGCGGCGTGGCTGACCATGTCGGCGGTTCCGGGCTGAACGATGCGCAGTTCCGCCGATACAATCATAGTGGGCGGAGGGCCCGCGGGCGCGACGACCGCGGCTTTACTCGCGACCGCTGGCCTGAACGTGCTGGTCATCGAGAAGGAGTCGTTCCCGCGATTCCATATTGGCGAGTCCTTACTACCGCGGTCGTTGCCGGTTCTGAAGAGGGTAGGCGTGGACGTCGGCGGAGCCGCGTTCCTCTACAAGGGAGGTGCCGAGTTCTTCGACGAACTGACGGGCGACCACGCCGTTTACCCGTTTGAACAAGCCCTCCCGGGGATTCCTGGTCACGCATACCAAGTCGATCGGGCGGCGTTCGACGCGGCGGTGCTCGAACGAGCGGGCGTTCTTGGTGCCACTGTTCATCAAGGAGAGCGAGTCAAAAACGTCGAAATCGATGCCGAGCAGGTGCGCGTCGTCACGGACAAGGACAACTACGTGGCGCGCTACTGCGTCGACGCCACCGGTCAGGATGCGTTCTTTGCGCGTCGGTCTCGCGGGACGGTGCCGATCGAGAGCTTCGGGCGCGCAGCCGTCTTCACGCATTTCGAGGACCTTGGCAGTGACGCACTCGACGTGATCGGCACGGACGGGAACATCAAGGTGCTGATGCGTCAGTCGGGATGGGGCTGGCTCATTCCACTCTCCGGAGGGCGGCTGAGCGTCGGAGCCGTCACGCGAGATGGCAAGGTGACCCCGAGCTTGATCGAAGAAGCCATGGCGAGCTCGCCGCTGACGCAAACGCTCATCCGCGGGGCGCGGCGCCTCGACACGCGGGTCATCCGCAATTTCAGCTACACGACGGAGCGTCGAAGCGGCGAACGTTACACGTCGGTCGGCGACGCTGCTTGCTTTCTCGACCCTGTCTTTTCGTCTGGCGTCGCGCTCGCGATGCTCGGAGCCGAAGCGGTCGTCGGGCAGCTCGTCCCGGCGCTCGCATGCGGACAAGAAGCCGCTCCAGAGATGATGACGCCAGTCTGGCTCCACATGGAACGCGCGTACGAGGCCATGCGCTCGCTCATCTACGCGTTCTATCATACGGGTTTCCTGAGGCACTTGTTCTTCTCGAGGCGCCCAGATCCCGAGCTCCGCGCGGGGCTCATCAGCCTTCTCGCGCTCGACGTCTGGCGCGGGGACAATAAGTTCTACGACGCGCTGATGCGGTCACGCATGCGGCAGAGTTGGACCGAGTGATACGGCGCGGAGGCAGTCAGCGGATGCGCCATCGGTCGCCATGGCTTGCAGCGCGCATGCTTTCTCGTCGGGCGCGGGAAGCTCGGCGCCCCGTCCCCACGCGCACCACCTCCTGGCGCGCACCCCGAACGGACCCATGGGGCCGTGAAAAGAGCACCCCCAAGCCCTGGACCGATCTCGGAACGTCAGCATCGGTATACTCAATCCCCCTGAACTATCCCTTCGAGGGCCATTTAAAGCTCTGAAGAGCCCTGTACCAATCCGACGATGTCTTGATAAGGGCTCAGGGGGGCCTGGAACAGATCCTGAGTGGATGGATCAGGGCCTATGGGAGCCCAGATCGGATCCGGAAGGCCTAGATCATCGCGTTTCGAGCGCCTGGATTGTCCTCAAGAGGCCTAGATCAGGGCTTACGCTGGCCGTCGGCTCGCGTATCGTCGCGAGTCATGACGGCACGGAGACTCAGCCGGTTTCGAAAGAAGAAACCCAAGCGGCGCGGCTATGTGCGCCCGTCGCGGGCAAAGCCCAAGTCGGGCTGGTCGCTGCGGGAGCTCGCGACCCTCGTCGGCCTCGCGCCCCGCAGCTTGAAACGTTACCTGGAGAGCGGCGTGCTATCGAAGCCGACCTTCAAGGGTCCAGCCACGCGCTATCAGCGTTCGCACCTCGTGCGGCTCGTCGTCGCTCGCGCACTCATGGCGACGGAGAGGCTCTCGCTCACGGCGGTCCGCAGCCGGCTGCAGACCCTTACGTCTGCTGAACTCGACGCGCTCGCTGCGAAGGCAGTGCCGCCCGGTCCGCTCGCGACGGCTCTTGGTCTGCCTCCACCAGCTCCCTCGCTCCCCGACGCGACCGTTGCCGGTTCCGCCGGCACGGGCTTCGCGGTCGCTCCGCGATGGATGCGTCTCGAGCTCGCGCTCGGGCTCGAGCTCCATCTCCGCGAAGACGCGAGTCCCCAAGTGGTGGACATGGCTCGGCGCATCCGCGGAGCGTTCGCGGGCTGATCGCCGCGGACGGCGGCCCCGGGCTAGCTCAGCATCAGGACACCAAGACTGGTCGCATGAGCTTGATACTCGTCGAGCGCTCGCTCCTTGCTCCGAGCACGAGCGCCGGTCTGCTGCAGCACCCCTGGCGATCCGTTGCAGGATCGCGTTGGTCGAGGGCTCTGTGGCCCCAGAATGGCCCTAGAACGAAAAACGCGAGGTGCCCGTTCGGGGCTAACCTCGCGTCCTCATTCAGTTGCGCGGGAAGCCTCGGCGCGCGAAGCGCGCCAGCGCGAAAGTAATCCTGACCAGAAATGGCGAAGGGCCCCGTGAGGGCCCCAAGCATTTGTTGCGCGGGGACGCAATGCGGGCTGTATACCGCGGTATCGTTGGGGTTCGAGCGGAGGCTCGTGGCGTGAAGTCTCCGGGAATGTCGTCGGCGTAACGCCTCCATCTTTCACCACGGAATGGTGCCGGCGTCGTCCGAGAACGTGCCGGTGGGTCCGTCGTCGTCGAGCAGTGCGAGCCGCACTGGCTCTTTCGCTGCTTCGTCGACCGTGCGCTGTCCGCTGTGGCCGTTCAAGTCGGTCGCGGTGTGTCCGGGGCACGCTGCGTTGACCTTGATGTTCGTGTCAGCGAGCTCCTGTGCAAATGCCACGGTGACGGCGTTGAGCGCGCTCTTCGAGGGGGCGTAGGCGACGCCGCCGATGCCGCGCATCGGGAAGGCAGGGTCCGTGATGGCGGTGAGCGAGCCGAGGCGGGTCGAGACGTTGACGATGCGGCCCGCGGGCGCCGCGCAGAGGAGCGGCAGCATGGCCTGAGTGACGGCGATCACGCCGAAGACGTTGGTTTCGAACACCGCGCGAACGTCGTCGAGGCGTGTCGTGCTCGCCGTGCCGAACGTTGCGATGCCGGCGTTGTTGACGAGCATGTCGAGGCGCCCGAACTCGCGCTGGATGCGGCTGACCGCGGCGACGATCGAGTCGGCGCGGGTGACGTCCAGCGGGCAGGCTCGAGCATCTCCGGCGATGCGTTGGGCGGCCGCTTCGCCACGCGCGGCGTCTCGTGCGCCGACCAAAACCGTGAGCCCGCGCGCGGCGAGAGCGCTCGCGATGGCGTGACCGATGCCCTTGTTGGCGCCGGTGACCAGCGCGACCTTGTTTTCGTGCATGGCTCAGAGATAGCCAGCGAGGCGGTCACCCCCTTGGCGATTCTTGGCGGGAAATTCGGCAAAGTTTTTGCCAAGAATGCCCAAGCGCCCCGCCCGGGCGCGCGTAAAATGGTGGTGTGCCGGCTCACAAGCATGTCCTCCCCGTCTCCGTTCCCGGCCTGCGTGCGCTGCGCTGGTCGAGCGACGAGCTCTACGTCGGAATGAAGGAGTCGTACACGATCACCCGCGTCGAGGCGGGGCGTTCCTCATTTTTGACCCGTGGCAAGGTGTGGTCGAGTGAGCCTGGCTCGCTCCGAATCCAGGCGCCCGGCGACGTCGTACGTGACCTCGCGCGAGATGGCACCGCGACTTATCAGATCGTCGTGTTTTCGCCGTGCGCGGTGGACGGAGTCAACGACAACGTCCGCGTCCAGTCGCATCTCGAGGGGGGGGATCCGCGCGGCGCGGCGTTCCAGCGCTTGCACGACGCCGTGAAGGCCGGTGCGGGTCGCCTGGCCCTGGAGGTCGCGGTCACCGAGGCGACCCTGGCGTTCGCAGCCATCCAGGGCGCGAGGTGCGAGCAGACGCGTGCAGTGCGCCGCGCGGTCGAGCACCTGCGCGACCGCCTCGATGCCGAGGTGACGCTCGACGCGCTTGCCGACCACGCCGGCATCGACAAGTTCCACCTGTGCCGCGCCTTCCGGGCGGAAGTCGGCCTACCACCTCATGCCTACCTCACGCGGCTGCGCATCATGCGCGCGAAGGAGCTCCTCGCGGCAGGCGTGAAGCCGAGCGAAGTCGCGCACCGAGTCGGGCTCTTCGATCAGAGCCAGTTGAACCGGCACTTCCGGCGTCTCGTCGGCACGACCCCCGGCGCCTACGCACGCGAGCACGCAAGCTGAGCATCAGTAGCGCTGGGGCGATATGCCCGCTGGAGCACGCTGTTTCTGTGAGGTCCGGGTGGCGCTGGTGGCGTAGAACCTGCAATCGCCAATGACGGTCGCTCGCGGGCGGCCGTCGCGAACATATGCGCTCACCTTCTCACAGCCCGATCTGATCATCGCCGCGACGGCGCTTCACCATAGGCTGACGGTCGTCTCCCGCGATGAAAGCGATCACCGTCGTGCAGGGGCACCCGTTTTCAACCCATGGACCGATGCGCCGCCCGTGCCGAAATGAATGCGAGTCGGCGGTTCGAACACCGAACCAAAGGAAAGGCCGGCATCTCCGCCGGCCGGGGTTGCGCGGGGGCGCAACGCGGGCTGTATACCGCGATTTCGTCGGACTTTGAGCGGTCTCTCGTCACGTAGCGAGCCGAAAGCGGCTGCCCCGTCACGCCAACGATTGATTCGTCCCGGTTGTCCGCTTGGCGAGGTTTGATGCCGACGGTAGCGTCGAAAGGTGGCGTAGCGACATTCGGCCGAAGGACATTCATAAGGCGCTCTCGGATCTCACGCCCCACATCCAGATCCTAGCCAAGGCTGACGGAGCCATCTCCAGGATCGTCTACTGGATCGAGGAGAAGGGGCAGTCATTGCCGGTCTGGCTCGATCGAAATTACGTCGCGAGGCTCGAAGCTCATGCACGGTGGACGAACGGCGACGAAAATCCTGAAACCGAACACTCGACGAAGAACCGGCCGTCATCATCACGGGACACGTGAAGGAAGACGGGGACGCCATCGACGACCGCCATCGGACGCTCCGGACCGCGCAAGTCTGGTCCGGCGTAGCCGAACCAGGCGCGGTCGACACCGAAGGTGATCGGGCCCCGCGATCAGGGAAGCGAATCGCGTCGGGGGTCCCGGGGCGGTGGGCACCGCGACAGTCAGGCCCAGCGCTGAGCTGGGCCTGGCACGGTCGTGCCGAACTCGAGCCGGACGATCAGCGAGAACCGGCCTCCGGAGAACCGGCCTCCGGAGAACCGGCCTCCGGAGAACCGCCCTTCGGGGAGCCTGCGTCGCTTGGACGGGGGATGCCCGAGAGGACGCTGTTGACGCCGTAGTCGTACTGGTCGGGGGTCGTGCAGAGACCGCAGTCACTTCCGACGAACGTCTTCTTCGCTTCCTCGTTGCCCTTGAGCTGCCAGTCCCAGTAGTCGACGGCCATCTTCCAGACGCGATCCGGTTGCTCCATCAGCACGAGGTGCCCGGTCGTGTTGCCGCCCGTCTGGAGGATCTGGTGAAAGAAGATCCATTCTGCGGGCTGTGTCGATATGTCAGCCAGCGCCGAGATGGTGTCGATGGTGGGCGACATGACGTCGTGGTCTCCGGACACCGTGAGGAACGGCTTGTCGTTCGTGGTGCCGTAGTTCCAGAAGATCACCGACTTCACGCGGGAGTCCGCGGCGGCCTTGATGGTCGCTGCAGCTCCTTGCGAATGTCCCATCGCGCCGACCTTGGTGAGATCGAGCCGGTGATAGAGGGGGCTCGTCGTGTCTTCGTTCAGGTACTCGGCGTAGTCGATCGCGCGCTCCTGGACGCCGTCGCTCGGCGCCGTGTCCGTCCACACCGAGTTGGAGGCGATGATGACGTAGCCGTACGACGCGATGGTGTCGAGGAGCGGGGCATATCCGTGTGGGTAGCCGCAGGTGCCGTTCGCCCAGCTGATAACCGGGTACGTCTCGCCCTTTTTCATGCATGCGGGCCGGAAGATCGTGTAGAGCGTCGGATCGAGCCCGCGCAGGTTCTTCAGGTCGGCGGTGGCCGCGGCGGGCTCCATGAACGTGTCGATGCCCGTTGGATCGCATATCGTTGTCTCGCTCGTCATATTCACCTGATTGACGTACGCCGTGCCGGCGCCCTGGTTCCAGTCGAGCTTCGAAGCGTACGGCCCTGCGTCGATGGTCTTCGGTCCGTACTGGGTGCCGTCGGTGAGCGGGATAGGAATGAACTGGATCGCCTTGCACGGCACCTGCATCTTCGCCGCGGTGTCCTGGTCGTGCGTGATGCAGAGCGACTGAACATTCGCCAGGCACGACTCGAACTCGGCGTCCGTTCCCGTGCTTCCATCGCCGGCGTTCCCCGTCTTCTTGTCGTCGGACGTGCAGGCGCTCGCCGTCAGCGCGAGAGCTGCGGCGAGATAGAACGCGGACGGGCCGACACCGCGCCGTCGAGCGCCCGTTGAAGAGTGCTCTTTCGAGCCATGGTTCGAGGCAAGCTTTGAAGTCATCTGTGGGGTCCTCCTTCGAGCGGATCACTCCGCCGCTTCGTGCGCGAGGACTCGCAGCGCGAGTGTGCCGCAAAGTTTCTCCGCCCGGTCGCGCGCGAGAGCGTACTCGCCTCATTCGGGGTGGCCTAGAGGTTCGACCCATCGAGTGCGCAAAAAGCTTCTCGGCTGGTGTCCAGGGTAACTCTGTGGCGTGAATTGTTTACGATCGTTGGCGATCACATGCAGCCGCACTCGCCGGGCTCGGCTGTGGGGGTGGGCGGGCGAAAGTAAAATCTGGATGGCGACAAGAACGCCGACCTCGCCGTTGCGAACAACGGCAGCGCGAACGTCGGCGTCCTGCTGAACAACGGGAGTGGTGTCTTCGCCATGTCGACCCGGCGCACTCAAGGCCGAACGCGGCCCAAGACGTGGCCGGTGAGCCCGGGCTGAGCGAAGAACAGCTCGACCGACTCGCCGAGAAGATCGCGGCGCGCGCGGAGTTCACGCGGCGGACGGGCGTGCCGAGCGAGTCGATGGCGCGAAGGGCGGACGGCCGCGTCGCGGCAGCATCACGCAAATCGCGTTTGGGCTCGGGCGGCCGGTTGCCGAGCTCGAAGCGCTCCTCGCGAGTGGAGGAAGCTACTTTCCCGGCAGCCGTCCTTTTTCGCGAAGCAGATTCTCCACGGTCTCTCGGTCGTCGTAGAAATCGTGAATCACCCGCGCGGTGTACTCGTCTGAATGCGTCACTTCTTCCTCCGTAACTTCGCGCCATTCATCGTGGAGGAGATCGTTTCCATGCGTTCGAATCAGCTCTTCCGCACGTCGTTGACGGGAAGCCGTGATCGCACCGTCGGCAGCTGCGGCGTCACTTTTCGGCCTCGGCCACTTCGCGCAAAGTGCCGATGGCGTTCCCTTCGGGAGCAATTGATGAGGAAGGCTTCGAGGCCAAAACCACTCGAGGCTGCTGTGCGCAGCCCGCGACCCCTCCGACCTTTGCTACGCCGGGACGCTCGCAAACCGAACACCGCAGCATCCGGTATGTGCAACCGTCTTGCCCAGCGCGGCGAACCTGGTAGCCGCCGGGATGGTTCGAGCATGCGCCCGACCTGATTCGGGAACACGAGGTCGCCGTCGGCAGCGAAGCTTCCACGCCTTCGACGTCGGGAGCAGAACATCCACGAGCGGAACGTGACGCCGGCTCGCACGGAGATGGTTGCTCACCGCCTTTGGCGAAAGGCCGGCTCGCTCCCGTTTGAATTTGTCGACGGCCTCCACCGTCACGTCGCGAAGCCGCTGCCCGCCGAACGCCGGTCGGAGGTCCTTCTGGATGATGCTCAGGTCGTCCTTCTCACTCCGCTTCGACTGCGCCCGGTGCTTCTGCCAGTAGTCGCAGAGCTCGCCGAACGTGTGGTGCGCGGGCGAGGGAAGACGCCGGCCCGCGCGCACCTCATCCGCCCCGACCTGGCGCGCCTGGAGCTCGCGCTCTGCCTCGGCGTACGACTCGAACACGTCCGACTGCCGCTTCCCTTCATGGTCGATCCAACGGATGCGCCACTTGCCCCGAAATTCCGTCGGCCGCGCTGGCCCTCGCCGTGTCCCGTTCCCTCCTGCGTCGGGCAAGGCAGGAGCGCCCCTCCAGTCAGCGTCGTGCTGAGTTGGAGGACCGAAGGGCGGCCGGGCAGCGGTCAGTGGACACGGGCGTGGCCACAAACGGCAAACGCGCACTCCGCTCTGTCGCGTAAGTGCGCGTCCTCGTTCAGTTGCGCGGGGGCGATATGCGCGCTGGAGCACGCTGATTTCCTGGGACTTCCGAGTCGAGCTGGTGGCGTAGCGGTCGGGGTTCAGGTCTGCTGAGGTTTTAAGCGCCCGAGCAAGCGCGCCGGAGGCCGAGGAGGGCGTCATCGCGAACCTCATGCGCGGCAGCGCCAATTCTGCGCGCCCGCCCCGCCGATTCACCTACGTCACATTTCGAAATGTCGCTTCTTTCATCGAGAACGGCGCCGTCCGCGAGCCGGCACGTCGGGTGCAATGTGGGTTTCGACGGAGAAACGCACATGGCAACCTCACAAGTTCAAAACCTGAATCAATCCTCGCGCCTCGACGCGGGACGCGAGGAGCGTCGCCCCTTCAACCGAGACGCCGCAATCATGACGATCGGCATCGCCGCCCTCTTCGCGGTCGCGCTCGTGTACCTGTGGCTCGCGACTCGCTGAACGGCTCGTCCTACGCTCGAGTCGCCGATGTCGCCTTCGCGGGTCGAGCCCTCGAGGCCAAACCGGTAGGCGTGCGGCAAGCCCAGCGAGCCCTGTGTCGAGCGAATCACCGGTGTCGATCACGACGTGCTCGGCCGCGTCGAGCTCGTGGAGGATGACGGGGCGTCCGGAAGACAGGACTTGCGACGCGCGACGACGACGTTGGCGTACACGCGCTCGGTGAACGCTTCGGAGCAAGCGCCGGCCCACGCCGCATCGTCGAGGCGCGCGGTTGGAGTTGTTCGTAGCATGTCTTTTCGTGTGCGATCGGCGTCGACGACGGGCGCCGAAAGGCGCTCCGACAGACGCTCGGACTCGGTCAATGAAGGCACCCGCGAGACGCCGAGCGAGTGCTCATTCGAAGCGTAGCGCGTCGATCGGGTCGAGCCGCGCCGCTTTTCTCGCCGGGTAGAGACCGAACACGAAGCCGACCATCGCACTGAACGCAAACGCGAGTACCGCCGTGTCCAGCCGAGGCACATAGGACCAACCGAGCTTCGACGCGGCAAGTTTCGCAAGGCTCGACCCGAGCACCACTCCGATCATGCCGCCGATCATCGAGAGCGTGAGCGCTTCGGCCATGAATTGCGCGAGGACATGCCAGGGTTTCGCTCCGACGGCCATGCGCACGCCGATTTCTCGAGTCCGTTCGGTGACGCTGACGAGCATGATGTTCATGATGCCGATCCCCCCGACGACCAGCGACACGATGGCGATCGCGGCGAGGAGCGACGTCAACGCTTTCGTGCCCTGCTGTTGAGCGTTGGCGATCTCGGTCAAGTTGCGAATGTTGAAGTCGTCATCGTCCATCGTCCCCAGGTGATGACGGTCCCGGAGGATCCCGGTGATCTCGGTCTGCGCGCGCTTGGTGTCCGCGCTGGTGACCGCGCTCACCATGATGATTCCGGCGATGAATTTCTGAAGGCCGCCCTGAATCTGATTCTGAAAAGTGCGCATGGGAATGTAGGCGACGTCGTCGTAGTCGCTCCCCATGGGGGATTGTCCCTTGCGCTCGAGAACGCCCAGAACCACGAACGGTACGGCGCGAATCCGGATCGTCCGACCCACCGGATCCGAGCCGGGCCCGAACAGTCGACCGGCCACCGTGGCCCCCAACACGATGAGCTTCGAGCCGGTCTGATCGTCGGTCTCCCCGAACAGGGAACCTTTGAGGGTCTGCCAGTCGCGAATCTCGAAAAATTCCGGGGTGACGCCGCCGACGCTCGTCGTCCAGTTCGCGTCGTCCACCATCAGGGTCGCGCGCGTCGTTTGTTGCGCGGCCGCGGCGCGCACCGCGGGCGCCTGCGCGCGGATCGCCCGCAAATCGTCCCAGGTGAGCGTGGGCATGGATCCGAAGCCGCCCATCACGCCGCCCGATGAGGTCGAGCCGGAAAGCACGATCAGGAGGTTCGTCCCCATGCCGCTGAAGACCGCGGAAACGCGCGCTTTCGCGCCTTCGCCGACCGCGACCATCGAGATGACGGACGCGACGCCGATGATGATCCCGAGCATCGTCAGAAAGCTTCGCGTCTTGTTGCGCCAGAGCGCGGCGAAGGCGATGGGAAGGACGTTGGCGACGTTCATGCGGCAAGCACCGCGTCCTTCGGAAGTTGCGCCACGTCCGAAACGACTCGCCCATCGCGCACGACGAGGACGCGCGAGGCGTAGAGTGCCACGTCGGGTTCGTGGGTAACGAAGACGAGCGTGAGCCCTTCGTCCCACAGCTCTCGAAAGAGGTGCATCACCTCGATGCTGGTCTTCGTATCGAGATTTCCGGTGGGCTCGTCCGCAAAAATGATTTTCGGACGGTTGACGATGGCGCGAGCAATCGCGACGCGCTGCTGTTGACCGCCGGAGAGCTGCGATGGACGATGACCGAGCCGGGTGCCGAGCCCCACCCGCTCGAGCGCCTCACGCGCGCGCCTTCGGCGTTCGTCGCGCGGAATCCCCGCGTAAACGAGCGGCAGCTCGACATTTTCGAGAGCGCTGGTTCGGGACAGCAGATTGAAATTCTGAAAGACGAACCCGATCGTTTGATTTCTCACGGTGGCGAGCTCGCCACGCCCGAGCGTCGATACTTCGCGACCGTCGAGCGTGTAGGCACCGCTCGTCGGGCGGTCGAGACAGCCGAGGACGTTCATCAGCGTCGATTTGCCGGATCCGGAGGGACCCATGATGGCGACGAACTCGCCCCGATTCACGGTCAGGCTGACGTCGGCGAGCGCGTGAAGCACGTCGTCACCCAGCGTGTACGTCTTGTAGA
>Ga0265320_10000770_pt1 | contig 24555 bp, 17 predicted proteins | sample 4827metaG_FD_202087 | JGI IMG/M metagenome (GOLD analysis project Ga0265320, IMG submission 202087) | Rhizosphere microbial communities from Carex aquatilis grown in University of Washington, Seatle, WA, United States - 4-8-27 metaG | ecosystem: Host-associated > Plants > Roots > Rhizosphere >...
ACAATCACGCGCTCCTCGACGATTGGAAGCGCGACTTCGACAAAGCCGGCGCGAGCGCCTACGGAACCTGAGACTGACTCACGCGGTCGACCCCCACGGTTGACGGGTGCGGAGCTCCGCGACGCTCACCTCGCCTTCTTCGATGAGGCCCGTCTTCGCGTCGTGAATGCGATAGTGCAAGGTCCGTCGAAAGAGCGGCTCCGATTCGACGAAGATGCACCGGAGCTCGCCCGGTTCGAAGCCGCACTGGCTCTGGATCGCGCGAAGGAGCTGTTCGCGATGCAAATGGCCGTCGCCGAAGTTCCAGCCGAGCACCATCCCCGCCACGATTTCGCCGTCGAGCCACTCGTACTCGGTGAGGTCGTCTACGGCTTTGGGGACGAGCGCCGCGAGCGCGCGCCCGTGTAAATGCATGAGCCGGAACGCGATGACCTTCCCGACGAGACCGACGGCCGTGCGTTCGTCGTAGAGCGTCTTCAGTTGGTCGTAGATCCACGGCGCGGTCTTCTTCACGCGCGAGAGCTTTTCGTAGCTCTTGCCGCGAAAGAGCCACACGCTGTAGGCCCAATTGCCCGCGTAGTAGCGCATGGCGAGCAGGAACGGCACCTTGTCGGGGAACACGTTTCCGGCGAACGGAACCACGACGCACATCACGGCGACCACTACGGCCACCGGCGTGGTCATATCGAGCACGCTGACCATGGCGTTCTTCCAAAATAAAAAGAAGCCGCCATACACCATCATGAAGTTCCACTCGATCGGGACGCCCATGGGCACGTTGCTCGTGATGAAGCCATGGAGCCCGAGCATGAGCAGAAGACCGAACACGGTTTGCGGCCCGCCGTGGGCGGTCAACAGCACGACGGGCACCGAGAGCTCGAGCAGCGTCCCGGCGTGACCCATCATCGTCGCGGCCGTCGACGGATTCAGATCGTCGGGGTAACGCCGATACATCAGCTTCCGCAACCACTCGAAGCGCGTGAACGGACTGTTGCTCGTCATGACGCCGACGACGGACGGAAAATGGTGGTTCAGCTTGGAGAACCCGGCCCAGAACCAGAGCGACGCGTGGACGGCCTTCGCGCCGGGGACGAAATCGGTCGCGAGCACGAAGACGAGGATCGTCGTCCAGAAGTGCTCGCCCCGAGCGGCGAGGAACAACGTCTCGTCGAGGACGCCGAGCACCGGAAGCAAGACGGCGATCGCGAGGAGCACGTCGTGACTCGGACCGGGCGACGCGAGTGCGACGAGGAGGCACCCGAGGTTCGCCGCGTAGAGCGACACGTCGAGCCAGGTGCGCCGATGACCGCCGATGACCGGCGCGCCCTCGAACAGCGGGATCTTCGTCGTGCCGGGCCGCAAGAAATACAGCGCGCCGCCGACCGGCGGCACGTAGCGCCCGGTGAGCGGCCCGCTACCGCAACCGAGACCGAGGATCTCGAACAGCGTGCTCCAGAGAATCGCCTTTTGAAACGCGACAGGCTCGAGCCACCACTCGCCGATGTCGGCGAGTTGGTGCATCCCCGGCGACAGACTGCAGAAGAACGCCCAGCCGCCAATGTAGAGCAGCACTTTGAGCGCGTAGAGCAGGTAAACCGCGAGCGGCGACCCGTAACCCTGGAGCGCCCAGGCGTTGCAGACCATCCGGCTCTTCTCGGCGAACGGTTTCTTCGCCCACTCGAGGGGGTCGTACGGGGTCTCGGTCGGTTTGAACCACACGGCAAAGCCTTACGTGGTCATCCGGTCGCTCGGATTTGCCGGTGCCTACTCGCCGAACTGAAAGACGAGCTCGGTGCGACGCACCAAGCCGAGTTGGTCGCGGGCCACTTGCTCGACCTTGGCCGGATCGGTTTTGACCTGGGCCACCTCGGCGCGGAGCTTCCGGATCTGATCGCCGAGCTTCGAAACCTCGCGGTCGACCCGCGATTTTTCGTCCTCGAGCGCGTGTAATCGCGGGAAACCGGCCGGCGAGAAAATCATCAACGGCACCGAAACCGTCGATACGACGAGCACCAGCAGAGGAAGCACCCGCTGGGCGATCTCGGAAGAGGACGCCACGCCTCCAACATCGCACGCCCGGTTCCCCTCGGACCACAATTTGACGTCACTGCCAAATATACGGACATACTGATATTTTTTGTGTGATCGGGGGCGGGCCGACCCTTTGCTATCATCGCGCTCTACCGCCCCAGCGACACACCCCGGGCGAGAATCTAGGCGCGCTTCGCGTCTCCGAGGATGGGTTTTATGGAGATCGACTTGCTCCGCGCGGAGCTCGAACGCTTGTTCGGCCTCGACGAGTTGTTCATGCTGAGCCGCGAGCTGCTCGGCTTCGAGCCCGAGACCGTCGGCGGGACGGCGGGCATCGGATCGTTTGCCAGGGCGCTCGCCGAGCACTGCGCCGAGAACGACGCGGTCGAAGCGTTGTGCGACGCCGTCCTCGCATCGAAGAGCGAGGTGAATCCCGACGTCGCGGCGCTCGGCGCGCGCGGCCTGTCACCCCGTGACGAGATCGGCCTCGGCGAACTCTTCGGGCCGTTCCTGATCACGCGGAAGCTCGGCGAGGGGCCGCTCGGCATCTCCTACCTCGCGAAGCAAGACGACACCGAAGTACGCCTGAAGATCCTGCGCTCCGAAGCGACGCGCGATCAGCGAGCCCTCCGTCGATTCTTGACGCTCACGCGGCTCGCCGCGCGCGTCATTCACCCTGGCCTCCCGTGGAAGCTCCGCACCGGGTTCTCCGAAGGACGATATTACGTCGTCCACGAGCACGTCGAGGGACAGGCGCTCGCCGCGCGCGTCGCGCGCACCGGGCCGATGCACATCAACGAAGCGCGCGATCTCCTCCGATCGACGCTCGAAGCGCTGGAGGCGCTGCACGCCGAACGCCTCGTGCACGGGAACGTGAAGCTCGAGAACGTCGTTCTCTATCGAACCGCGGACGGTAATCAACGGATCTTGCTCTCCGACGCCGCGGGCGATCGGCTCCGTGCGCGCCCGCCGGCGAACGGCCACGTCGAGCCGTGGGCGGTGAGCTCGCCGAAGACCGTCGCGCCCGAGCGCCTGCGCGGCTATCTGCCGACGCCGGCGAGCGACGTGTATTCGTTCGGCGCACTGCTCTACGAAGTGCTCGCGGGAAAGCCGCCCTTCGCCGCGACCAGCGTCTCGGACGCCCTCGTCGCGCACCTCACCGAAGTGCCCCCGCCGCCGAGCGCCGTCGCGCCGCGCGGATGGATCGCGCGCGATCTCGACCAGCTCGTGCTCCGGTTGCTCGCAAAAGATCCGAAAGCGCGCCCGGAAAGCGCGCGCGCCGTGCTCGACTTGCTGGAGGGGTTCGGCCGCGCCGAAGGGACGCTCACCTCGTCGCTCAGCGAGGACGAAGTGCGAACGCGGATCGACGCGCTCCTCGCCGATCCGACCAATGAAGAGGCCGCACTCTCGCTCGAATCCGCGGTCGCCGAGGGCGCGGATCCGAAGATCGTCGCCGAGACGTTCGTGAGCGCCGCGGACACGCTCACTGCCGGCGAGGACGCCGCGCGCGCGGCAGCCGTCGGCTTGTTTTTTAGGGCGGCCAGACTTTTTCAAGAGTCGCTCAGAGACCCGGAGCGAGCCGAGCGGCTCTACGCGTCCATCCTGACCATCGATCCGAAGGACGGCACCGCGCAGGCGCGGCTCGATGAGGTCCGTCATCGGCTCGGCAAACACGACGAGCTCGTCGAATCGCTCCTCGCTCGCGCGGAAGAAGCGGCGGAGGGCGCCGAGCGCGCGGCTCTGTTCGCGAAAATCGGCGGACTCTACGCGAAGGAAATCGGCGACGAAGAGCAAGCGCTGATCGCCTTGACGCAGGCCTTCACCGAGGACCCGGCTCACGGCGAGTACGCGCGCGAGATCGAACGGCTCGCGGGCAACGACGTGAACCGCTGGGGCGAAGTGCTCGGGTCGTGCATGGAGGCGTCGACCGGCGAGCAACCGACCGCGACGAAGAACCGACTCTTCGCGCAGATGGGCACCTGGTACGAGGAGCGTCTTTCGCGACCGGATCTCGCGCTTCAATGCCACAGCGCCATTCTGGCGACCGATCCGTCCGACGAAGGCGCGCTCCGCGGCCTCGCGCACCTCTACCGAAAGGCGCAGCAGTGGAGCGAGCTCGCGGCGCTCCTCCTCCGCCGCGCGGACTTTGCGACCGACCCCGCCAAGGCTCGCACCCTTCGGTACGAGGCTGCGGGCCTGTTCGAGCATCAATTGAACGACGTGGGCGTCGCGAAGGATCTGTACGCGCAGATCGTCGCGACGGATCCGAGCTTCGACGGGGCGGCGGACGCGCTCGCGCGGCTCCTCGAACAACGGCACGAGTACGCCGAGCTCGTGAAGCTCCTCGAAACGCGAGCGGCGACCTCGAAGGGCGACGAACGGCGGCGCGCGCTCTGTCGCATCGCCGAGGTTCACGAAGATCGTCTGAACGACGACGGCGAGGCCGCGCGCTTCTACTTCGCGGTGCTCCTGGACGACGAAGACAACCTCGACGCACTCCGCGGACTCGATCGACTCCACAGCAAGGCCGGCCGATTCGCCGACCTCTTGAAGAATCTCGAGCACCAACATCGCCTCGCGGCGACGCCGCGCCAGAAAATCGCGCTCCTCGAGCGGATCGCGGCGATCCAGGACGAGGAGTTCCTCGATCACGCCAAGGCGGGCGACGCGCTCGCGAAAATTCTCGAGCTCGATCCGGCCCACGCCCTGGCGCTCAGCGAGCTGACGCGTCACTACCGCGCGCTCGGACGCTTCGAGGACGTCGTGCCGATTTACGAGCAGCGCGAAGCGCTCGCGGACAGCGAAGAGGAGCGACTCGATCTCGCCCTCGCCAAGGCGCACGTGCTCGGCCGTGAGCTCGGCGCGGTGGACCGGGCGATCGTCGCGTACGAGCACGTCCTCGAGCTCGACCCGGAGAGCGCCAGCGCGCTCGAATCGCTCGCGCGGCTCCGAGAAAGCGCCGGTCACGGCGACGCGGCCCTCGCCGCCATCGAGGCGCTGGCGGAGCGCACCGAAACGCCGGAAGCGAAAGCCGAGCACTTCTTGCGAGCCGCGAAGCTCCTCGAAGCGCACGGCGACCCCAACGGTGCCATCGAACGTTACAAGCGTGCGCTCGACGCGACCCCGAAGGACGTCGCGATCGCCGCTGCCCTCCGAACGCTCTACGTCGCCCGTGGCGACACCAACGCCGCGATCGAACTTCTGGAACGCCAGATCGCCGACACCGACGGTGATCGCCAGAAAGCGAAGCTCTACGCGGAAGAAGCGACGCTCTACCGCGCGAAGCTCCTCGACGAGGAACGCGCGGAACGCTCCGCGCGGCGCGCCACCGATCTCGACCCGACGAACACGACCGCGATGTCGATGCTCGCCGACATCGCGTTTCAGGGAAGCCGATTCGTCGAAGCCGCGGCCCTGTACGAGAAGCTGTCGAGCAGCGCGGACGTCCTACCCCGCGACGAAGCCGTCCAAATCCTCGAGCGCTACGTCGACGCGCTCACTCAGGGCGGCTCCACCGAGCGAGCCCTCGCCGCGATGGATACGCTCCTTCGACTCGCTCCGAACGATCGCCACGCGCTCGCCCGCGTGGCCGCGGTGACCTTCGAGCACGGCTCGGCGGCGAAGGCGCGCGAGCTCTACGGCGAGCTCCTGGGCGTTTTCGACGATTCGCTCGAGCCGAACCTGAAATTCGTCGCGACGTATCGCTTCGGCGAGGCGGCGCGGCGCTCCGGAAACGTGGACGCGGCGCTCGGTTCCCTCGAGTCGGCGAGCGAGCTCGATCCGTCGAGCCCGCTTCCGCTGATCGCGCTCGCGAAGGGATACGAACAAAAGGAAGATTGGGCAAAGGCCGTCGACGCGAAGACCCGTCACCTCGACATCGCGGAGGGTGAAGAGCGGGTCCGGCTCCTGGTCGAGATCGGGGACATTGCCGCCGCCAAGTTGAACGATCGCGCCCTGGCGACCAAGAGCCTCGTGGCGGCCGTCGACGAGCACCCCGACGACCGCAAGCTGCTCACCCGCCTGATGCAGCTCTACAGCGAAGAGAAAGACTGGCAGAAGCTCGTCGACATCGTCTTGAAGCTCGCCGACTTCGTGGACGACCCGAAGCAAAAGGCGAAATACCTCGGAACGGCCGCCATGGTGGCCGGCCACGAGATCGGCGACTACGACGCGGCGCTCCTCTATTACGGCCGCGTACTCGAGCTCGATCCGGGCAACGAGAAAGCCGTCGACGACACGATCGAACTGCTCGAGCAAAAGGGCGACTACGCGGGCGCGGTCGAACGATTGAAGGAGAAGGCCACCGCCGCGAGCAACGCCAAGGACACTCAGCGCATGCTCGAGGCGTTCAACCGGCTCGCGCCGATCTACAAGGACAAGCTCGGCCGCATCGGTCACACCGCCGACGCTCTCGAGGCCGCGCAGACGCTCGAGCCGGACAATGCGGAACGGAACCGCGCCCTCGCCGAGCTGTACGCGCTCTACCCCGAGCGCTTCATGGACAAGGCGATCGGCGCGCAGCTCGCGATGCTCCGCGAGGACCCGTATCGCGTCGAGTCGTACAAGCTGCTCCGGCGGCTCTACACCGACGCGAAGCGCGCGGACGCCGCGTTCTGCCTCTGTCAGGCGCTCTACGTGCTCAAGCTCGCCGAACCCGACGAGGAGCGTTTCTTCAAGCGCATGCGCTCCGAAGATCCGGCGTACGCGAAAGAGGTGATGAGCACCGACGATTGGCTCGAGATGTTGCTCCATCCCGACGCCGATCCGATGCTGACCAGCCTATTCGCGTTGATCGAGCCGGCGATCATCCTGTCGCGCGCGGAGAGCTGGAACGCCCTCGGCTACGATCCGGATTTCGCGATCGACCCCTCCGACCACCCCTCACCTCTCGCGCAGACCCTCCACTACGCCGCGGGCGTCCTCGGGATCGAGCTGCCGGCCTTGTTCGAAAATCCGAACGACCCGGGTGGCCTCGCGTTCCTGCACGCTCCGGCCCCGTCGATCGTCCTCGGCGCCGCGGCGCTCGGCGCGAGCGGCACGCCGCAATCGCTCGCGTTCGTCGCGGGGCGCCATCTCGCGTACTACCGGCCCGGCTTCTACATTCGACATCTGGTGTCGGCGACCGGGCTTCGCTCCTGGCTCTTCGCGGCGATCAAGATGAACGCGCCCCAGTTTCCGGTCGCGCCGGACATCGAAGGCTCCGTCAATCACGCCGTGGCGGCGCTCGAACGGCACATCACGCTCGATCTGCGCGACCACCTCGCACGCATCGTCTCGCGCCTCATCCAATCGGGCGCGGCGCTCGATTTGCGCCGCTGGGTCCAGGGCGTCGATCTGACCACTGAGCGGGCCGGATTCGTCCTGGCCCACGATCTCGAGACCGCGGTGGAGCTGGTACGAGCGTCCGACGAAAGCACGAGCTCACTCTCTGCGCCGGCCCGGCTGAAGGAGCTCGTGCTCTACGCGATCAGTGAGCCGTACTTCAAGCTCCGGGCGCGCCTCGGCATCGGCGTCGACACGTGACCGCGACCAGAGAGCTTCTTCGCGGCGCTACTCACAACGGGGGCCGTTAGCCCCCCGCAGCTTCGCCTTCGGCGAACTGCTTCCCCCGCCGCCTTCCTTCGGCGCGCTCGCTTCGCTCGCGTAGCTCCGCACCTTGGATCCCTCCGGGACGGCGCTCTCGCCGATGGGCATCTTCTACTGACTGGTGTCGGCCGGGGCGGGGGCCTCGGACGGCTGATTCGGTTGATCGGTCGGCGGCGGCGGGGACGGAGACGGACTTCCGGGCGGCGGATAGAACACCGGCTGCGCAGGCTGCGATGGCTGCGGGTCGGCGGCGGGTGGCGGCGGGGGCGGCGGCATCGACGGACGCGCGAAGCCACGGAGCGACGAGCGACGAGTTCGGCTCGCGGGCGAATCCGAGCCTTCGCCCGACGCGGGTTGAATCCCGAGATTGAACAGCGGCCCGACGACGTGCCAGGCGTAGAACCCGTCAGCGCGACGGGCGCGCTTCATCTTCGGATCCAGATCGAAGAGACCCGGAATGTTCGAGCCGGGCGTCCCGAAGATGCTGCGCGTCGTGTCGTCCTTGTTCTTGTACTTGTCCGAGAACTTGAACCGGAGATTCAGCTCGGCGAGGCTCGACTCGAACTGATCGAGGAGCCGAATTCTGCCGTCGGAGACGATCTCCAGGTCCGGCCCCGACGTGGAGAGCTCGGTGAGCTTCACGGTGCCCTCGCTCACGTCGGCATGAAAGACGAACTTTCCGGCGTTGACCTTGGGCAGCGCGATCATGTCGCGGATCTTCGTCTTGCCGTCGCCGATCGTGAAATCGGCGATCTCGAGCTCGATGGTGCCCTCCGCGGCGCTGAGCTTGCCCTGCGGCATCTTCAGCTCGATCTTCCCGTCGACCGTGCCACCCAGTGGAACCCCGAGGAGATCGCCGAGATACGGCATCTTTGCCGCATCGACACCGGCGAGCACCAGATTCAACTCGCGCGCCTCCGTCGAGTTCTTCACCGTGCCGTCGATGTTGCCGCCGAAGCCGTCGAGCGAAAACCCGAGCTTCTGCGTGCCCCAGAGCATGGGGAGCACCGACACGCGCGCGTACATATCGTCGACGACGTACTCCGGCGCCTGACGAGCCTTGCCGTTCGCGTCGGCTCCGGGTGATTTGCCAACGAACCGGACGCCGGTCGCGGCGACACCGGGGAAGTGCCAAGACCAGGTGAGCTTGTCGATTTGCACCGGCAAGGGGGAGCTCACGTTGAACGCGTCCACCAACGCGCGCCTCACCCGATCCCACGGCGCCGAGACGTACGCGAAGAACACCAGACAGGCGACGTAGAAGAGCGGATAGCCGACGAGCGCGGCGATGCGGCGAAGACGCGGATTCATGGAGTCTCCGCCTTCTCGTCGGCGCCGGAAGCGGCGCTATCGGCGGGCGGCGTCTTCTTCGCCGGTTCCTTGCGGTCGAACGCCGAGACGGCGATCGAGACGTCATACGAATCCGGCTCGGTAGCACGGCGTCGGAGGTCGAGCGCCGAGACGCGAACGGGGTAACCCGAAGTCTCGATCGCCTCGAGAAACAACGCGAGATTCTTCATTCCGACCTTCTGGAGAACGAACTTGGTCGAGCGTTCTTCGTATTTCTTGCCGCGCTTGGCGACGGGTTCGTCCTGGCTCTCCGGGATTTCCATACCGTGCGCTTGGGCGAGCTGTTCGAGAAACCCGGCGAGCTGGGGCGCCGGCTTACTGTAGCGGGCGAGCACTTTCTGTCGATCCGCGTCGGCTTGCTCGAGCTTCGGCCGCGCGTTCACGATGTCGGCCATCACTTCGCGAATGGCGTCGTTGTCGTTCCGTCGCGACGCGGCCATGGTGCTCAGCAAGATCGGCAAGAGCAAGATCACCATGACACCCAAGATCGCGCCGAAGATCAGCACCAGCCGCTGTTCGCGCGGCTCCATTTGTTCGATGCGCTGCTCGAGGCGTTCGCGGAGACTCATGGTTACTTCTCCGCCTGGTCGGAGTCGCTATCCGGCTTCTTCTTGTCGTTCGTCGCGTCTTCCGGACACTTCACGTCGGCCTCGAAGACGTATTTCTGCCGGCTCCCGTTCACGACCTGGCTCACCTTGGTGATTTTCGGATCGGCGAAGCACTTGTCCTGTTTGAAACCGTCGGCGATTTGCTGAGCCTCGGACGCCGAGCCCACGATGCCGCGGATCTTCGCGTGCTCCCGAGAAAGCTCGAGCTCCTCGACGTCGCTCGTGATCGTCGGCGGCATGACCTTCGACAGCTCGACCATCAGATCGAAGCCGTCGTAGTGCGGCATCGGATCGTTCTCGGCGCGCGCGGCTGCGTTGTCGAGCGCCTCTTTCGCCGCATCGGGGTCGGTCGCTTCCTCGCCGAGGGCGTCCTTCGACAGCGCGGCGAGATCGGCCGACAGCTTGTCGTGTTCGTGCGAGAGCGACCGCAGCTCGGCCCACGTCGAAAAAAGGAAGCTGATGAGAATGACGCCCGCGAGCGCCCCGAGCAGGGGCGCCTTCTCCTTCAAATAGGCGTACCCGCGTTGATACGAGAGCGCGCCGCGCCGCAGATCGGGGTCGCGAGGGCGGCCGCGGAGACCGAGCGCGAGACCGAGCGCACGCGAAAACCGAGGAAGCGCCGCCTCTTGGTCCGGATCGATCCCTTCGAGTCGCGGGAGCGGTAGGCTCGACACCGGCAGCCCGAGCTCGGCCGACAGATACGCTTCGGCGCCGCTCGCGGCAGCTCCGCCGCCGGTCAAGAACACCGCTTCGATCGGCGTACCGAGCGAGAGCGCCGCCGCCGCCATCGTCTGACGCAGCTGCGCGGCGAGCTGAGGCGCGGATCGGGGTAAGTCGGAGACGCCGATCGACAAGGTGCGCGCGAACGCCGGATATCCGCGCGACAGCGCGAGCACTTCCGAGCGTTCGTCGGCGAGCTCCACGACCACGACGCCCCCGGTGGTGTCGAGCTCGCTGACCATCGAAGCGAGATTCGCGAGCGGCAGCGCGCCGACACCGACGCGGTCCGCCTCTCGCGAGGCGACGCGCGCGACGAGCTCGATGCGCTCTTTCACGTGCTCGGTGCGGACCGCCGCGGCCAGCACCTCGATGTTCGACCCCGGCCCTTTGCGCGGCAGATTGACGTAGTCGTAGACGAGCGTGTCGAAGTCGACCGGCACCTGCGCCTCGAGCTCGAACGGCACGACTTCGTCGAGTTGCTTCAGTGCGGTCGACGGCATCGAGAGCCGGTGAACGAATGCATGATCGCCGTCGACGGCGACCGCGACTCCGTCGCTGTGCGGGATGAGCGGCAGGAGACACGCTTGGACGGCCTCTTCCAAGCCGGGCAGCTGCGTCCGGTCGATCTCCGCGAGCGACTCGAGCGTCACGCGCCGATAGCTCGTGCGGAGCAGCACCGCTCGAACGTAGCGAGCGCGAATGTCGAGACCGATGAGCTTACCCATGTCCGCTTTCCGTCAATCGAAGTGAAAGTACACGATTCTGCCGCCCGGACTAGGAACCAGGAGCTGGCTATAAGCGTCGCTCGTCGCTCCGGCGGGTAGATTTTGCGGCGTGACCCCGGGGATCGACTGCATACCCGAGAGCGAGCTCTGCAGGGACGCGAGGTTCGGCGTGGACGCTCCGGCGAGTCCCCCGGCAGCGAGGCCGCCCCCCGCCAGACCTCCGGCGAGTCCGCCCGCCGCGAGTCCGCCCGCGGCTCCGGTCGAACCGCCGCCAGCGGACATCAGCGCGGCAAGCACGTTCGGCGGCGGGGGCGCGCTCCGGAAATCGACGACCGAATGAATGCGCACCTTCGTCTGTCGTTGGCCGGACCGCACGTAGCCCGTCGCGATGATGCTGAAGACCTTGCTCTCGGTGGTGATCGACTTCGTCGCTTCGGACTCCGACGCGAACGTCACCGGTTCGAGCCCCATCATCTTGAGGAGGGGGCCGATCATTGGGTTGGTTTGCTTCAACGCGGCGATGAAGCCCTTCGGGGAACCGAACAGCGGCGCGCCTGCCGTGAACTGTCGCACGAGCGTCACGATGCCGATGAACTTCGCCGCCTCGAGCGGGTCGAGGCACATTTTCGCCGGCGGGTTGGTGTTCGCGCACACCACCGCGAGAAGCGTCTGCGCGTTCGCCGTGTTGACGTTGACCTTGCCGGTGCCCCACACGGTGACCGGGCGACGCCGCTGGTTCATCGGGTCGGGCTCGACGAAGGTCGACCAGAAATCGTCGCCGATCCCTCGCACGAGCCGCACTTCTTCGAGGCTGTCGAACGGCGCGTTCTTGCGAAAATAAGGCGGATCAAGGAGCTGATAGAACGAGTCCTCGGTCGCCGTCGAGGGAGAGGCGTTCGTGAAGTCGCAGTTCGTCTGGATCTGGTCCATGTCGACCCAGTCGACCAGCGCGCTGCAGATCGCGAGCCGGTCGGAATATTGCCCGTCGCCGTCGCGAGCCGTGAAGAGCGGGTCGAACTGAGGCGCCTTGATGAGCCCCATGATCTGAGCGGCCGTCCGATTCGCGGTCAACGGATCGCGCACCGGCGAATTCAGGTTGATCTTCGAGTCCTCGTCGATGATGTCGATCTCGAAGCCCGCGCCCTCGAGCCCGAGGTTCTTCCCTTTGTCGAGCGACACGCTCGCCAGCGCCGAGAACTTCATGGCGCCGGCCTTGTCGTTGAAGGCGCCGAGAACCTGGTCGGAGAACTCCCAAACCGGAATTTGCGGCGGCGCGCTGCCCATCATCATGAACAGGGGCGCCATGACCTTGCGGATGGTCGGCTCGGACGCGATGAGGAGCCGCGACAAGCTGATCGCCGAGCGCGCCGCGTACTCGGCCTTCAACGAGTCCCTCGCCGAGAGTGCGCTGCCGAGCTCCGCGGAGGTGTTGTCCTGAAAATCGGTGAGCATGACCGTCAAGATCGTCAGCGCACCGAGCACCAGCACGAGCGCCACGCCGCGCTCGCGGCTGCGCTTTCGCGCCCGCTTCGCGGTGGTCCGCGGCGCCGCCGGGATCCGAGCGCCCGCGCTGGAATCGGGAGGCGCCGTCATTCGATCGCGAAGCTCAGCGGTTGATACATGGGGATCTGCACCTTGGTCTCGAAGCGCAAGGTGCCCTGGCCGTGCCCCGCGGACGTGCGCCGCCCGCCGTTCAGCACGAGCTTCACGTAGACGAACACCGGAAGCTGATTCTGATGCGACAGCGTGTCGTTCGAGTCCCACGTCTCGACCCATTGCCCCGTGAGCGGGTCGAGGTACTTCAGCTTGAAGAGGTCGATGTCCGACGCCAAAACGTCGAAGCGTCCGCCTTTTTCCGGCTTCAAATCGAGGTGCGGGTTCACGCGCCGCACCAGATCCGTCACGCCATCATGCTTGGGATCGGGCGAGCCGAAATACGAGAGCTCGCACTGATCCGATTCGTGCGCGTTGCGGTCGAAGCGCGCGTACGAAAACGAGTTGAAATCGACGCGATCGGCCGGCGTTCCGGTCGCGCCGACGAACTCCGTCTTCTCGACGATCAACGTCTGATCGAGGGGCCGGTGGAGCGACACGTACGCGCTCGAGAGCTCGCGGGAAATGCGCCGGAGCGCCTCTCGCCCCTCGTGATAGCGATCGTCCATGCGCGCGACGCCCTCCTTGCTGTTTCGCATCCCGGCGAACGCGCTGTAGATGAGCATGCACACGCCCGCCAGGACGCCCACGGCGATCAGCATCTCCACGAGGGAGAACCCTCGAGTCGATGCGCGACGCAGGTTCGGCGCGCTCACGGCGACGACCCTCCGCCCAAGATCCCGCCGAGGAGGCCGCCGCCCGCCGGGCTGCTGCCACCGAGCATTCCCCCGCCGAGCATCCCGCCGAGGAGGCCGCCGCCCGCCGTGCCGACCGGCGCGGTCTTCGAACCCGTGTTGCCGAGCGCCTGATCGGCCGCGGTGCCGAGGCCGGCCGCGGCGAGCGGATCGAGACCGCCTTGTTGAGGGCTGGTGATGAACTGAGTCACCGCAAGATTCTTCGTCTTCCGGCCTTCCTTCCATTCGACGGTGACGGTGAGCTTGCGAATGCTGGCCTCGAGCATCGGCTTGAGGCTCGGATAGACGATGCCCATGACGAGCGGCGCGAGCATTTGCGTGCCCATGGAGCCCATCGCGCCGGACGAGGCGAGACTTCCGGAGCCGGTTCCTCCCGGTATCCCGGCACCGCTGCCGAAGCCCATGCCCGAGCCAGTGCCGACGCCGTTGTTCCCGAAGCCCATGCCCGAGCCGGTGCCGTCGCCCGACCCCGTGCCAACGCCGTTGTTGCCGAGGCCGTTCCCGAAGCCGCTCGCGTTCCCGAAACCACTCCCGAAGTCGCCTCCGAAATTGCCGCCGGCGCCCGTATTGTCGAAGCTGCCGGGCGTTGGACCGAGCCCGGGACTCGGCGGACCCGATCCGGCAAGGAACTTGGACACGTCTCCGAGGTCCGGGTTCTGCCCGAGCGACGAACCGTTGTTCGTTCCGAGCGAGGCGAGCGCGCCGAGCGGGCCGAGTCCGCTCCCGGTGCTGCTCGAGCCGGTGCCGCCCCCGGCGCCACTCGCGCCGCCGCTGCCGTTCGAATCGAAGCCGCCGGGGCCGCCGAGCGTGCCGACCGTGGTCGGAGGCAACGGAAGCTCGATTTTCTCGATCTTCCATTTGCACTGAAAGCCGCCGAAGGGTTCGTCGCCACAACACGGGCCCTCCTCCTTCATGTCGACCAGCGGGTAGTAACCGTCCTTCGTGAGCTTCAACTCGATCTCGCTCATCTTGCAGCGGATGAGGCCGGTCGCGACGCTCATCTTCTCGGCGTACGCCGAGCTCGTGAACAAGCCGGTCTGCGCCGAAAGGATCGCCGTCAATCCGAGGCCCAGGATCGCGATCGCGACCAGGACCTCGAGAAGCGTGAAGCCGCTCCGGGCGCGAGCCGTCATCGTTCGCTCTCCCGCATGCCGTAATCGCTCTCGGTGCGCGGCTCCTCGTAGTTGACCTTGCCGTGCTGAATGTTCGCGCGCCCCGTGAGCGGGTTCACGAGCACGGAAAGGACGTCTTCTCCGCCTTGCGACGCGACCTGGATGACGGCGCGTTCGGTGCCACCCCCCGGCCAGAAGTAGAGATACGCGCGACCGCTCGTGCGCGCCTTTCCGTCGTGTTCGGTCTGGACCGAGCGATACTCGACCCTCGTGCCCAGCTCGCGGCCCTTCGACGGATCGCCGCTGTCGTTGTTGCCGAGCTTGACGGCCCGAAATCGCGCCCGCGGCGCTCGCGGACCCTTCACGATGGAGTCCGCGTACTCGAGCGACGTCTTCTCGGCGGCGGTCGCCGGATCCGCGCCGGCGGCGACGCCCTCGGAATTGCCCTCCGACTTTTCCTTCACGCGGAGCATCCGATCGGCGGTCTCTTCGAGAATGAGGCGCTGCTGGTCGAGATCGAACACGAGGCGCACCGGGTGGCCGGTGACGTTCGTCCGCGTGACCGCGATACGGACGCCGGTGACGATCAGCCCCGCGGCGGCGCGCAGACGGCTGCCGCCGAACATCCCGGTCCCCGACACGATGACGCCGAACAAGAGCGCCATGAGCGCAATCGCGATGAGCAGCTCCACGAGCGTGAAGCCGCCCTCGCGAGGTCGCGCGAGCGCGCGGGTCGGAGGTCCGGCAACCGCCATGGTCACTCACTCGAGATGTGCGCCCGTTGGAGACGCGGCCAGGGTCAACCGCTCTCCCCGGCGAGCTGACCCTTGGGCACGCGGATGTCGTCGGGGGTGCCCTTCTTCTTGTCGGGCCCCTTCGACATGACGATGACGTCGTCGTCCGTGCACGTGAGGATGTACGCCTCGTTCCAGGGATCGGCCGTGTTCGCCGCCGAGTCGATGTGCTTCTCCTGGACGAGCTGGCTCATCGTCGGGCACGTCGATTCGTTGTTGACGCGCTGCCAATCTTGAACCGCCGAGCGGATGACGCGCGCGCCGGTCTCGGCTGTTTTCACCTGTGCTTCCTTGTACTTGGGCAACGCGAAGACGGCGACGCCGCTCGCGACCATCGCGATGATCGCGACGACGATGAGGATCTCGACGAGCGTCACGCCTCGTTCGAGCGCGCGTCGAACGAGGTGCGCTCGTTCCCCCTGTCGATTGCGTACGTGTTCCATGGGCTCTCCTTACTGTCACTCGATGCGATCGAAGCCGCCGCGTTTGCCGTCGGGGCCGTCGCTGAAAAGGTCGTAGCGGGCGTGCTCTCGCCCCGGGCAGTCGAGCCGAAGCGGCTCCCCCCACGCGTCCTTCGGCGTCTCGGCGAAATTGCCGTAGTCGCCGAGGCTCGAAAACCCCGCCGGCGGACATCCGCCGTCGTGATCGGCCATGTACGAGTCCACCGCCGTCCGCGTGTTGCCGAGCGTCGCGCGCGTGCGCCGGACCCCCGACGCGCGGCGTTCCTTCATGCCGATGAACAGCACGAGGAGCGACGCCGCGAGGGCGATCGCGAACGGCCTCGCCTGGTTCAGGCGAATGCGGCGCAAGATCCCCGCGCGGCGTTCCCACGGGAAGAAAATGTGTCGTTCGGTGACTCTGCGCCTGGCCATGGTCGATCTACTGAACGAGCTGGTTCATCTGGACCAGCGGCATGAGGATGGCCATCGCGATGAAGCCGACGATGCCTCCCAAAAAGACGATCATGATCGGCTCGAGCAAGCTGGTGAGCGCGACGACCTTCGTCTCGACGTCGGCCTCGTAGGCGCGGCTCACGTTTTCGAGCATCTGCTCGAGCTGACCGGTGCGCTCGCCGATGGCGATCATGTGCGTCACCATCGGCGGAAATTCGCCGCTGCGCTTCAGCGGTTCGGCGATGCTCTCGCCTTCGCGGATCGAGCCGATCGCCGTCGCGACGACGCCCTCCAGGAGGGCATTGCCGAGCACGTTCTTCACGATGTCCATCGCCGTCAGGAGCGGGACACCGCTCGCCAAGAGCGTCGAGAGGGTTCGCGCGAACCGCGCCACCGCGACGAGCAGGTTCAGCCGGCCGAAGATCGGCACCCGGAGGATGAACTTGTGCCACTGAAGACGGCCCGCCTCCGTTTTTCTCCAGCGTTGAAATCCGTAGATGCTACCGCCGAGCACGATGAGCATGAGCCACCAGTAGCCGGCGAACATGTTCGACGTGAAAATGAGGAGCTCGGTGTACCAGGGGAGCTCCTGCCCGAGGTTGTCGAAGATGCTCACCACCTTGGGCACGACGGAGATCATCAGCACGGACACCATGACCGCGCCGATGAACATCATCAGCACCGGGTACGCGAGCGCGGCGGTCACCTTGCCCTTGAGCCGCGCCTGGGTCTCCATGAAGTCCGCCAGGCGTTCGAGGACGCTCTCCAGCGTGCCCGACGCTTCTCCCGCAGCCACCATGTTCACGAACAGCGGCGGAAATATCTTGGGATGCACTTCGAGGGACTTCGCGAAGCTGGTACCCGCCTTGAGGCTCTCGCGAACCGCCGTGAGCACGCGGACCAGGGCCTCTTTCTCGACCTGATCCACGAGCGCGGTGATCGAATCGACGAGCGGAACCCCGGCGCGGATCAACGTGGCGAGCTGCCGCGTCATCACCGCGACGTCGGCGGCGGACGGGCGGCGCAGAAACGCGAGCAGATCGATCTCGCGACGCTGCTTTTTCGCGTGCGCTTCGGTCTCCTGCTGAGCCTGCGTCAGGAGCACGCCGTCTTTGCGGAGCAGCGCGCGGAGCGCCTTCGCGTTGTCGGCGTCGCGGTAGCCTTTGACGGACTTGCCGGTCTGCGCCTGGATCCCGCGGTATTCGAAGACGGCCATGGTGCCTATTCGACGACGACGTCTTCTTGCGTCGCCGCGACGACCTCTTCGACGGTCGTCACTCCGAGGAGGACCTTGCGAGCGCCGTCGTCGCGCAAGCTGTCCATGCCCTGCGCTTGCGCGGCGCGCTTGATGCTCTGCGCGTCGGCGTTGGCGAGCACGAGCTGACCGACGGCTTCGTCTGCCATGAGGAGCTCGTAGATCCCGAGGCGGCCCGTGAACCCTTTTTGCGCGCACCGGTCGCACCCCTTCGCACGGTGGATGATCGGCGGCTTCGCCTCTCTCCACCCGACCGGATCGTAGGGAACGCCGTGCACCCGGTACGACGACGAGAGCTGCCGCTCGGTGCGATGTCTCGTGCGCTCCGGATCGATGCCGAGGAGCTCGAGCTCGTGCGGCGTGGCTTCGTACGGCTCCTTGCAGTGCTGGCAAAGGACGCGCACGAGGCGCTGGGCGAGAATGCCGATGACCGTCGAGCGCACGCGGAAGGGCTCGATCTGCATGTCGACGAGACGAGTGAACGCGCTCGACGCGTCGTTGGTGTGGATGGTGCTCACCACGAGATGGCCGGTCATCGAGGCGTGCATCGCGATCTCCGCCGTTTCCTTGTCGCGGATTTCGCCGACCATGATGATGTCCGGATCCTGACGGAGAAAGGCGCGCATCGCGCTCGCGAAGGTGAGCCCGATCTTCGGCTGAACGTGGACCTGGTGAATCCCCGCGATCTCGTATTCGACCGGATCCTCCGCCGTGAGGATGTTCACGTCGGGGCTGTTGATCTTGTTCACGCAGGCATAGAGCGTCGTGGTCTTGCCGCTACCGGTCGGCCCGGTCACCAGAATGATGCCGTCCGGACGATGGATGAGCTGGTCCATCAAGTGGTAGTCGCGCGACGAAAACCCGAGGTCCGTCAGATCGAGCAAGATGCTCGTCTTGTGGAGGAGGCGCATGACGATGCGCTCGTAGTCGCGACTCGTCGGGATCGTCGAGACGCGGACATCGATGCTGCGACCCGCGATCTTCAGCGAGATGCGGCCGTCTTGCGGCAAGCGCTTCTCGGCGATGTTGAGCCCGGCCATGATCTTCACGCGCGCGACCACCGAGCTCATGAACTGGCGGCTCGCTCGCTTGGCGACGTAGAGGTTGCCGTCGATGCGATAGCGGACGAAGACCTCTTTCTCTTCGGGCTCGATGTGAATGTCGCTCGCTCGCTCCTTCACCGCCTGGTGAAAGAGGCCGTTCACCCAGCGGATGATCGGCGCGTCCTCGTCGGACTCGAGGATGTCGATTTCGTCCTCGTCGCTGATCTGGTCGTCTGATTTCAGATCGCTCGACGTCTCCTGGCGCTCGTAGACGCGGTTGATCGCGTCGACGACGGTCTCGGCGGGGGCCACCTTCGCGTGGACGAGTTTGCCGAAGGTCGCGCGAATGTCGTCGAGCGCTTCGGTGTCGAGCGGATCGCCGCAGATGACCTCGACGCGATCGGGCGTTTCGCCCACGACGAGCACCTTGTGCGCCTTGGCGTATCCGATCGGCAGTCGCGTCGCGAGCGTGGTCAGCACGATGTTCGAGTCGATGGTCTCGACGAAATCGAGGCCGCATTCGTCGGCGAGCGCCCGGGCGACGGCGGGTTCGGTGGCCGCGCGCGTCTGCACGACGATATCGAGGAGGGTCGACCCTTTCTCGCGTTGCTGAGCGTAGAGATCTTCGATGGCGTCCAGCGTCAAGACGCCGCGCTTCACCAAAATGTCGCCAATCGCTCGTTGTTCCACTCAGTCGGCTCTCTCGAAGTTCACGCTTCGCGCGACGGGGTTGATCTGGATCGGAGAATTGTCACCGGTCGGACGCGCGCGGCGCGGACGCGGGCGCGGCGCGGGCGCGGGATTCGCCGCGGGCGTCGACGGCGCCCCGCCACCGGGCGACGCGCCGTTCGCTTTGACGGCGGCCGGCAGATCGATGGGATCCGACGGCTCGTGGCCGAGCCTTTCGCGCGGAGCGCTGTCGGCTTCCATCTTCAGCCGTTCATCGAGCTCGGCGTACGACTGGCGGATGTCCTCGACGAGGCCGTTGGTGCGCGAATAGTCGCGCGGCGGCTGCCACTCGCCTTCGAACACGAAGTAGCGATCGAGAAATTCCTGCCGTTCCTGCATCTTCCGTTCGAACACCTTCCGGAGGTCTTCCTGATTCCGGATCACGTACGGCGTGAGGATGATGAGGAGGTTCGATTTCTTGACTTCGTCGTTCGTCGTTCGGAAAAGGAAACCGAGCACCGGCAGGTCGCCGAGCACCGGGATCTTTCTCGTGTTCTTCGAGAGCGAGTCGCGCATGAGGCCGCCGATGACGACGGTTTGCTGGTCGTCGACGATCGTCGTAGTGCTAGCACGTCGCTGAGTGATCGGAATGACGCCGAGGGCGCCGGTCGGTGCGCCCGCCGCGCTGTCTTCGACCTGAATTTCGAGCCGCACCTCGCTGCGATCGTTGATGTGTGGCGTGACCTTGATGTGCGTCCCGACGTCGTGACGCGGCGCGGTTCCGAATCCGCCGAGGCCGAGACCGCCGAGCGCGCCGAGACCGCCGAGCGCGCTCGTGGCGCCCGACGCCGCGCCGGTTGCCCCCGCGAGACCGGCGAGGCTTCCGAGCGCGGAGCCACCGACGTTTTGCTGCAGCGGGACGTTCTCACCGATGTTGATCTCGGCGGCCGTGTTGTCCGTCGCGATGATGTGAGGCGTCGAGAGGATCTTCGAGTCGCCGCTCGTCGAGAGCGCGTTGAGCACCACGCCGAACGCGGGAATCGATAGACCCGCGAGACCCGGAAACGAGTTTTGCGTACCGCTGAGGTCCGGTCCGCGAACGCCGAGAGCGAGCCCCTGAAGCGACGTCGGGTCCGGCAAGACCGACTTGATGGGATCGAGACCGCCGAGGAACACCGTGTCGGTCGGGCCGCCGAGCGCCGCGGTGAAGCCTCCGTGATACGCGAGGTTCATCTGGTTCGTTCGGTCGACGGACACGTCCATGATGACCGAGTCGATGAAGACCTGCCGTCGCGGATGATCGAGGTCGTCGACGACGAGGCGGATCTGCGCATAGTCGCGGGCCGACGACGTGACGACCAGCGAGTTCGTCGCCTTGTCGGCCACGACGCGCACGTCGCCTTCGAACACCGGAGCGGGCGCGCCGGGGTTATTGTTGTTCTGGTTTTGCTTCGCGCCGGTGAGCGTCTGCGTCATCGTCGCGGCGAGCTCTTCGGCGACCGCGTATTGCAGCGGCAGGACCCGGATTTTGCCGGCCGCCGCGGGCGCGAGATCGACGCGCTTCAGGAGCTCGAGGAGACGCAGATACGAATCTTGCGTCCCGACGACGATGAGCGAGTTGCTCTTGTCGTCGGCGATCACCTTCACGAGGCCGCCTGAACCGAGGCCGCTGCCGCCCTTGCCGGGTTGCCCGTTGTTGTTGAGCTCGAAGATGTCGCCGAACTGCTTCGCGAGATCGCTCGCGTTCCCGTAGTGCACGGGCTCGATCCACATCTGCGAGCCCGCGCCGCCGACGTCGATTTCCTCGAGAATCCGGACCATCCGCTGAATGTTCGAACCGCGGTCGGTCAAGATGAGGAGCGAGCCGGGCTCGTACACCGAGATGTCGCCCTCCTTGCTCTTGAACTTGGCGAGCAAGGTCGAAGCCTCGGTCGCCGACGTGCTCCGCAGCCGATAGAGGCGCGTGATGAAGCGGTCGGTGTCCGGGATCGGTTCGCCGCGATCGTAAACGGGCGTCGTCTCGTTCACGACGCCACCAGTGTCGACGATCTTCAGAAAGCGACCGTGCGGCACGACGGTCATGCCGTTCGCTTCGAGGATCGACAGGAAAGCTTCGTACGCCTCGTCGATCGTCACCGGCGTCGGGGAGACGACGGTGACCTTGATTTGCCGGACCTTCTGTCCGTAGATGAAGCGCTTCCCGGTGATCCCGCTGATGTGGTTGACGAGCTCGCCGAGGTCCGCGTCCTGGAGATTGAACTTGATGAGGTGGTTGCCGGGCTGCGGCTTGTAGTCGACGTCGAGCGCCTTCACGATCGCGTCCATCGACGTCGGCGGAGGCCCGCTCGCGCCGGGCATGTCGGGCTCGGGCGCTTTCGCCGGAGGAGCGGCTCCGGTGTCGGAGGGCGCCGGCGCCGGCGTCGCGGGAGTAGCCGGCGCCGCGGTCGCCGGGGGCGCGGCAGGAGCCGCGGCGGGCGGAGCGTTGGCGGTACGGAGGCGCGGACGAGCGGGCGTCGTCGTCTGAGCCAACGCCGACAAGGCGATCGACATCGAAAGCCCGCTGGCAAGACAGGTGAGAGATCGTTTCATGGGCATGCTGGTCACTGGATCTTGAAGTCGATGTTCACGGGCGATCCGCGCCGCGTCACTTTCACGGTGAGGCTGTCGGCCGTTCGAAGACGCGCGTACGCCTCGAGCGCCTTTTCCGGGCTCGCCATGTCGAAGCCGTTGATCGTCTCGAGGCGATCGCCGTTCTGCAAACCGAGCTTGCCGAGGAGCGTATCGGGACGGATGCCGAAGAGTCGGATGCCGAGGATCTTGCCGTCCTTCTGCTCGGGCACGATGCGCGCCGTCCGCATGAGCTGCGCCTGATTCTCGAGGATGTTGTCGACGACGGCGCGGTCGACGTGAAACTCCGTGTCGCTCACCTTTTGGATCCGATCGGTGATGTCCTTGGGGACGCCACCGGGGGCCGGCGCCGCCGATGCTGCGGCTGCAGGCGGCGGCGTTTCGGGAGCCTGCGCGAAGAGGAGCACCTGGCAGAGCTGCGGGCCGCCGGTGAGCCAGACCGAAGGGCTACTCTTCACCGGGTTGTAACCGATGTACGCGACTTGCTTGTCGCCGACCGCGTCGCCGACGCGACGCATCTTGCCGAGCGTCTCGCCCTGCGCTTGAAGCACCGCGATCGACCACGTCGGCTCCGGCGACTCGGTGATCACGTGCGCCTGGATGCCGCCGCAATCGGGAGCCGCGAGCGGATTCGAAAGGTCGGCCTGCGGCGCCGCCTGCGTTTCGGTATCGGCCTCCGGCGTCTTGTTCAGCGGGCCCGTCTGAGAGTCGAACGGATTGCGCGACAGGATCGGCTCGGCCGTCTTCGGCTCCGGCGCGTCCGACGTCGCCGTCGCGACGGGCTTCGGAGTCTTGTCGTCCGTGACGGGCGTCGCGGGCGCCGAATCGAAGATCGCGCTCGCGACGATCGACGTCAGCGCCGCCGATTGAAAATAGGCGGCGAAGGCGATCAATCCGAGAACGATCACCGGAAAGAACCTCTTCACCAGAGCGTCGAAAGCCATCCCGCTGCGGGCCTTCTTAAGCGAGACCCATGCCAGTCGTCAAAGGCGAAAACTCTGGCAATTTTGAACACTTAGATTCGCAACAACCATCGACGCGAAGACAAGCTGGCACGAGATGGCGCTCGGGGGGCCGAGTGCTGACAAATTGGCGAAACATGGGGTCAGGCGGCCTCACGCGGTGGGCTCGCCGAGCTTCCGGTAAATCGTTCGCGTCGAGATGCCGAGCAGCTGGGCGGCCAGGGATTTGTCACCGCTCGTGTGCTTCAACGTCTCGCGGATCATCCGCGACTCCACCTCCCCGAGCGTCGTGCCGATCGGAAAGGTGAGCGCCGACGGCGCGGGGGCGGTCGCTTGCGCGACCGCGTCCGGAAGATCCTCGACGTGGATCGTGTCCGAGCGACAGAGCACCGCGGCGCGTTCGATCACGTTCTCGAGCTCGCGCACGTTGCCGGGCCACGCATAGTCGAGGAGCTTCGCCATCGCGTCGCGATGCACGACGAGGCGCGAGCGGCCGTTCTTCTTGCAATAAATGCCGAGGAAGTGATCGATGAGGAGCGGCACGTCTTCGCGGCGCGCGCGAAGCGGCGGCGCCGTCACCGCGATCACGTTCAAGCGGTAGTAAAGATCTTCTCGGAACCGTCCGGCTTCGACCTCGACGGCGAGATCGCGATTGGTCGCGGCGAGCAAGCGAATGTCGGCGCGCACCGGATTGCCGCCCACGGGTTCGTATTCGCCTTCCTGAATCACGCGCAAGAGCTTCACCTGCACGCTCGGCGTGAGCTCACCGATCTCGTCCAAGAACAGCGTGCCGCCGCGCGCACGCGCGAACCGTCCCTCACGCTTGCCGACCGCGCCGGTAAACGCGCCGCGTTCGTGTCCGAACAGCTCGGCCTCGAGGATCGTCTCCGGAATCGCCGCGCAGTTCACCCCTACGAACGCGCCCGAAGCGCGGCTGCTCTTCGAGTGAATGTAGCGGGCGATGAGCTCCTTGCCGGTTCCGCTTTCGCCGAGAATGAGCACCGTCGCCGACGACGGCGCCGCCTGCGTCGACACGTCGAGCACCCGCCGGAGCGCCGGGCTCTGACCGATGATCTCGCGGCTCGTGAGCATCTTCAGCTCTTGCTTCAACGAGCGATTTTCGGCGACGAGCGACTGGCGCTCGGCGGCTTTCTCGATGCTCTTCACGATGCTCATTCGCTTGAGCGGCTTTTCGACGAAGTCGTACGCGCCTTCGCGCATCGCCTGCACCGCGGTCTCGACAGAGCCGTACGCCGTCATCAGCACGACCTCGGTGTCCGGCGACACTTCCTTCATCGCTCGCAAGAGCTCCACGCCGTTCGCGCCGGGCATCATCAGATCCGTGAGCACTACGGCGACTCGATGTTTGCGCGCCACCTCGAGCGCTTCCTTGCCGCTCTCGGCGGTGAGCACCCGCATCCCTTCGCGTTCGAAGATCTTCCGGAGCGACGTCAGGTTGCTCGGCTCGTCGTCGACGACGAGCACGGTGATCTCGCGACGCGGCGCGCCCTCTTCCCATCTATCCCCCGACGGCGGCGCCGAATCCTGTGACGCGACCGCCATATTGTCACTCATACCGACATGATGACATCACTCCGACAGATGATCAACACGTGGCAACGTCATGCAATTATTGTTGTTGCGGATCTGTCCACGTCGCTCCAGGTGGAAATCGGCGGCACTGCACCCTGAAGCTCCGCACGCGTTATGCGCCCAGCGAGGCGGACCAACGTGCCGATCACCTGGCTCTACCGCGGCCTCACGCGTTTGCCGTGTCGCGCGACGAAGCGAGCGGATCTCAAAAGATCTCCCGCCCTCACTATTTCTTCGA
>Ga0265320_10000772_pt1 | contig 24506 bp, 21 predicted proteins | sample 4827metaG_FD_202087 | JGI IMG/M metagenome (GOLD analysis project Ga0265320, IMG submission 202087) | Rhizosphere microbial communities from Carex aquatilis grown in University of Washington, Seatle, WA, United States - 4-8-27 metaG | ecosystem: Host-associated > Plants > Roots > Rhizosphere >...
GCGAACAGCGCATCCCGTACTTGGGCCTGTGTCTCGGGCTCCAGTGCGCGGTGATCGAGTTCGCTCGCCACGCCCTTAGGACGCGCGACGTGAACTCGACCGAGTTCGAGATGTTCACGGCCAACCCGGTGATCGACTTCATGCCCGACCAGCGCGAGATGGAGGACAAGGGCGGGACGATGCGCCTGGGCCTCTACCCGGCCCGGCTGACGCCCGGTTCGAAGGCTGCCGCGGTCTACGGCTCGGAGGTCATCTACGAGCGCCACCGCCACCGCTTCGAGGTCAACAACCGCTACCGCCAGGTCCTCGAGGGCGCCGGGATGGTCCTGTCCGGCCAGTCGCCCGACGGCCGGCTGGTCGAGATCGTCGAGCTGCGCGACCACCCCTGGTTCGTCGCCAGCCAGTTCCACCCCGAGTTCAAGAGCCGGCCCAACCGGCCCCATCCGCTGTTCGACGGATTCGTCGCCAGCGCGGTGGCCGTCGCCGACGGCCGCGAACCGGTCCTCACCCCGCGAGCCGTGGCCCGTCCGGCCGAAGCGGCCAAGGTCCATGACGGCCCGGCCGCCGGCGCCCGGACAACCGGCGAACCCGCAACGAAGCGCTGATCGCTCGTTCACGGGATCGAATCGCCGCGGGCGTAGAATCGGGGCTCAAGGAACGCTTGCCCGCCTGGTGCCGGCCGTGACGGACGGTGGCCCGGCGCGCTCCCTCAGCGCCGGAGTTGACCCGTGAAGATCTTCCTCGATACCGCCGAAATCGAAGAGATTCGGCAGGCCGCCCGATGGGGCGTGCTCGATGGCGTCACCACCAATCCGAGCCTGTACGCCAAGGTCGGCGGCTCGTACGACGACATCCTGGCCGAGGTCTGCAAGATCACCTCGGGTCCGGTCTCGGCCGAAGTGATCGCCGACGACGTCGAGGGGATGCTCACCGAGGGCCGCCATTTCGCCAAGATCGCCCCGAACATCGTGGTCAAGGTGGCGATGAGCGAGAACGGCCTCGAGGCGATCAGCCGCTTCGCCGACGAGGGCATCAAGACCAACTGCACCCTGATCTTCTCGGCGAACCAGGGCCTCCTCGCCGCGAAGGCGGGGGCCAGCCTGCTCAGTCCGTTCGTGGGCCGCCTCGACGACATCAACGAGGACGGCATGACCTGCGTCCGCGAGCTGGTCGAGATCGTCGCGATCCATGAGCTCGAGTCCGAGGTCCTGGCCGCCTCGATCCGCCACCCGCTGCACGTCACCCAGGCGGCCCTCGCCGGGGCCCACATCGCGACGCTGCCGTTCAAGATCCTGCAGATGATGATCCACCACCCGCTGACCGACTCGGGCATCGTCCGCTTCAAGGAAGACTGGGCCAAGGCCCGCGCCGGAGCCGCCGCCAAGTCCTGAGGTGCTGGCCCGCGGCCCCTGGCTGGGCGGCCCGCCCCGCCTCGGGTTCAGCGCCGCGCCTGAGCAAGGCGGCCGCGGCTGGGCTGAGCGCCGCTCCTCGGGCCGCCCGGACGGCGCTGAGCGGCCGGCCCTCTCGCCCAACGCCTCGCCGGGTGGTGGGCTCAGAACACCAAAGCGCCCGTGTCGGAGGCTCGGCTTGTCGCTCGAGTCCCAACTTGTCTCGAGCCACGCTCAGCCGAGCGCATTTCACGTTGTCCGAGGCCGCCCTGGACCGGATTCGTGCCGCGCAGTGCCCTGATTCGGGCCGCTTGTTGTTCTGTACGCACCAGGCCGCATGGGCCAAGCTGTCTCGCGGGCGCCTGGCCTCAAGTGGATCCGCTCCATCCTCGACCAGGGCCGCCTTCGTCTGGATGTCGCCACCAGGCGCACTACGGCTGACTTCGGCCCAATTCGACGCTGATCGGTAACTCCGACCCATCGCTTCGTGCACAAACCGGCGCCACGAGGCTCGCTTCGGCCGCGAATCCTGGGCAAACCCGACCGTAGTGCGTCCTACTCCCTGGCGCCACGGAACGAACGGACCCAACCTGGCCGCCGAACTGCCCGTTGACGGCGCCCATGCGGACGGCTATTCTCAATTGGTTCCCACCACGGCTGCCGCCGGAATAGCGATTCCGCGCGAGCGCCCCGGAACCATTCCTGTGTGACCCCCCATTCACTGGTGACCCTTACCTGATGCCTGCAATCGGCCCCGACCCGCGCGATCCGCGCTCCCGCAACCGGCGCACCCGCCGGCGGCCCAACGCCCCCCGTCCGCCCGTGACGGACTTCGACGAGCTGCAGGAGGCCGAGGCAGCTCGCGGACGCAACGACCTCGCCATCTCCGATCTGCGCGAGATGAGCGAGAAGGAGCTGCGCACGATCGGGCGCGAGCTCGAGATCGATGCCGTCGCCGCGGACCGGCGCGAAGAGCTCATGGACCGCATCCTCCAGCGCCAGACCGAGCGCGCCGGCCTGGCCTACGCCACGGGCATCCTCGATGTCGTCGACGAGGGCTTCGGCTTCATGCGCCGCCATGGCCTGCTGCCCAGCCCCGAGGATGTCTACGTCAGCTCCAGCCAGGTCCGCCGCTTCGGGCTGCGGATCGGCGATCGCGTGTCGGGTGCCGTGCGCACGCCGCGCGAGGCGGAGAAGTACTTCGGGTTGCTGCGCGTCGACTCGGTCAACGGCCTCGATCCGGACGTTGCCCGCCATCGCCCCCATTTCGGCGACATGACCCCGATCCATCCCGACGAGCTGATCAACCTCGAGTCGGATCCCAAGAACCTCAGCCAGCGCCTGGTCAACCTGGTCAACCCGTTGGGCAAAGGCCAGCGTGCCCTGATCGTCAGCCCGCCGAAGGCCGGCAAGACGATGCTCCTCAAGCACATCGCCAACGGTATCTCGACCAACTACCCGGAGATCCTCCTGATGGTCGCCCTGATCGGCGAGCGTCCCGAGGAGGTCACCGACATGCGCCGGAGCGTCAAGGGTGAGGTGATCAGCTCGACCTTCGACGAGCCGACCGAGAACCACACCCACGTCGCCGAGATGGCCCTCGAGATCGCCAAGCGCCAGGTCGAGAGCGGCCGCGACGTGGTGATCTTGCTCGACTCGATCACCCGCCTGGCCCGGGCCTACAACCTGGCCCTGCCGCCCAGCGGCCGGACCCTGTCGGGCGGTATCGACCCGATCGCCCTCTACCCCCCGAAGCGCTTCTTCGGTGCCGCCCGGAACATCGAGGAGGGCGGCTCCCTGACGATCATCGGCACCTGTCTCGTCGAGACCGGCTCGCGGATGGACGACGTCATCTACGAGGAGTTCAAGGGGACCGGCAACTCGGAGCTGATCCTCGAGCGCAAGCTGGCCGAGAAGCGGATCTTCCCGGCGATCGACGTCCAGCGCTCGGGAACCCGACGCGAGGAGCTGCTCCTCGAGGAAGGCACCCTCAAGATGGTCTGGACGATGCGCCGGATGCTGTCGGCCGTGGGCACCAACGAGGGCATCGAGCTGCTCCTCAATCGCCTCTCGAAGACCGAGTCGAACGCCGAGTTCCTGGGCAAGCTGACCAAGGGCCTCGAGGCCAACGCCTAGCCCCGCGGCGGGCCACTGAGGCTCGCCCTCGACCCCTTGTCCCGCCCGTTGGGCAGACGATTGCAACGATTCGGCAGGCCGTGGTACGGTGCCTGTAACACCAAGGTCCCGGCCAACAGATGTCGGGAAGCCGCTTCAAGAGACCCCCAGCTCAAGAACGCGACCGACCCGGACGGCGACGCAGCCCCCAGCGCTCCCATCCCCAGAGCGCCGTCCCCAACCTCGGAGACCGTATTGCAGAACAAGACGGCCGGCGTGCAGCGTGCCCTGCGTCGACTGCGCCCTCGCCCGCACCGGACCAGCGCGACGATCCGCTCGGGAGCCCATCGGATTTCCCGCTCCGAGCGCGTCACTGACCGACTGCTCGCCCTGATCTCGCCCCAGGTCACCCGCCTCGTGACCCGTGTCGGCGGTCGCGAGCGGATCCTGCCCATCGGGGTCGCCTTCCTCGTCCTGCTCGCCTCGGTCAGCGGCGCGGCCGTGACCGGCACGGTCAAGGGCACCACCGGCAGCACGAATGTCGCCAGCGGTGGCCCGCGACTGACGATTGGTGGCCTCGACTCGAGCTCCGAGCAGGTCGACGGCCCCGATCAAGCGGGCCTCGTCGGGGGCACCGGCAGCACGACCGGCGACGGCTCGGGCGACCTCGGCCAGTACCTGTCCGACGGCACCCTGCTCAAGCCCCTCGCCGTGGACACCACGGTCAGCGATGCCTCGGCCAAGCTCGTCATCTACACCGTCAAGTCGGGCGACACGCTGACCGGGATCGCCAAGAAGTTCGGGATCTCGATGATGACCCTGTGGTGGGCCAACAACCTGGCCGCCAAGGACCAGCTCCACGTGGGCCAGAAGCTCACGGTCCCGCCAATCGACGGCCTGGTCATCGTGGTCAAGGCGGGCGACACGATCGCCTCGATCGCAGCCCTGACCGGCTCGACCGCCGACGACATCGTGGCCTACAACGGCCTGACCGACCAGACCCTGGTCATCGGCCAGGTCCTGATCGTGCCCGACGCGCGGGGCAAGGGAATCGTCGACGCCGGACCCAAGCCGACGACCAAGAAGTCCAGCTCGGGCGGCAGCAGCAACTACGGCTCGAAGCCCAAGACGCCGGTCAGCTACTCCGGCGGGACCTTCTACTGGCCGGTGCCCGGCGGCTGGATCAGCCAGTACTTCCACGCAACCCATCCGGCGATCGACATCGCCGCCCCGGAGGGCACCCGGGTCCTGGCGGCCGCGGCCGGCACGGTGATCTACGCCGGCTGGAAGGACAACGGCGGCGGGTACCAGGTCTGGATCGCCCACGGCAGCGGCCTGTTCACCACCTACAACCACATGTCGGCGGTCCTTGTCCACGTCGGCGAGCACGTGGGCCGGGCAGAGCAGGTCGGGCGGGTCGGGATGACCGGCAACGCGACCGGCCCGCACCTCCACTTCGAGGTCTGGCACGGCATGGTCTGGGGTGACGGCGTCCGGGTCAACCCGCTGCCGTACTTCTAGACAGCAGCCACCCGGCGCCCGCGGCAGGGCGGCCAGTGGTGTGCGACGATCGCCAGCATGTTCCTCGACCAGGTCCGGATCCTCGTTCGCGCCGGTGACGGCGGCGACGGGGCGGCGACGTTCCGGCGTGAGGCCCATGTCCCGCGCGGTGGCCCCGATGGCGGCGACGGTGGCCGGGGCGGCTCGATCGAGCTGCGCGTCGATCCGGGCCAGACCACCCTGCGCGAGTACCGCGACCACCGCCACTTCAAGGCGGGCTCGGGCGGGCGGGGGACGGGCTCCAAGCGCCACGGCAAGGCCGGCGAGGACCTCAGCCTGACGATCCCGCCCGGAACGGCGGTCTACGACGACGCCACCGGGGCCCTGCTGGCCGACCTGGTCAGCATCGAGCAGGTGACCGAGGTCGCCCGCGGCGGTCGCGGCGGCCTGGGCAACGTCCACTTCACGACGGCCATCCACCGCGCCCCCAAGCACGCCCAGAAAGGCGAGCCGGGGGAGGAGCGCTGGCTCCGGCTCGAGCTCCGGCTCATCGCCGATGTGGGCCTGGTCGGCCTGCCCAATGCCGGCAAGTCGACCCTGCTCGCCGCGCTGACGGCCGCCACGCCCAAGATTGCCGACTACCCGTTCACGACGCTGGAGCCGAACCTCGGCGTCCTCGACCTTGGCCTCGACGATGGCCGCCGGCCGACGATCGCCGACGTGCCCGGCCTGATCGAGGGCGCCAGCATGGGTGCCGGCCTGGGCCATGCGTTCCTGCGCCATGTCGAGCGGACCCGGGTCCTGGTCCACGTCGTGGACGGCTCGTCGCGCGATCCGGAGTGGGATCACCAGGTGATTCGCGACGAGCTGGCCGCCCACGATCCCGCCTTGCTGGCCCGGCCGCTGCTGGTGGCGTTCAACAAGATCGACCTGCCCGCCGCAGCCGAAGCCTGGCCGGCGTTCCGAGCCGCGCGGGAGCGTGACGGCCTGGCCGTGGTGGCGGTCGCGGCCGCCCGCGGCGACGGCCTTGACGAGCTGCGGGCGGACCTCGCCGCGATGCTGCCGTCGGGCGATGAGCTGGGGATCCCGCCCGAGCCGGCCGGCGTTGTCGTGCACACGATCGCGGGCATGGACGAGGGCTTCAGTGTCGAGCTGGATCCCGACGGCGCCTTTCGGGTCAGCGGCCGGCGGATCGAGCGAATCGCGGCCCAGACGGACTTCGAGAACGAGGAGTCGGCCGAGCGATTCCAGCATGACCTCGCCCGCCTGGGGATTGAGACCGAGCTCCGGCGGCGGGGCGTCGCGGCCGGCGATACCGTCCGGATCGGGCGTGTCGAGCTCGAGTGGGACCGCCAGCCATGGGAGAACGGTTGACCCGAACCGGCGCGACGGCCGGCGAGGCGGTCGGTGCGACCGTTGGCCTGCTCGGCGGAACCTTCGACCCGATCCACGACGGTCACCTGGCGATCGCCCGCCGGGTTCGCGCTGCGCTGGGGCTGGCCGGGGTCGTCTTCATCCCGGCCGGCATGCCGCCCCACAAGCCCGGTCAGGCCGTCAGCCCCGGGGCCGACCGCGCAGCGATGATCGCCCTGGCAATTGCCGGCGACCCCGGGTTCAGCCTGAGCACGATCGAGCTCGACCGGCCGGGGCCGTCCTACACCGCGGATACCCTGTTCGGCCTGGGCACCCGCCAGGCTCTCGAGTTCATCCTCTCGGCCGAGGCCTTTGCGGGGTTCCCGAGCTGGCACGAGCCGGGCCGGATCCTGGCCCTCGCCCGGCTCGCGGTGGTGCCCCGGGCCGGCGCACGGCCGGTCGACACGGGCTGGCTTGACGCGAACCTGCCCGCCTGGCGCGAGCGGGTCGACTTCGTCGAGGCACCCACGATCGATGTCTCGGCCTCGGTGATTCGCGACCGGGTACGGGCCGGGCTGCCCATCGATGGACTCGTGCCGGCGGCCGTCGCCGACTACATCAAGGCCCATCACCTCTACACTGACGCCCTGTGAAGAACGTCGAATCCGCGCGCGCCGCGCCCACGACCAGCCCCAAGCCCAAGGCCGCCGCCAAGCCGCCAGCAACGGCCGCCCCGAAGCCTGCGACCAAGGCCCCGAAACCTGCGACCAGGGCCCCCAAGCCTGCGACCAAGGTGCCGGTCAAGGCCGCCCCCAAGCCGGCAACAACGGCCGCCGCCGAGCCGGCGAAGCGCGCCGCGGCCAAGGCGGCCGGCACGTCCTCAACCGAGACGGCCCCGCACAGCATCGGCCTGCCCAAGCGACCGCGGCCTGCGCGCAAGGTCGCCGCCTCGGCGCGCCTCGACATGGCCCGCCGGATCGTCGCCCTGGCCGAGGACAAGAAAGCAGCCGACATCCTGCTCCTCGACCTCGAGGGCCTGACCACGCTCGCCGATGCCTTCGTGATCTGCTCCGGCGGATCCGAGCGGCAGCTCGAATCGATCGCCGACGGCATTGTCCGGGGGATGCGCGCCGAGGGGATCCGCCCGATCGGCACCGAGGGCCTGCCCGCATCGCACTGGATGCTGGTCGACTTCGGTGACGTGATCGTCCACATCTTCACGCCGCCCGAGCGCGACTACTACGGCCTCGAGAAGCACTGGTCGGAGGCCAAGGCCGTCCTGCGCGTGCAATAGGCGGTACCGGGAGCGGTCCACCGCCGATGGTACGGATGGGTCATGTCGGTCGGGGCCCGCGACGGCGAGCATCTGACGCCTCGGACACCTCGGGTGTCCCGGTCAGAGGTCCAAGGATCCGTGTCCCGCCTGCGCGAACGTTGCCCGACCTGCGATCACAAGCTCGTGATCACCCGCTTCGACACGACCTTCCGGCTGCCCGACCGGACCGAGCGACTGTGCTTCGGCATCCCCGCCGGCCTGTGCGAGGACTGCAGCCAGCTGTACATCGACCCTGACCTGATCGAGCTGCTCGACCTCGGCGAAAGCCGCTGCGTGTTTGCCATCGAGAGCGACCTGGTGGTCCAGGAGCAGGCCTGGTCGAGCGCCGAATAGGCGCCCCGATCTGCGGCGCTCGCTAGCCGCGGACCACGAACTCGCGCAGCCAGAGGCTGAACCCGAGGCGCGTCGCCCCTTCCCCGGAGCCGCCCGCGCCGGCGCCCTTGACGGTTGCGTCCAGCTCGAGCAAGCCCACGAGCGCCGCTTCGAGCTCCGGACCGGTCCATTTCCGCGATTGCGTCTCGAGGTTGCCGGCGACGAACTCGTGGACCTTCATCGCCCGGGCCGTCGCCTGGATGGTCGCGCCCTGGGCTCGCCGATCGCCAAATTCGAGCAGCTCCCGGATCCGCCGGTGGAGCCGGACCAGGACGACCGGCTCGGGCTCCGTGTCGAGTGCCCGCTCGAGGTGATCGAACGCGGCCGGCTGGCGCATCGCCATCGCGTCGATCAGCGCAAACACCGACGCGGGGATGACTTCGGCCACGAGCGCCCGGACGTCATCGGCGGTGAGCTCGGCGTCGAGCTTGTACAGGGCGGCCTTGTCGAGCTCCGACGCCGCGCGCTGGCCGAGCCCGCTCAGGTCGGCGTCGCGATCGCGGGAGTTCCCGCCGATCCGTTTGGTGAGCTCCTCGGCCGCGCCCTTGCCCAGGCGCAGACCGATCGCCGTGGCCCGGTCCTGGATGAAGCGGGTCAGGTTGCCCTGGGTCAGGGCCGGGATCAGGCGCGCCTCACCGCCCGCCGCGATGACCGCCTCGCGCAGCGCCTGCCGGCCCGCATCGAGCGGCCGGCGATCTGTGGGCATGTCCTCGAGCGGATCCACGAACGCGAGCGCGTTGCCGGGCGCCACGAGGCCGATGATCGCGAACAGGGCGTCCCGGTTGGCCTTCGCTCGCAGCAATGGCGCCGGCTCGAGGACGATCGCGAGCGTCCCTCCCCCGAACATCGAGCCTGTCGCGACCCGCTCCGAGATCGCCGCGGCGGACGTGGCTCTGCCCTCCTCGGTCCAGGTCTCGAGCGGGACGCCACCGGCTCCCGCGACCCGTTCGCCGAGGGCCTGTGCCGCGGCACCAAGCTGGTACTCGTCGATCCCGAAGTAGTAGCCGATCGGGGCGGTCGGGACCGGGCTCACGAGGCAGCCTCGCGCAATGCCCGGCCGGTCCACGCCAGGCGCCGGACGGCCTCCGGCTCGACACCCGCCGCCCGGCAGACGTCCGCCTCGAGGTGCCGCGCGCGCTGCCAGGCCAGGCCCCGTTCCGGGCCGCCCCAACCACGGTCGTCGCCGTAGCGCCGCTGCCAGTCGGCGAAGCGGGCCGACATCGGGCCGAGGCGCTGGGCTGCCCGCTTGTCGGCATAGGCCACGATCCGCTCCTCGCGAGTGGCGAAGGCCGACCATGTCCGGTAGCGCTCCTCGTCCACCAAGCGGCTGGCGGAGTGATTGGCGACCAGCCGGGCCAGCTCCGGGTGACCCTGCTCGGTCAGCCAGGCCGCGCTGCCGTCACCGTGGGGGAGCGCGCGGATCGGGTGGTCGCGGGGCAGTCGCTTGCGGAGGACCTTGTCCACGTCGTGCAGCAGGGCGGCCGCCTCGACCGCAGCCCGGTTGACCGGGATCCCCCGGGCGTCGATTCGATAGGCAAGCCAACCGGCCACTTCGCCGACTGCCCGCGCGTGACGCAGGGCGCGCGGAGTCGGGTTGATCGAGAGGAGGAGCGCCGCGGCCTCCACCCGGGAGGGGATGGACATCGACTCGATGGTACAGGCCGTCCCCGGCGCCCGGCGCCGGCGCGCTGGCAGGTGCCCCGGCCGGCGCGCCAGCCGCTCTCGACCCGCCGCCGATCGACGGGCTGGCGATCCCGCACCGGAACGCGGCCAAGTTCGCGCTGGTCGAGTGGGCATCGCCGCGGCCAGCGCCGATTGGGCCTGGCCCTGACGCGCTCGTCGCGGGACCGCCGCGCTCGGCCTGGATCGCGAGCGGCCGCCCGTCGAGGGTCGCCTCGACCGTGCCGTTGCGATCGGTCCGGTACAGGCGGGCGCCGTGGGCCTCGATCCGAGCGAGCGTTTCGGGTGCTGGGTGGCCGTACGGATTCACTGCGCCGACCGAAACGATCGCTGCCTGCGGGTGGACGGCGGCCAGGAAGGCGTCGGTCGAGGAGGTGCGGCTGCCGTGATGGGCCACCTTGAGCAGGTCAACGTGGGGCAGGCCGCGGGCAAGCAGGATCGGGTCGATCTCCTGCTCGATGTCGCCGGCCAGCAGGAAGCGTTGCGATCCGAACGTGCCCAGGAGGACGATCGACACGTTGTTGATCGAGGTTCCGCCATCCGGTGGATCGCGGGCCACGGCCGAGCGATCCGGCCACAGGACCCGCAGGTCGATCGAGTCGAGGCGCAGCCGGTCACCCGTCGAGAGCAGCTCCGGTGTCCGGCCCTCCATGGCAAGGTCCGCCCGAAACGCGTGGTAGGCCGGACCGGGACCGATCATCCCGGGCTCGAAGACCCGCCCGATCCGGTAGCTCTGGATCAGGCGCGGCAGGCCACCGGCGTGGTCTTCGTGCGGGTGGCTCAGGATCAGGACGTCGATCCGCCGGTCCCAGGGCGGGATCCGGGCGTCGAGCTCGAGGATCAGCCGGTCCGGATCGGGGCCGCCGTCGATCAGCATCCGGCTGCCCCGGTCGCCCTCGACCAGGATCGCATCACCCTGGCCGACGTCGAGGACCGTGATGTGGATTCGTCCGTCCGGCCGCGTGGCCAGGCCGACGGCCGTCACCGTCAGGCTCAGGGCGAGGCCCAGCAAGCCGGCGAGGCCGGCGATGCCGAGGCGACCGGCACGGGCGCTCCGCTCGCGCGACTTCGGCTGCCGGCTCATGCGGCCCCGGCTCGGATGGGCGCCGCCCGCCCGCCCGGGCGGACCCCGAAGGCGAGGGCCGTGACGAGCGTGGCCGCGACCCCCGCCGCGACGAGGTTCCAGGGTGGCGGCAGGACGACGCTGGCGAAGGGCAGGCTGGCGGTGAGGCGGACCAGGGCGACCATCAACCCGAGCACGGCCCAGGCCGGCAGCCCGAGCAGCGTCACAAGCGTCTGCGGGAGGCCGATGACACCAAGCCAGCCGCCGACGAGGGCCACGCTGGCGGCGGCCATCGCCGGTGGAACGAGGGGCACGATCGCGAGGTTCGCGAGCGGCGCGATGATCGCCAGCCGGCCGAACGTCAGGAGCACGACCGGCAGCGTCGCTGCTTCGGCCGCCAGGGAGATCGCCAGGCTCTCGGCCAGCCACGTGGGTAGTCGGTGGCCGCGGACCTGCTGGAGTCGCCTGGTGAGCGGCGTTGCCCACGCGATGAGGCCGGCCGTGGCCAGGCCGGACAGGGCGAAACCGGGATCGGCGACGGTCGCGGGGTCGATCAGCAGAAGGGCGACGACGGCCCAGCCGAGGGCCGCGTTGGCCGAGCTCGAGCGCCCTGCGGCCCGTGCTGTCAGGCCGATCGTGGCCATGATCGCCGCCCGGTTGACCGACGGGGATGCGCCGGCCACCAGGGTGTAGGCGACGATCGCCAGGATCGTGATCGCCGTCCGCCGCCGAGGGCCCACGCAGGTGCCCAGGGCGGCCGCGACCATCGCCCCGACGATCGCGATGTTCCACCCGGAGATCGCCACGATGTGGGAGACGCCGGCGGTCGTGAACGCGGCGGCCAGGTCGCGGTCCACCCGGTCGCGGAGGCCGATCAGGATCCCGTCGGCCAGGCCGGCCTGCGGCTCGGGCAACGCCCGGATCATGGCCGTGGCCGAGCCGCGCCGGATCCCGTCGAGGAGGCCGAGCGCACCATCCGGACCGGCGATCACCTCGAGCGTCGGCGATCGGAGCGATCCGGCGGCTCCCAGCCGGCGGAGGTAGGCACCGAAGTCGTCGTCGCCGGGCGGCTCGATCCGGCCCTGGATGGCGATCCGATCGCCGGCGCCGACCTCGGGATAGCGGGGCAGGAGCGCCTCGACGAGGGCCGGGCTCGCTGCCTCGTCGGGGCCCGCCTCGATCCGGATCAGGGCGATCTGCTCGGCGACCTTGGGTGCGCCGATGCTCTCGACCGTGGCCTCGTGCCGGCCACTGTCCGGGATCGCGACCGACGAGCCGCCGGCGTCCGTCGGCGTGCCGACCACCAGTCCCCGGCCGATGATCAGCACCAGTCCGACGGCCAGCACGGCGACGCTCGAGCACGTGGAGCGCCGATGATCACTCGGGAGTGCCGCCCGGCCCACGACGCCGGCCCCGATCAGGCCCACGATCCCAGCACCCGCGGCAGCGACCGCGACAGGCCGTCCGCCGCTGAGCGCCAATCCACCGAGGACCGCCCCGACGGCGAGCCAGCTGCCCCGGGCGAGGCGCAGCGGCCTGCGGCCCGGGGCGCCGGGGCCGTTCAGTGGACCGTGACCAGCTTCTCGATCTGGGCGAACTCGGCCGGCCCGACCAGCTTGCGAGTGCGCAGGTCTGCGACGGATCGGAACCGTTGTTGCGTCCGGGCAGCGATGATCTTGGCCAGGGTGACCGGCCCGATGCCCGGCAGTGCATCGAGCTCGGCTGCCGTCGCCGTGTTCAGGTCCACGGGTCCGGTGTGCACCGGCGCTGGGCTCGCGGTTCCAGGCGACGAGCCCGTGCCCTGGCCCGCCGTCGGGCCGGCCGGTGGGTCGTCGCGCGACGGCACGATGATCTGGTCGCCGTCGTTGATCCGGGCCGCGAGATTGAGCTCGGTCATCGCCCGGCCCACGTCAACCCGCGGTCCGTAGCCGCCGGCTGCGGCAATCGCGTCGGCGATCCGGGCGCCCGGTGTCAGCCGGTAGAGGCCCGGTCGTTGGACCGCTCCGGCGACCTCGACGACGAGGTCGGCCGGCGCACTGGACGCGTCGGCCGTGTCATCGCCGGCAGGCGCGGCGCTGCCGTCGGGGCTCTGGCCACCCGGGCCGCCTCCGTCGCCACCGGCCGTGAGGCTGCTCGCGCCATCGCCCGGACCGATCGACGGGCTGTCGCCGCCGGCCGCGGTCACGCTGACCAGCGCGCCGCCGTTCGAGCCCATGAGCAGGATGACGGCGGCCACGAGACCAGCGACCCCGACCAGGCCGGCGATCAGCAGATTGCGCGGCGCCAGGATCGGTGGGCGAACCTGGCCGATGGGCGCAACCGGGCTCCCACCCGGATCGTCGATGGCGCGCCAGGGTGACGTGGTTCGATCCACGGACCTCTCCCCGGCGGGTTCGAGGCGGGCAATCTGGTGACGGGCGAGAGATGGCATCCACTGCGGCCGGGGGCACTTCCATCCGCAGTGGATGTGGCCCGAACGCTACCGAGGAGCGCTTATCTGGGGCTTATCGCCGGGTTCAGCCGGGCTCGACGGCCCGCCACGCGACCCACTCGACCCCATCCCACCAGCGCTGCCAGGTCCGGCCGTCGCGACCGAGGGCGAGGACATCGAGCCGGTTCGGCCCAATGGCGGCTGCGGCAGGCGTCGAGCCGGCCTGGAGCTCGCCCCCCAGCGACTCCCAGGGATGCCACGTCCAGCCGTCCCAATAGCGATCCCACAGGGCGCCGTCGTCGAAGACCGCGAAGACCTCCATCGGCTCGTCGCCCCACGCCGTGACGGCCGGCAGCGAAGCCAGCTTGCCGCCGAGGTCCTCGGGCGCCGACCAGGCACCATCACGAAACGCCGCGTGGAGCAGGTTGCGCTCCCGGCCGAGCCAGAACCGCTCGAGCCGGCCGCCGGTCCGGGCGACCGCGGCGATCCCGTCGAGACCGGCCGAGGGGCTCACTTCTCGAGGAGCGGCTTCACGTCCGTGATCAGCCGGGTCATCGTCTCTTCGTCATATGGCGGCGGCAGTCCGGCGACGAGGTGGGCCCGGCCGATCTCGACGAACGGGGCCAGCTGGGCGGCCACGTCCTCGGGCGTGCCGACCGGCTGGCCCTCCCAGATCCGGGCGTGGCCGCTCCGTTCGAAGAGGCCGGCGGCGACCTTGCGCGCCTCCTCGCGTGAGTCCCGGATCACGACAACGCCCAGCCCGTGCGACCGCTCGATCGCGTTGAAGTCGCGGCCGATCGCAGCGCAGTGCTCGCGCAGGATGTCGTCCTTGCGCTTGACCGTGGCCAGGTCGCCGCCCATGTCGTGGATGTCGGCGTAGCGTGCCACCAGCTTGAGGGTGACCTTCTCACCGCCGCCGCCGATCAGGATCGGCAGGTGGCGCTGGACCGGCGGGGGATCGTTGCGGACGGCCTTCGCGGCGTAGTGCGGCCCGCTCGCGGTGGGCGCGGTTCCATCGAGCATCCCGCGCATGACCGGCAGTGCCTCGCCAAGCCAGCGCAAGCGCTCCGGCGGCCCGTCGCCGTAGCGCAGGCCGTAGGCCGTGTGCTCGGTCTCGAACCAGGCCGCGCCGATTCCGAGGACCGCCCGGCCGCCGCTGATGTGGTCGAGCGTGGTGGCCAGCTTGGCGGTCAGGGTCGGCTCGCGGAACGTGTTGGCGCCGACCATCAGGCCGAGGCTGATCTTGCTGGTGACGCCGGCCCAGGCGGTCAGGGTCAGCCAGCCCTCGAAGATCGGGCCTTCGGGCGAGCCGACAATCGGGTAGAGGTGATCCCACGTCCAGAGCGAGTCGTAGCCAAGGCGATCGGCGCGCTGGCCGGCCGCCAGGAGCTCCGGCCAGGTGCTGTACTGGTTCCAGCACAGGGCCCCGAACTTCACGCTTGCCATGGCGGCAGTGTATGGCCCGCGCGGTGCGGGCGGTCGGGCCGTCAGCCGCGGCCGGTCAGTGGCGATCGGTCAGGACTTGGCCTTCTTCTTGCGCGACGATTTCGTCTCGTCGCTCTCGGGCGCGGGCTGGAGCGTGGGCATCTCGGCCCAGAACGTCTGCCGGAAGCCTTCGGGGTTGTACTCCCAATGCCAGGGCTCGTTCCGGTATTGATAGAAGCCGAAGCTCGCGCCGCGCATGAACATCCATTTGTAGGCGGGCGCGCCGAGCAGGCCGGTGATGTTGGTCATTGCGGTCGAGACTTCCTTCGCCTTGGCCATGCCCTTGACCCGCAGGTTCAGGTCCATGGCCAGGCCGAGCGAATGGCTCGAATAGCTGGCGACGGCATTCGCGTTCGCGACCCGCGCGGCGTTGGCCTCCGCGACCTTCCGATCGCGGAAGGCATTGCCGATCGACAGCCGGACGCCTTCCTTGCGGGCGGCCGTCTTCATCTCGACATACTTCGCGGCAGCGTATTTGTTCATCTTCACCGACTCGGTCTGGACGTCCTCCAGCTCCTTGCGGATGTAGCTGTCGAACGCGACCGGGTCCTGGCCGAACTGCTTCTGGGTGAGGATCGCCGTCTTCGACGTATTGGCTCGCCGCTCGCCACCACCCGGTCGAACGTCGGCAAGGGCGTTGAGGAGGGCTTGGGCCTGGGCCTGATGGGCGCCCTTGAGATACAGCTTGCCCTTGCTCTCGACGACCACGTAGTCGGGATTCGCCCGCCATTGGGCCAGGTTTTCCGCCGACGTGTCCTTGATCAGCATCTTGGCGCCGGGGTAGTCGAGGTCGACCCACGCGATCGCTTCGAACCTGGCCCGTTGTGCCTTGGGCAGCAGCTCGAGCGTCGTCCGGCCGAGGTCGCCGATGAAATCGGCGGTGGACTGTGAGGCTGGGGCCGCATCGTCCGGCTCGACGGCCGCTGCCGGTGCGGGCACGGCCTCGTCCGTCGGCTCCGCTTCCGCGAGGTGCTTGCCGAGCTTGGGCGTCTGTGCCGGGCTGGGCGTGGCATCCGCAGCCTCCGGGGCCGGCGGCGCGCCCGCAGCAGGCGGCGAGCTGGTCCGCCGTGACGTCTTCTTGCGGACGCGGCCCTTGGGCACCTTGCCTTTGAGGGTGTTGGCCAGCGTCTTCTTGGCGGTCGGCGCGCCGAGCGCTTCGATGGCATTGGTGATGTTGCCCGGGCCGGGGTTCTTGGTGCCGGGCGCCGAGCCGCGCATGACGTTCTCGTGGGAGCCCCCGGCGTTGATGACCTGGTAGTGGGTCCAGAGCTCCTCGGCGTATGGCCCGAGCTCCGCAAGGTTCTTCCTGAACCAGCTCTCGATCGACTGCTCGAGGGTCGTGTAGTAAGCGGCGTACGTTGCGTAGTAGCCCCGAAAGCGGGTGCTCGTCGCCAGGTAGGCCGACTTGGCCTCGGGCGTCGGTGCCGCGTTGAGGGCGGCAAGGTCCGCGTCGAGGCGGGCGCCGACCCAAGCGATGAACGTGTCGAGCTCGCTACTGATGGTGATCGCGTCGAACAGGACGACCTCATCGAACGCCGAGGCGCCCTTGACCTTGGCCCGGCCGCCCTTCTTGCCCTTCTCGGGCATGTTCAGCTCGGCCCCCAGCGCATGGCTGATCGTGTGGGCTCCGCCGCTGTGGCCCGACAGGATCGTCCGGCCCATGTCCGGGTTGGGCGCATTCGGCCCCCAGGCGCCGATCTCGGTCGCCTTGTCGAGGACCGCCCGGGCGTAGCCGGCGGGATCGAGGGCGTACCTGCCGCCGCCCTCGCCGAATTCCGAGTGGGTGCCACCCTGGGCCAGGATCGCGACCAGCTGGCTCGCGCCCTGGGCGGCCTGGAGCTGCTGCTCGACCCGGTCGAGAGCCACATCGCGGACCGCGCCCGTGTTCTTGTTCTGACGCCAGCCGGCGTACGGGCGGTCCTTCGACTCGGTGTAGCCATGGAAGTGGACCATGACGTCGACCGGCACGCTCGGGTCGATTCCCTTGGGTGCGACGAGGATCGCCCGGCCACCCGCCGACTCGTCGGTCAGGGCCAAATTCCTCGCCGAGTCCTCGGTCGGCTTGCCGATGTCGAGGCCCTCGATCGGGATTCGCCGGATCGTCCCGATGTCCCGCTCGCCCGCGTTCCACGAGGTGCGAGCCTTGCCGAAGGTCGCGGCGTTCGTCCAGCCGCCCACGCCATGCTCGGGGGTCACGGCTTCGTCGGCCGGGTCTGCAGTCGGTCCACCGGTCTTGGGCGCGCGCTGGAGGCTGAACCATGACCCGCGTTGTTCGACCAGCTCGGTCGCGGCCTGGTTGCCGGCGCTGGCCTGGATCGTGAGCAACAGCTCCCGGTCAAGGGGCGCGTCCTGGGCCATCTGGCTGCCCGTCGAACGCGCGCCATGGGCGGGTGTACTGGCGGCCTGTCGCGGGGCGAGGACGGCCGTCGAGGCCCGGGCTTTCATCGCCCCGCGATCGTACCGTCCGGCGATCGGACTTCGGCCAATCCGCCCAAAAGTCTGCCCGTTCGGGCAGGCTCAGCCGGGTTCCTCGTCCTTGCCGGAATCCTTCGTCCAGCCGAGGTGCTTGCGCAGCCAACCGACCGAGGCGAGATGGTAGGTGGCCTCGTCGACGTAGGTCGGCAGCGCCTCGGCCCCGACCGCGCTCAAGCCCGTCTGGACTGCAGCGGACGTGAGCCCGGTGACCAGCTCGCTGCTCAGGAGGACGTCGCGCTTCTCTCCGCTCAGCCGGACGCGGACCCCGTGGAAGATGTCCTCGGCATCCGAGCCGAGCATCTCAGCCACGACGCCGAGGGCTGCGCCGTCCGCGCCGGTGACCGGCGTCCCGTACGTCACCGACCGCCACGAGATCGGCGTTCGATCGGTTGGGGAGTCGGTCATCGGAGCACCTCTGGAGCGGGCAAACGGCGTGGTTGTTCAGCCTAGCGGACTCACGCCATTCGAGGCCCCGGCGCCATCGGCCACGCATTCGTCGAGCGTCCGGGCGAGCCGCAGCGAGACTCGGCTGGCCGCCACGGCGACCCGGGCCGCACCGCGCCGCAGCGCGTTCGGCCCGCCGCCCTGGAGGTTGAGGCGGCGGCGGTTGGCCAAACGGGCCAGCCGGACCTGGTCGGACTCGCGTGCCCGCTCAGCGGCGACCCGCCGAGCCTCGAGCAGGTGGTAGGCGGGCAACATCAGAACGAACCTCCAACGCTGTTGTGATGCTCGGGGAAGCGGCGCTGGTCGCCGAGCTCCGGGCGGGAGTCGACGCCCTTGAGCGCGGCACCGATGCCCAGCAGGGCCAGGACGACGACGACGACAACGAACACGGTGATGGCGAACAGGAGCGGCATGTGAGCCTCCTTCGTAACCTGCTTCATGTGCTTTATTGGTTACTCGGAGAATAGTCCCTTGCGCGTAACCTGTCAAGTGGTATAGAGTGGTTAGCAATGAGCGATACGACGACCACATCCAGGGCGGATCTCGAGACCAGCCTCGACTTCGTCAACACCTTCGGGCTGACCCACGGCCAGCACTTCGACGACTTCGCAACAACCCGCGAGGCGATCGATTGGTTGCACAAGCGGACGGGCCTCGATCCGGACCTCGTCGCCGATTCGCCGGCGGAGCTGGCCCGAATCACCCGCGCCCGGTCCGCCTTCCGCGAGCTTTGGGACGCGACCGCGGAGGGCCGGCCGGTCGCCGAGACGGCCCTCCGCGAGGTCAACCGCGTCCTGCGCCATCGCTCGGTCCTCGAGCTCGAGCCGGCGTCGGCCGATCACGCCCGGCCGACCCTGCGGCTGGCTAGCCGGTTCACCGGCGACGAAGTTGACTGCGCCCTGGCCGAGCTGGCCGAGCCCCTCGTGCGGGCGATCGGCGGCGAGGAGGCGTCCAAGGCCCGGATCTGTGCCAACGACACGTGCCGCTGGGTCTTCTTCGACAACTCGCGGACCCACCAGCGGCGCTGGTGCGACATGGCCAGCTGCGGCAACCGGGCCAAGGCAGCCCGGCATCGGGCGCGGGCACGGGCCTCGCAGCTCGGAGCGGATCAGCCCCCGGACTGAGCCTGGAGCGTCAGGCTGGGCGGACCGTCAGGCTTCGCGCACGACCAGGTTGACCAGCCGGCCGCCGGCGTGGATCACCCGGTCGGGAGTCCGTCCGGCGAGGATCTCCTGGACCCGCGGCCGGGCCAGGGCGAGCCGCTCGAGCTCGGCCTGCGCGATCCCGACCGGCACGCTGATCCGGTCGCGGACCTTGCCGTTGACCTGGATCGGGACCTCGCGGGTCTCAGTGGCGGTGGCCGACTCATCGACGACCGGCCAGGATTCGGCATGGATCGATGACTCGGCCTGCCCGCCGCCTTGCCGCAGCCGGTTCCAGAGCTCGTCGCTGATGTGCGGTGCGGCCGGCGCCAGCATCAGCAGCAGGAGCCGGATCGCCTCGTCCCAGGCGGCCTTCCCGGCGACCTCGGTGCCCCGATAGCGGAACAGGGTGTTGGCCAGCTCCATCAGGTGGGCGACCATCGTGTTGAAGCGGTAGTCCTCGTACTCGCTGGTCACCACCCGGAGCGTGCGGTGGGCCGCCATCCGGATCGCCGCCACGGCTGCGGCGGCGTCCTCACCCGGGGGCAGCTTGCCGGCGTCGGGGTCGCCGCCCTCCTGGCCGTGCGGGTCGAGGGCCAGCGTCCAGACCCGGTTCAGGAAGCGGTAGACGCCACCGATGTTGGTCGTGCTCCACGGTCCACCCTGGTCCCACGGCCCCATGAACATCAGGAACAGGCGGACCGTGTCGGCGCCATAGCGCCGGACGAGCTCGTCGGGATCCTGGACGTTGCCCCGCGACTTGCTCATCCGCTCGCCGTCGGCGCCCAGGATCTGGCCCTGGTTGAACAGCCGCCTGAACGGCTCACGCTCTCCGACGACGCCAATGTCGGCCAGCGCCTTGGTGAAGAACCGGCTGTAGAGCAGGTGCATCACCGCGTGCTCCGCCCCGCCGGTGTACTGGTCGACCGGGTTCCAGCGATCGATCAGCAACCGCTCGACCGGCCCGTCGGTCTTGTGCGGGCTCAGGTAGCGATACCAGTACCACGACGAATCGACGAAGGTGTCCATCGTGTCCGTCTCGCGCCGGGCCGGTCCGCCGCAGCGCGGGCAGCTGACGTCGAGGAAGGCGTGGTCGGTCTTGAGCGGGCTCTCGCCGCTGCCCTTGAAGTCCACGTCGGCCGGCAGCAGGACCGGCAGGTCGGCGTCGGGCACCGGCACGATCCCGTCGGTCGGGCAATAGACAACCGGGATCGGCGTGCCCCAGTAGCGCTGGCGGCTGACCAGCCAGTCGCGGATTCGGTAGTTCACGGCCCGCTTGCCGCTGCCCTGCTCCGCCAGCCAGTCGACGATCCGGGTCAGCCCCTCGGTCGCAGGCAGGCCGCTGAACCTGCCGGAGTTGACCAGGCGATCCTGGCCGTCGTGGGCGGCGTAGGCCTCGTCGAGCGGGGCGTCGTCTGGCGTTCCGGCGCCGGCCACGACCCGCCGGATCGGCAGCTCGAACTTCGTGGCGAACGCGAAGTCCCGCTCGTCGTGGGCCGGGACGGCCATGATCGCGCCCGTGCCGTAGCCGCTCAGGACGTAGTCCGCGATCCAGATCGGGATCCGCTCCCCGTTGACCGGGTTGATCGCGTCGGCGCCGAGCGGGACGCCGGTCTTCTCGCGATCGGTCGACAGCCGCTCGATCTCGGTCTGGCGGCGAGCCTGGTGGAGGTACGCGGCAACCTGGCTCTTCTGCCCCGGTGCCGTCAGGCGATCCACCAGGGCGTGCTCGGGGGCGAGGACCATGAACGTGGCCCCGAACAGCGTGTCGGGCCGGGTCGTGAACACGACCAGGTCGTCGCCGCCCGGCTGGTGGTCGTCGGGAGCGGTCCGGAAGACGACTTCGGCGCCGGTCGAGCGGCCGATCCAGTTGGTCTGCTGGATGCGCACCGGTTCGGGCCAGTCGATGCCGCTGAAATCGAGCAGCTCGTCGGCGTAGTTGGTGATCCGCAGGAACCACTGCTCCAGGTCGCGCTTCTCGACCAGCGCCCCGCAGCGCCAGCAATGGCGGTCCGCGCCCTCGACCTGTTCGCGGGCCAGCGTCCCGTCGTTCGGGCACCAGTCGACGGGGGCCATGGCCCGATAGGCCAGGCCGGCCTCGAGGAAGCGATTGAAGATCCACTGGTTCCAGCGATAGAACTCGGGCTCGCAGGTCACGACCTCGGCGTCCCACTGGAACGTGGCGCCCATCGAGCGCAGCTGCCGGCGCATGTTCTCGATGTTCTTCATCGTCCATGCTGCCGGCGGGATGTTGTTCTTGATCGCGGCGTTCTCGGCCGGCAGCCCGAAGGCGTCGAAGCCGATCGGGTAGAAGACGTTGTAGCCGTGCATCCGGCGGTAGCGGGCGATCGCGTCGGTTGGCGTCTTGATGTACCAGTGCCCGATGTGCAGGTCGCCCGACGGGTAGGGATACATCGTCAGCAGGTAGTACTTGGGCCGCGACGAATCGGCGAGGTCAGCGTGATAGAGGCCGAGCTCCTCCCAGCGAGCCTGCCAGCGCGGCTCGATCTCGGTGGGCTGATAGCGTTCGATCCGGGAGCGGTCGCTCATTTCGGGCCTCGAAATGCCGCACCCCTCGGTGGGCCGTCGGCCGCGTCGAGGGGTGAACGACTGAACGTTGGTGGAGCCACGGGGATTCGAACCCCGGACCTCTTGCATGCCATGCAAGCGCTCTGCCAGCTGAGCTATGGCCCCGCCGCGGAGGGGCAGTATAGCAGCGACCCTCGCCGCTTCTGCCTGCCCCGTCGGCACGCCCCTCGTGCGCGCCCCACGCCCGCCCTCACCGTGTTTTCAGGACGCTGTCAGCGACCATTGCTACACTCCGCGCCGATGCGGAATGCGGGTGACGTCGGGGCCCAGCTCTCTCGTCGCCGGTTCCTGGCGGCCGGCGGCCTCGCGGTCGTCGGAGCCGCCGGGCTGGGCGCGCTGGTCCTGGAGGCCTGCTCGAACGCAACGCCGAGCGCCAGTGGCCCCGCCGCCCCGCTGGCAGCCGCCGGGCTGAGCTCGGCTACGCCGGTTGCCCGGCGCACGTACAAGTCGAGGCCGGATCTCAGCGCGCCGCCGATTGACGTCGTCGCGCCGGTCGGCAACGTGGCCCCAGGCTTCGTGTTCCTGACGCCCAACAACGGCAAGGCGCCCGACGGCCTGCTGATGTCCGACAACGCCGGCAACCCGGTCTGGATCCGCCCCGATACCGGGGCCTACGCGGCGAACTTCCGGCCGTCGGTCTACAACGGCAAGCCGGTCCTGACCTGGTGGGAAGGCGCCACCAACGGCGGCTACGGCGCCGGCCAGCTGGTGATCGTCGATGACACCTACACCGAGGTCCTGCGGATCGGTGCCGGCCAGGGCCGCAAGGCCGACATCCACGAGTTCCAGATCACCCCGCAGCAGACCGCGCTCCTGCTGACCGACCAGGGCGTTCCGATTCCTCCCGGGGCGACGCCGCCCTACCAGGTCTGGGACTGCATCGTCGTCGAGCTCGACATCCAGACGGGCGCCGTCCTGTTCGAATGGCACAGCGCCGACCACATCGATCCGAGCGAGTCGGTCCTGCCCGCCCCGGGCACGACCGGCAGCCCGATCCCGACCGCGACGCCGTTCGCCGCGCCGACCCCCGGAGCCTCGGCCGCCGCCCCGTCGGTGCCCGTCTACGACGTCGTCCATGCCAACGCGATCGAGCTCGATACCGACGGCCACCTGCTCGTCTCGGCCCGCAACACCTCGACGATCTACAAGGTCGACCGTTCGACCGGCAACATCATCTGGCGGCTGGGCGGCAAGAAGTCCGATTTCACGATGGGCGCCGGGACCACGTTCGGCCTCCAGCACGACCCGCGCCGGCACACCGACGGAACCCTCTCGATCTTCGACGACGGCACGGCTGGACCGTCGCGCGGGATCGTGCTCAACCTCGACGAGGTGGCGATGACCGCCACCCTGGTCAAGGAATACCCGCATCCCCACGGCAAGTTCGCGATGAGCCAGGGCAACATGGAGATCCTGCCCAACGGCAATGTCTTCGTCGGCTGGGGGAGCACCGGCACCGCGTCGGAGTTCACCACCGACGGCCAGCTTGAGTTCGACGCCGACTTCAGCGGCTCGATCCAGTCGTATCGCTGCTTCCGCTACCCGTGGACAGCGCAGCCCACGGAGCCGCCGGTCGCCGTCGCCGACAGCCCCTCGGGGGGCATGACCAACGTCTACGCCAGCTGGAACGGAGCGACGGAGGTCGTGACCTGGGAGGTCCTGGGCGGCGCCGACGCGACGAGCCTGAGCTCGCTTGGCCAGTTCCCGCGGACCGCGTTCGAGACGGTCCTGGCAGTCAAGGCGTCGAGCGGCATGATCGCCGTGAACGCCCTCGACAAGGGCGGCGCGGTCCTGGGGACCTCGAAGGCGGTCGCCATCCCCGACTAGGACGCCATAGGCCGTCCGGGTCAGTCGTCCCGCCAGCCCATCGTGTGGCACCATCCGCGGGTGATCACGACCGTGCCCCGCAGGTGACCAGCCGGACCGAGGAGGCCGTCGCGCTGGACCTGCCCGGCGGTTCGCTCGACTACATCCTGCGTCGGTCGACCCGGGCGCGCCGGGTGCGGGTCACCGTCGATCCGATGCGTGGCGTGATCGTCACCGTGCCCGCCCGCCGGCCCGGGGCTCGCGACGCGCTGGCGTCGGTTGAGCCCTTCCTGCGTGAGCGCGAGGCGTGGATCCGGACCCATCTCGACCGGCAGGCGCGGCAGCGCTCGCGGGTCGCGGGCCTGACCTCCGGGCTGGCCGCCGGTGAGCTGCGCGACGGGGCCCTGCTGCCCTACCGCGGTCGTGCTCACCGGATCCGCCTCGTCGGGCCGAGCAAGACGCTGACCCGCTCGATCGTCCGGATCGAAGACGCCGACGTGCTGGGCACGACACGCACGATCATCATCGAGCTGGCCACCCGCGACCGGCGCCGGCCGGCCCGGATCCTCGAAGCCTGGCTGCGCAGCCGGGCCGTGATCCAGATCGAATCAGTGATCGCCCGCCATGCCCCCAGCCTGGGCGTCAAGCCGTCGGTGGTCGTCGTCCGGGACCCCCGCAGCCGGTGGGGGAGCGCGTCGCGGACCGGTCGGGTGGCGCTCAGCTGGCGGCTGATCCTGGCCCCGCCGGAGGCCCTCGAGACGACCGTGGTCCATGAGCTCTGCCATCTGCGGGTCTTCGGCCACGGCCCCGCGTTCTGGGCGCTGGTCGGTTCGCGTCAGCCCGATCACCTGCACTGGCGGCGCTGGCTGAGGGACCACGCCGTCGAGCTCCACGCCGTGCTTGCCGAGAATCCCCCGTCGCTACCGGAGAGGTCCTGATGTCCGCTGTGATCCGTCTCAACCACGCCGTCCTGTACGTGCGCGACGCTGGGGTCTCGGCCGACTTCTACCGGGCTGCCTTCGGGTTCGTGGAGGTCGGCCGCGAGTTCGGCGGGCAGGCCGTCTTCATGCGCTCGGCCTCGAGCGACACCGACAACCACCACGACCTCGGCCTGTTCTCGGTCGGAGCTGCGGCGCCACGTCCGCCGCGGGGCTCAACCGGGCTCTACCACCTCGCCTGGGAGGTGGCCACCATCGACGATCTGGCCGCGACCGCTGAACACCTCTCGTCGGTCGGGGCGCTGACCGGGGCCAGCGACCACGGCGTCTCGAAGTCGCTCTACGGCCGTGACCCCGACGGGATCGAGTTCGAGGTGATGTGGCGGGTC
>Ga0265320_10000773_pt1 | contig 24495 bp, 23 predicted proteins | sample 4827metaG_FD_202087 | JGI IMG/M metagenome (GOLD analysis project Ga0265320, IMG submission 202087) | Rhizosphere microbial communities from Carex aquatilis grown in University of Washington, Seatle, WA, United States - 4-8-27 metaG | ecosystem: Host-associated > Plants > Roots > Rhizosphere >...
GGTTCCGCGGCATGCATCGGCTCACCCATCGCGAAGATGGCTCGCCCCGCTGCGTCGCGTGCTTGTGCTGCTCGACGGCGTGCCCGGCTCAGTGCATTCACATCGAGCCGGCGGAGTATCCGGAGGGCGACAAACGGCGCGGTTACGAGCGGTTCCCCGAGAGGTTCGTCATCGACGAGCTCCGGTGCGTGTTCTGCGGGTTCTGCGTCGAAGCGTGCCCGTGCGACGCGATCCGCATGGACACCGGCATTCACGCCGCCCCGTACGATTCGCGGCAGCAGTTCATCTTCGAGAAGGATCTGCTCATGGGGTTTTCGGGGCGGGACGGCTCGCACGCGTCCGCGAACCCGCGGCACGAGCCGGGCGAGAAGTCGTACCCGGGCGTCGATCGAGAAAAGCGTCACTAGATCGATGGACTACGAGACAGTCATCGGTCTCGAAGTGCACGCGCAGCTCTTCACGGCGAGCAAGCTGTTCTGCGGATGTTCGACGGCCTTCGGGAAGGCGCCGAACGAGAGCGTTTGCACGACGTGCCTCGGGCTCCCCGGCGCCTTGCCGGTTACCAACGGTCGGGCGGTTCGGCTCGCCGTGCGCGCGGCGCTCGCGCTCGGCTGCACGATCCACGAGCACAGCATCTTCGCCCGGAAACAGTACTTCTATCCGGACCTTCCGAAGGCGTACCAGATCTCGCAATTCGAGGAGCCGTTCGCGACCGACGGCCACCTCGAGGTCGAAGTCGACGGCGTCACGACGCGCATCGGCATTCAGCGCGTGCACATGGAAGAAGACGCCGGCAAGAGCGTGCACGGCGTCGGCGGTGATTCACTGGTCGATCTGAATCGAGCGGGCACGCCGCTCTGCGAGATCGTGTCGTTTCCCGACATTCGCTCGAGCAAGGAAGCCGCGGCGTACATGAAGACGCTGCGCGATATTTTGGTCTTCGCCGGGGTCAACGACGGGAATCTGGAAGAGGGAAGCCTCCGCTGCGACGCGAACGTCTCGCTCCGGCCGGTGGGCGCCACGACGCTCGGCACCCGCACGGAGCTGAAGAACATCAACAGCTTTCGCTTCGTGCAAAAGGCGATCGACACCGAGGTGCTGCGCCAAGCGGCGATCCTCGACGGCGGGGGGCGCATCGTTCAGGAGACGCGCTCGTTCGACCCCGAGACGGGAAAAACCGCGAGCCTCCGCTCGAAGGAAGAGGCGCACGACTACCGCTATTTTCCCGACCCCGATCTGCCGACTCTCACCATCACGCCGGCGCTGATCGACGAAGAGCGGCGCGCGATGCCGGCGCTCCCCGCCGACGTACGACGTCGTTTCGTGAGCGAGCTCGGGCTCTCCCCGGGGACGGCGCAAACCCTCGTACAGCATCCGGCGTACGTACGGTTCTTCGAGGAGGCGTTCGCGAAGTTCCCCGACGCCTCGAAGGTCGCGAACTTCGTTCAGACCGAGGTGCTCCGCGACACCAAGGTGCATGGCCTCGATGCGGCCTTTCCGATCACGCCGGCGCAGCTCGCCGAGCTCCTCGCGCTGGTCGACAAGGGCGACATCAGCGGCAAGCAGGCGAAAGAGGTGTACGCCGCTCTCGTCGGTACGACGAAGACGGCCGCGGACATCGTCGGAGAGCGCGGGATGCGCGTCGTTTCCGACGAAGCGTCGCTCCGCCCGCTCTGCGAGCGGCTCGTCGCAGCGAACCCGAAGCAAGCCGCGGAGTATCGCGCGGGCAAGAAAGGCATCCTCGGCTACTTCGTGGGTCAGGTCATGAAGGAGACCAAAGGGTCGGCGAATCCGAAGCTCGTGAACGAGCTCCTCGTCGAGATCATCGAACGCTCATGACGGCGCTTCCGCATCCGGACCCGATCTCCGGCACGAGCTTCTCGGCGGTCGAGCTCTTGCCCGGCGATCGCGTCGTGGCGATGCTCGATCAGCGCGAGCTCCCCGAGCGCGAGATTTACCATCGCCTCGAAACCGTCGAGGACGTCGCGACCGGCATCGTCGACATGGTCGTTCGCGGCGCGCCGGCCATCGGCATTGCTGCCGCGTACGGGCTCGTGCTCGCGGCGCGCGCGGGGCGTTCGCTCGCTTCAGCCGGCGCGTTCCTGAAAGCGACGCGTCCGACGGCCGTGAATCTCGCCTGGGCCGTCGAGCGGATGCTCGCCGTCGCAGCGCGAACGCCACCGTCCGACCTGGCCCGGGCGCTCGCGACGGAAGCGCGCGCCATTCATCGCGAAGACGTCGCGGCGTGCGTCGCGATGGGCCGGCTCGGCGCCGAACGCGTCCCGGACGGCGCGACCGTGCTCACGCACTGCAACGCGGGCGGTCTCGCGACGGGCGGTTACGGCACCGCGATCGGCGTCATCCGTGCGGCGCACGAAGCCAAAAAGCGCATTTCCGTGCTCGCCGACGAGACCCGCCCATACTTGCAGGGTGCTCGCCTCACGGCCTGGGAACTTCACCGTCTCGGCATCGAGGTCCACGTGATCGCCGATTCGGCGGCCGGCCATTTTTTCTCGCGCGGTGAGGTGACCTTGGCAGTGGTCGGTTCCGATCGCATCGCGAAAAACGGCGATGTGGCGAACAAGATCGGAACCTACGGCGTGGCCTGCCTCGCGCACGCCCATGGCCGGCCGTTCTACGTCGCTGCCCCGTGGTCGACGGTCGATCTTCGCACGAAGGACGGGAGCGCCATCGTCATCGAGGAGCGCTCGCCGGCGGAAGTCACGCACCTCGCGGGCAAGCGGCTCGTCCCCGAGGGCGTCGGCGCGAAAAATCCGGCGTTCGACGTCACGCCCGCACGTCTCGTGTCGGCCCTCTTCACCGAGCGCGGCGTCGTCGAACCGGTGGGCCCGAGCGGCCTCGAAGCGCTCGCGTCGGTGGTGAAGCCGGGAGCGACGGCGTCGTGAAAGACGTGACCGAGCTCGCGCCGGCCGCGCCGAAGCAGCGCGACCCGAAGCCGTCGTGGCTCAAGGTGCGCGCGCCCTCGGGCGAGAACTACACGTCGCTCAAGCAGACTCTGCGTCAGCTCGATTTGCACACCGTGTGCGAAGAGGCGCGCTGCCCGAACGTCGCGGAGTGCTGGGGTGCGGGCACAGCGACCGTCATGCTGCTCGGGCACACGTGCACCCGCGGGTGCCGATTTTGTGCCGTCACGACCGGCAATCCGCGCGGCGCGGTCGACCCGCGCGAGCCCGAGCACGTCGCGCGCGCGATCGCGTCGATCGGGCTCAAGTACGTCGTGCTCACCATGGTCGATCGCGACGACCTTTTGGACGGCGGAGCCGCCCACGTCGCGCGCACGGTGGTCGGCTTACGCGAGCGACAACCGAGTCTCCTTCTCGAGACGCTGGTCGGCGATTTTCAGGGGCGGATGCGCGACGTCGACGTTGTCGTGGACGCCGGTCCCGACGTGTTCGCGCACAACGTCGAGGTGCCGCGGCGGCTCACGCCGCTCATCCGCGATCAGCGGTGCACGTACGACCATTCGCTCGCCGTGCTCCGTCACGCGAAGGAACGCGCGCCCGACCGGCTCACGAAGAGCTCCGTCATGGTCGGCGTCGGCGAGACGGACGACGAGGTGGACGAGACGCTCGTCGATCTCCGCGCCGCCGGCGTCGACATCGTCACCATCGGCCAATACCTGCGCCCCACCGAAAAGCACGCCCCGGTCGATCGCTACGTCACGCCGGCGACCTTCGAAGCGTACGAGCGGCGAGGGAAGGCCATCGGCTTTCGCTATGTCGCGTCGGGCCCGCTCGTTCGTTCGAGCTATCACGCCGCGGAGGCGTTCGTGTCCGCCGAGCTCCGTCCGTCCGCCCTGGAACGACCCGCCGGGCGAGCTCCGGAATCCGAACCCGAGCCGCTGATTTCACCGCGCACGCTCGTTCGCAGTCGACGCTGACGGTCGCGGTCCCTCGCATCGCGGCGTGGCGGCGACGACTCTCGCCGGCCGATCCGAGCTCGATCTGTGCGAGCATCAGAGGACTCCATGCCGAAGATGGTGCCCCCCAAGAAACCGCTGCGCGACGGAGCCACGGCGAAGCTCAGGAGAGCGGTCGAGCGCGGCGGACTCGACGCTCCATCGCTCCTCGTCGCAACGGCCGCAAAATACGGGGCGAAGTGGCTCGATGGTGCGACGTCGGACGACGGCGACTTCGACCCCGCCGCGCTTCGGCTGTTCGAAGCCATCGTGGAAGGCGCCTACCTCGTGGCCGCCTCCGACGGCGATTTCGACGCGGCCGAACGCGCGGCCTTCGCGGAGGTCATGCGCGCTGCGTGTGGCGAGAAGGTGTCTGCCGAGACGTTGCACGCGGTGGTTGCGGACCTTTCCGACTTGCTCGCCGAAGATGGTATGGAAAAGCGCCTCAAAATGATCGCGCGGTCGATTTCCGAGCCCGAACAGGCGCGTGAAGTGCTTCGCATCGCGACGCTGATTGCCCAGGTCTCGAACGGGGTGAGCGAGGTCGAACGACGGGTGCTCGATTGCCTCGCCACGGAGCTCGGATTGGACGGCGCGGCCGTCGACGATGCCGTCCGCGTCGTCGAGCAGGCGCTCGCGGAATGACGCATCGCGCGCGCATCGCATCATGGCGCGACCAGTCGCCCTCGACTAACCTCCCCGCCGAACTCGGACCCACGATGCACGGAACCGATACGCCGCTCGCCCGAGGCCCGGCCTCTCATCCGCCCGACGATCTCGTTCGCGTACTGCAGGACGACGGGGAGCTCTCGGCGGACGTCGATCCGAAGCTCCGCCTGGACGAGGTGGTTCTCCTCATGAAGCACATGGTGGAGACGCGGTTCTTGGACGAGCGCCTGACGGCGCTGCAGCGTCAGGGCCGGATCGGGTTTCACGTCGGATCGCTCGGCGAAGAGGGCGCGATCATCGGCGCGGCGTACGCGATGCGCTCGCAGGATTGGCTCTTCCCTTGTTACCGCGAATTCGGCGCGGCGCTCTACCGGGGTCTCGATTTCCAGCGCTTCATCGACAACATGTTCGGCAACGCGAACGACACCGTGCAGGGCCGGCAAATGCCCGACCACTACACGTGCAAGAAGTCGCACTGGCTGTCGATCAGCTCGCCGGTCGGAACGCAGATCACGCAGGCCGTCGGCTTCGCATGGGCGGCCAAGTTGAAGAAGGAAGACCTCGCGACGCTCGTGTACTTCGGTGACGGCGCGACCAGCTCGTCCGATTTTCACAGCGGGATGAACTTCGCCGGCGTCTTCAAGGCTCCGGTCGTCTTCTTCTGCCGCAACAACGGCTGGGCGATCAGCGTGCCGGCCGAACGGCAGACGGCGTCCGAGACGTTCGCCGCGAAGGGGATCGCGTACGGCGTGCCCGGCGTGCGCATCGACGGCAACGATCTGTTCGCCGTCGTCCACGCCGTGAGGCAAGCCGTCGAGCGCGCGTCGCGCGGCGAGGGTCCGACGCTCATCGAGGCGATCACGTATCGCATGGGCGGACACTCGACGAGCGACGACCCGAACGCCTACCGCGTCGCGGACGCGCTCACCCAGTGGGCGGAGCGAGACCCGATCAAGCGTGTGCGTTCCTATCTCACCGCGCGGAACGCCTGGAGCGACGAGAAGGAGCAGGGTCTCGTCGCCGATCTCGATCGGCGATTCAAGGAAGCCGTCGCGATCGCCGAAGCGACGCCGAAGCCGCGCCTCGAGACGATGTTCGAAGACGTGTACGAAAAGCCGCCGTGGCATCTCGTGGAAGAGCGCGAAGAGCTCCTCCGTGGGCCGAGGCCGCCGGAACACTCGTAGCCCCCACCTGGCGAAGACGCGACATGCCTCAGATGAACATGGTGCAGGCGATCAACGACGCGCTCCGCGTGGAGATGCGGAAGGACGATCGCATCGTGGTGCTCGGCGAAGACGTCGGCAGGGTCGGCGGTGTCTTTCGCGTCACCCAAGGCCTCTTCGACGAGTTCGGCGAAGAGCGGGTCATCGATACGCCGCTCAGCGAGGGCGGCATCGTCGGGTGCGCGATCGGCATGGCGCTCTACGGCTTGGTGCCGGTCCCCGAGATCCAGTTCTCGGACTTCATCTGGCCCGCGTACGACCAGATCGTGAACGAGCTCGCCAAATACCGGTATCGTTCCGGCGGCGAGTACTCGTCGAAGATGGTCATTCGCACGCCGGTCGGCGGCGGCATTCGTGGCGGTCATTATCACTCACAGCACCCGGAAGCCCCGTTCGTCCACGTGCCGGGCCTCAAGGTGGTTTGCCCGTCGAATCCCTACGACGCCAAGGGCCTCCTCATCGCCGCCTTGCGTGACCCGGACCCGGTCATTTTTTTCGAACCGAAGCGGGTCTACCGCGCGGCGAAGGGGTTGGTTCCCGAGGGCGAGTTCACCGTGCCCATCGGCTCGGCGAGCCTCGCCCGTGAGGGGAGCGACGTCACGATCGTCGCTTACGGCGCGATGCTCTACGAGGCGATCGACGCAGCGACCAAGGCGGCGGAGCAGGGCGTCGAGTGCGACGTCGTCGACCTGCGCACGCTCTGGCCGGTGGACCTCGACACGATTCTCGCCAGTGTCCAGAAGACCGGTCGCTTGGTGGTCGTTCACGAAGCGCCCCGGACGTGCGGTCTCGGCGCGGAGCTCGTGTCGCTCGTCACCGAACGCGCGTTCTATCACCTCGAGGCGCCCCCGGTGCGCGTCACCGGCTTCGACACCCCGTTCCCCTATTCGCTCGAGCTGGAGTATTTGCCGCTATCGCATCGCATCGTCCCGGCGATCCTGAAGGTGGCGCAAGCCTGAGCCGAATCCGGGCGGACCCTGTTCGAGAATCGCCGTCGCTTTAGTAGAGTCCCCGCATGTCGCGATTCGAGTTCAAACTGCCGGACATCGGCGAAGGCGTTACCGAGGGCGAAATCGTCACTTGGCTCGTGAAGGTCGGCGACCCGATTGCCGAGGGCAAGGACATGGTCGAGGTCATGACGGACAAGGCGACCGTCACGATCGGCGCGCCCAAGTCGGGAAAAGTCGTCGAGATTCGGGGCAAGGAAGGCGAGACGGTGCCGGTCGGCTCGGTGCTCGTCGTGCTCGACGTGGAGGCGGGTGAAGGGGCGGCATCGGGACGACCGGTTGCGGCGCCGAGTCCGCCTGCGCCGCAACGCCCCGCGGCGCCGCCGCCGAAGTCGAGCCCGGCGGCCGCTCCCGCGAGCAAGACCGTCGCGTCCGCCGTCGGCGATCTCAAGGACGTCCTTCCCGGGATGCCGCGCTCGCCGCGCATCTCCGAGGACGAGTTTCACAGCGACAAGCCGCTCGCGGCTCCGGCAACGCGGAAGCTCGCGCGCGAGCTCGGCGTCGATTTGAAGCGCGTGCGTCCGACGGGCGAAGCCGGGCGCATCACGCGCGAAGACGTCGAGCATTATCGCGAGGCGGCCGCGAACCCGCGCGCCGAGCCGTCGCCGCACGGCGCGGTCACCGTCCGTCCGAAGCCCGCCGTCGAAAACGGCGGAGGCCCTGCCGTGGTGTTTCGCGGCGAGGCGCCCCACGCGCCGGGCGCCGAGCGCATTCCGATTCGAGGGCTCCGTAAGCGCATCTACGAGAACATGGCGCGCGCCAAGCGCACCGCGGCCCATTTCACGTACGTCGACGAGTGCGATGTAACGACCCTGAAGCAGATGCGTGAGCGCTCGAAGGAGCACGCGAAGGAAGCCGGCGTGTCGCTCACGTTCTTGCCGTTCATCGTCAAGGCCGTCGTAGCCTCACTCCGGCGTCACCCGACGCTGAACGCGACCGTCGATGACGCAGCGATGGAAATCGTCCAACGCGATACCTACGACATCGGCATCGCCGTGGCGACGGACGCGGGCCTCATGGTTCCCGTTCTCCGCGACGCCGATCGCCGGAATCTTCTCGAGATCGCCCAGGAGCTCGAGCGGCTCGGGAGCGAAGCGCGCGCCGGCAAGACCCGCCGCGAAGACCTCGGGGGTTCGTCGTTCACGATTACGTCGCTCGGCAAGAAGGGGGGGCTCTTCGCGACCCCCGTCGTGAACTACCCGGAGGTCGCGATCCTCGGGGTCCACGAAATCAAGAAGCGGCCAGTCGTTCGAGGGGACCAGATCGTGATCGGCGAGGTCATGCTCCTCAGCCTGTCCTTCGACCACCGGATCATCGACGGGCACGTGGGCGCGGCCTTCGCTCAGGACGTCATCGCCTATCTCGAAGCGCCGGAGCGTCTCCTGCTCGAGATGCGATGAGCCGCCGGGGCCGCCCTGCCCGAAGGCGTGGTCGAGCCCCGGGACCCATTTCGACTCGGTGTAGGCGGATGTGAGGCGCGTGTGTGTGTTGCGCGCCGAGAAACGCGTTCAGTGCGGTGCCGAAGAGGATCCGCCCTTGGCCGGGTTTGGCCATTGGTTCACGATATCGAATAGACTCCGGTCACGGAGGCGGCCCCTCGAGGTACCGCGTCCGGCAACAGCGGCAGAAATGGGCGAAAGGCCTGAGGTGGTCCGAGTCATGGTCTTGGAGAATCGCGCGTGAGTCACCGAGTGCTGAGGGTCCTTGCGGTTGCATTCGTGCTGGGGCGCGCGACGTTGGCGTCGGCGGCCGACAGTCCGTCCGTCGACGACGTCAAAGCCGCGGAATCGGACTTCAACCATGGCCGCGAAGCCTACAAGGCCGGGAGCTACAACGAGGCCGCGGATTATTTCGAAAGCGCCGACACGCACGCTCCGAACGATCGCGTCCTCGAGCTCGCGATCAACGCGAGGGACCGAGCCGGGCACCTCGATCGCGCCGCGACATTGTCCGAGCTCGCCATCACTCGCTACCCAAGCAGTGATCGACTCAGGAAGGTCGCTGAGCCGCTCCTCGAACGCGCGCACACCGAGCTCTTGGCGGTAACCGTCGATTGTACGGACGCTTGCACGCTTCTCGACGGGGAGCGGATCGTTCACGGCGATGCTGCGGCACACCGGGTCGTCTATTTGAGCCCGGGGGATCACACGATCCGCGCAGGGTGGTCGGCGGATCGGACGGATTCGAAGCCGGTCACCGGCAAGGCGGGGGACACGGTTTCGATTCAGTTCACCGCGCCGCCCCTGCCGAAGGTCGAAGAAGCGGCTCCTCTCGCGGGCCCGACCAACCCCGTCACCGACAACGGGCCGACCGTGTCGCCCAAGCCGCTTCCGCCCGTCGTGTTCTGGTCCGGGCTCGGTGCGACCGTGGCGCTCGGCGCAATCACGACGTGGAGCGGCGTCGACACCCTCAACAATCCGGGCAAGGACAAGGTCCGCGCGGAGTGCAATCCGACGCCGAAGAGCGACTGTCAGAGCCTGTACGACGAGGGCCGCAATCACCAGACGCGCACGAACGTCTTGATTGGAGCCACGAGCGTCGTGGGCGTCGCGACCGCGGTGATCGGCCTCTTCTTCACGAATTGGAAGGGCCACGCGTCGGGCGACGCGAGCGCCGAGACCGGTGTCTCGCCGTGGGTCGCCTACGACAGGGGTCCATCTGTAGGAGCCACCGGGAGGTTCTGAGGGCGTGGCGGCACCCAAGCTGATCGACAATCACTACGACGGTCCTCAGAAGATCGACCGGTACGACCTCGTCGCCGAAATCGCGAGCGGCGGGATGGCGACCGTCTTTCTCGGACGCCTCTCGGGCGTCGGCGGGTTCCGTCGATTCGTGGCGATCAAGCGGCTCCATCCGCACCTCGCGAGGGAGCAGGAATTCGTCGAGATGTTCCTCGACGAAGCGCGCTTGGCGGCGGGCATCCATCACCCGAACGTCGTCCCGATCCTCGAGGTCGGCGCGAGCGAGCGTGGCTACTACCTCGTCATGGAGTACGTCGAGGGCGACACCCTCGCGCGGCTCCTCGCGCGCGCGGCGACGTCCGGCAATCGTCTGCCGATTCCGATCGGAACGCGCATCATCGTCGACATGCTCGCCGGGCTTCACGCCGCGCACGAGCTCCGCGACGAGCAGGGCAATCCCACGGAGCTCGTCCACCGCGACGTATCACCGCAAAATATCTTGGTCGGCATCGACGGACAGACGCGCATCACCGATTTCGGTGTCGCGCGGGCGGCCAGCCGGCTCTCGGCCACGCGAGCGGGCCAGCTGAAGGGAAAGATCGCCTATATGGCCCCCGAGCAGGCGATCGGCGATCCGGCGGTCGATCGACGCGCCGACGTGTTCTCGTCGGGCATCGTCCTCTGGGAAGTGCTCGCGGCACGCCGGCTTTTCAAAGCCGAAAACGAAGCGGCGACCTTGGCTCGAGTCATCTCGGAGACCGTGCCGCACATCTGCAAGGTAAATCCTGCGATCGATCCGCAGGTCGGCGAGGTCGTGATGCGCGCGCTCGAGCGCGACCCGGATGCTCGGTACGCCAACTGTCAGGCGTTCGCCGACGATCTCGAGCGCGCATCGCTGGCCGCCGGAACCATCTCGACGGCTCGCGACGTGGCCGCCTACGTCGGCGGCGTCATCGGTCAAGACATCGCGCAGCAGCGCGAAGCGGTCCGCGCGTGGCTCGCCCGGAGCGAGCCGAGCCAGACCATGTCCGAAGGTGTCGAACCGCACGCGACGGTGCCGCCGGGGCTCGCGAGCGTTCCGCGCGCCCGTGGCTCCGAGCAGTCGGGCATGGTGGCGTCGCCGATCGCGACGCTGGACGACGCGGACATCGTAGAGCAACGCTCCAAGGCGCCGCTCATCATCGCGGGCGCCGCGCTCGTCGGATTCGTGGTCGTCGCGCTCCTCGTTCTTCTGATGGGACGCGGCTCGAACACCAAAGCGGCCCCCGAGGCGGCAGGCTCCGGCTCGCCGGCTCAGGCCGCGCCGGTGGCAGCGTCGCCTGCGACGGCGGCGCCCGCCGCGCCGGCGACGACGGGGGTCACGCCCACGGCGGCGCCGCGCCCGGTGGAGCCCGCGTCCGAAGCCGCGAGGGTCTCTTCGTTCCATTCGCGGCCGCGAAGTGCGCCGTCGGCGACCCCGTCGCCGGGCGCGGCGAGCGCGACACACGCGCCCCCGCAAAAACCCGTCGAAGCGCCGTCGGGCGGTAGCGACGTCGACCTCTCGAACCCGTACCGGTAGCCGGAGGGTTCACGCTCTGTTTCCGGGGCCGCCCGGGCCGTCGTTGACGGCTCAGAGCCCAGCTGCTACTCATTCCCCGCGTAGATGCGCCCGTTGTCCAAAATTCCGGAGTGTTTTCCACTGGTTACGCGGTGGATGCGGGCGGGCTTGCCGTGAGCAACACCGACCTCTGCCTCGTCTCGGGTACGGCGAACCTCGCTCTCGGCCAAGAGATTGCGCGCGTCCTCGAGACGGAGCTCGCCAAGTGCAAGTTCTCGCGGTTCAGCGACGGCGAGTCGTTCTTTCAGATCGAAGAGAACGTCCGCGGCCGTCACGTGTTCGTCATTCAACCGACGTGCTCGCCGGTGAACGACACGCTGATGGAGCTCCTCATCATCTGTGATGCGCTACGCCGTGCGTCGGCGGGCATCATTACCGCGGTCCTGCCGTACTACGGCTACGCCCGTCAAGATCGCAAGGTCGCGCCGAGGACGCCGATCACGTCGAAGCTCGTCGCCGACATTCTCGTCGCGGCGGGCGTCAACCGCGTCATCTGTCTCGATCTCCACGCGGGTCAGATCCAGGGGTTCTTCGACATCCCCTTCGATCATCTCTACTCGTTGCCGGTCTTTCTTCAGGACTATCTGAAGCCGAACTTCGACGAAAACGCGGTGTTCATCTCCCCGGACGCGGGCGGCGTCGAGCGGACTCGCGCATATTCGAAGCGGCTCGACGCGGGCCTCGCGATCGTCGACAAGCGCCGCGAGCGCGCGAACGTGAGCGAAGTGATGCATCTCATCGGCGACGTCCGCGGCAAGGACTGCATCATCGTCGACGACATGATCGACACCGCCGGGACGCTCTGCAACGCGGCGACCGCGGTCATGCGCGAGGGCGCGCGCCGCGTCGTGGCCGTTGCGACGCACGGCGTGCTCAGCGGTCCCGCCGTCGAGCGCATCGCGAAATCGCCGCTCGACGAGGTCGTGGTGTCGAACTCGATTCCGCCGAGCGCCGCGGCCAAGGCTTGCCCGAAGATTCGTTATTTGTCGGTGGGCCGCCTTCTCGGCGACGCCATCCGACGTATTCACCAAAATGATTCCGTGAGCTCTCTCTTCGTATGAGAGCGAGCCCGCGGCGGAGACGATAGCCATGCAAACGACCAAGTTGACTGCTCTTCCGAGAAACCAACACGGCAAGGGAGCCGCCAAGCGGCTGCGCGCCGAAGGGCGTATCCCCGCCGTCGCTTACGGCCGTGGCCTCGAGAACACGCCGATCGCGGTGTCGCCGAAGGAGCTCACGACGATCTTGTCGACGGAGTTCGGGCGCAACACCGTCATCGAGCTGAACATCGAAGGCGGCAGGAACCTCACCGTGCTCATCGCCGACTACCAGTGGCACCCGGTGACGCGGTCGCTCCTTCACGCGGATTTCCGCGAGATCAAAGAGAACGAGCCGATCGACGTCGAGGTGCCGTTCGAGACCACGGGCAAGGCCAAGGGCGTGGTCGCCGGCGGCGTGCTCCGCCAGGTATTCCGGAAGCTTCCCATCCGTTGCTTGCCGTCCCAGGTTCCGGCGAAGCTCTCCGCCGACGTGACGGAGCTCGAGCTCGATCATTCGATTCCGGTGAAGGACGTGAAGCTTCCGGAGGGCGTGACGATTCGTCTTCCGCCGGAACAGACCGTCATTGCGGTCGTCACCGAGAAGAAGAAGCCCGACGACGCGGAGCTCGCGGCAGCAGCGCCGGGCGCGCCCGGCGCACCTGCGGCCGGCGCTTCGGTGGCCCCCGCAGCCGGAGCTGCCGCGGCACCCGCAGCGGGCGAGAAGCCCGCGAAGGGTGGAGCTGCCCCCGCGGGTGGCAAGGGCGCCAAGCCCGGGAAGTGATCCTGCTGGTCGGCCTCGGCAACCCCGGGAAGCGGTACGCCGACACCCGGCACAACGTGGGCTTCGCCGTCCTCGACGAAGTGGTTCGTCGAGCGGGCGGCGGTCCCTGGCGCGACAAGTTCTCTGGCCAGTTCGCCGATGTCGAACACAGGGGCCATCGCATCCTGGGCCTGAAACCCGAGACGTTCATGAACGACTCGGGCAGGAGCGTCCGCGCCGGGGCGACCTTCTACAAGGTCGTTCCTGCGGACGTGGTCGTGGTCCACGACGAGCTCGACCTGCCATTCGGCGTCATCCGCCTGAAGCTCGGCGGAGGTGAGGCAGGCCACAACGGGCTGCGTTCGGTGACCGCCGAGCTCGGAACCAAGGACTACGTGCGATTGCGAGTGGGGGTAGGGAAGCCGCCCGCGGGGTTTCGAGGAGGCGGCGCAGAATTCGTGCTACAAGCCTTCGCGCCTGCGGAACGCGCGGAGCTCGACGGCATCGTCGGGCAGGCCGCCAACGCGGTGGAGCTCGTCCTCGATCAAGGTCTCGAACACGCAATGAACGTGACCAATCGTCGAACGGGCTGACTCCTTGCTCCCATCATTTCGGTGGGGGCCTCACGTCCACGAGGAGACATTCATTGGCTGAAACGCAACCTGCGGTCGGCAGCGACCGCGAATACGAAACTATCTTCATTCTCAAACCCGACGTTACCCGGGAGAGCTCCGAGAGCATCTCGACCCGGCTGACCGACGTCGTGGGTCGCGAGGGCGGCAAGCTCACGCGGATCGAAAACTGGGGCCGTCGCCGGCTGGCGTATCCCGTCGGGAAATCCCGTCGCGGCGTGTACGTGTACTTCAAGTACGTCGGTCGCGGAGGCCTGGTGGCCGAGCTCGAGCGCAATCTCAAGTTGCTCGACGATGTCATCAAATACCAGACCGTGAAGATCCGCGACGAAGTGGCGACCGCCGAGCTGGTCGTCGCCGCGGAAGACGTGAAGTTCGAGCACGTCGAAGCCACGCCGGACGCCGACGAGGACGACTCGCGCGCGCGCATCCTCGGCCTCGACGATTCGCATCGGCCCGAGCGGGATCACGATCGTGATCCGCGACGGCGCGACGACGCGGACGAAGTGGGCGACGGTGAAGACGGCCCCGACCTGAATTCCGACGATGAGGAGGACGACGAATGAAACGCGAAACCCCCAGCGAGCGACCCGGCGCCCCCGATTCGGTTCCGCCTCCGCGGCGCGGCCGCCGACGCGGCTGCCCCTTCTGCGGCGGCGAGTCGAGCGGCATCGACTACAAGGACCCTCAATCCTTGAAATACTTCGTCACCGAGCGCGGCAAGGTCGTGCCGCGACGCATCTCCGGCGCCTGCGCGAAGCACCAGCGCGAGCTCACCTTGGCGATCAAGCGCTCGCGCAGCATCGCGCTCCTACCCTTCACGATGAACGAGTAAGACGATGGCCACCATGATTCACGTCGTCCTTCAGTTGGACGTGCAAAACCTGGGCAAGAGCGGCGATCTCGTCCGCGTGCGCCCGGGCTACGCGCGGAACTTCCTGGTTCCGCGTGGGCTCGCCGCGCCGGCCACGGCCGGCAACGTCGCCCGCATCGAAGACCTGCGGCGTCAAGCGTTCGCTCGCGCCGCCAAAGAGCTCGCTCAAGCGCAAGAGACGGCCAAGAGCCTCGGCAATCTGTCGGTGAAGATCCCCCGCGCCGTCGGCGACGAAAACAAGATGTACGGGGCGGTCACGTCCCGCGACATCGAGGAAGCGTTCCGCGCGATTGGCGTCGAAGTCGACCGGAAGAAAGTCCTGCTCGACGAGCCGATCAAGACGCTCGGCCTCCACGAGGTGCCGATCAAGCTGCATCACGACGTCACGACGAAGCTACGCGTCGAAGTCGTCAAAGGTTGAGAGTCACCGACGGAGTGACAATCGCGTGAGCGGCGCGCGAAGCTTGGTTGACAGACCTGGCTTCGTCTGAGAATCTTCATTGATTCGCTAGCACCCCGGTGGGCCCCTGAGCCGCCGGGGTGTCGCGCATTTGGGCCCCTGTTGATAACTCGTGGAATCGAAGTGCATAAGTTCGGGAAGCCCCGAATTTTGCGGATTAGCAATAGGGAATTCTCCACAAAAGGCGGCTGGGTGGACATTGTTTGACAGGGCACAGCGGGGGGATCGAGCGTCACTATTCGATCGGAGGGCCGAGCCATGTTCATGACGGATCGAGCGCGTCGCCAGGAGGTTCCGGAGCTCCGGCCGACGCAAGGTCGCGTGCCGCCCCACGATCTCGACGCCGAAGGGGCGGTGCTGAGCTCGGTGCTCCTCTCTACGGAGGCCTTCGACGCGGTCGCCGATATTCTCCGGCCCGAACATTTCTACTCCGAAGCAAATCGCAGGATCTTCGAGGTCATCGTCGATCTACAGAGTACCGGTAAGCCGGTCGACGTCGTGTCCGTCGCGTCGGTGCTTCGCGATCGCGAACGGCTCCAGCAAATCGGCGGCACGCCGTACCTCGCGCAACTCAGTGACGCGACGCCGGCCGTCGCTCACGTGGAAGCCCACGCCCGCGTCGTTCGCGAGAAGTGGCGGCTCCGGCAGTTGATCTCGACGTGCCAGCGTTTCGCCGCCGAGGGGTACGGCGATTGCGGCGAGGTGCAGAACTTTATCGATCTCGCCGAGCAAGCCGTCTTCGACATCGCGCGCATCCCGGAGACCACCGCGGTGCGGCCGGTTCGTGAAGCGATCCACGGCGCGTTCGACATTCTCGTCGCGGCGTCCAAGCGCGGCGAGGGCATCACCGGTGTCCCCACCGGTTTCGATCGCCTCGACAAGAAGTGCGCCGGTCTTCACAAGGGCGACCTCTACATCGTCGCCGGTCGCCCCGGCATGGGGAAGACGGCGTTCGTGTTGAACATCGCCGTGAACGTCGCGTCGTCGCGGCGCGTGCGAACGACGGACCCGGGCGACCCACTCGGCGCTGGCGACGTCGAACAGCCGGGCTGGGGCGTCGGGTTCTTCTCGCTGGAAATGCCGCGCGAGCAGCTCGCGTCTCGTTTGCTCGGCGTCGAAGCGCGCGTCGACGTGTCGCGCATCCGCAGCGGCAACATCAAGCACGAGGATTGGAACAAGCTCACCGACGCGGCGGCTCGAGTCGGGCGGCTCCCGCTCTGGCTCGACGACACGCCGGCGCTCACCCTGCTCGATCTGCGCGCGAAGATCCGCCGTCTCAAGGCCGAGATCGGACGGAAGATCGGCGACGGCCCTCCCGCTCAAGGGCTCGGGCTCGTGGTCGTCGACTATCTCCAGCTCATGCAAGGGCGTCGCGACGCGGGCAGTCGCGAGCAGGAGATCAGCGAGCTATCGCGGGGATTGAAGCAGCTCGCGAAGGAGATGGAAGTTCCGGTCATCGCGCTGAGCCAGCTCAATCGCTCGGTCGAGACGCGGACCACGAAGGACAAGCGTCCTCAGTTGAGCGATCTCCGCGAGTCCGGAGCGATCGAGCAAGACGCCGACACGATCATCTTCATTTACCGCGACGAGTACTACAACCAAGACAGCACCGAGCGCGGCGTCGCGGAGATCATCATCTCCAAACAGAGAAACGGCCCGACCGGTATCGTGAAGGTCCGCTTCACTCCCGAGTACACGCGCTTCGACAACCTCGCCGGCGAAGGCTACGAATTCGACGAATACGACGACTTCGAAGAGGGCGGCGCGTAGGCAGTCGTCGCTATTCCTTCCTCGTACGTCGATTCCCGAGACGGCGCGCCTTCTCGGGCGCCGTCGGCGCGCACGCCGGAAGGATCCAGCCGCTTCGCGGGTTACCGTTTCGTGCGCGGACGAATCCCGGGTCTCGAGTGTGCCGAAGCGGTGGCGGTGGCCATCGTGGTGGCCGCCCTGCTGTCGCTCCTTCCTCGAGCGTGGCAACTGCCGGGCGGCTTGCTCCTCGCGTGGAGCGGTTTCCTGATCGCGCTGGCGTCGAACGCGCGTCGGCGAAGGCCGCACGAACGGTAGAGCGGGTCGCGTTCGACGGTCGCGTCGAATCGCCGGCGCTGCCGCGCCGCACTCAGCCGGTCGCGTCTGCGACGGTCGGCGAAGGCACCACGGGCGCCGATTCGGCGAGCGTACGTGCGAGCAGCGACACGAGGTCGTCCATGCCCTCGTGAGTCGCGGCGCTCACGAGACGGAGCTCGACGCCCTCGGCCGCGAAGAGCGGTCGCATCGCCTCGTACGACTCGCGCACGTCGGGGAGATCGGCCTTCGTCATCGCGACGATCTCCTGGCGCGCCGCGAGCTCGGGGCTGTAGTGCTCGAGCTCGGCGCGGATGGTTCGGTAGTCGTCGAGGGGCGTGCGATCGGGCTCGCCGTGAAGCGTCACCAGATGCAGGAGCAGTCGCGTGCGCTCCACGTGGCGCAAGAACCGATGACCGAGCCCGACGCCTTCGCTTGCGCCTTCGACCAGGCCGGGGATGTCGGCGATGACGAAGCTCGAGCCCCCCGCTGCGCGCCCCTCGCCGACCACCACGACGCCGAGGTGCGGTTCGAGCGTCGTGAACGGGTAGTCGGCGACCTTCGGGCGCGCGCGGGTGATGGTGCGAACGAGCGTGCTCTTGCCGGCATTCGGAAAGCCGACGAGCCCGACGTCGGCCATGACCTTCAGCTCGAGGCGGAGCCGCTTCTTCTCCCCGGGCCAGCCCGGGTCCGCGCGCCGAGGCGCGCGATCGATCGGCGTCGCGAAGTGCTTGTTGCCGCGTCCGCCGTCGCCGCCCTTCGCGGCGATCACCCGCTCGTGGTGCTTGGTCACCTCGAATAATTTCTCGCGCGACGCGGCGTCGAACACGACCGTCCCGAGTGGAAGGCGGACCACGACGTCGCGTCCGGCGCGCCCGTACATGTCCTTGCCGAGCCCGCCTTGCCCATGCTCCGCCGCGATCAGCCGCTGGTGCGTGAGGTCGTGCAGCGTGCCCATTCCCTCGTCGCCCTCGAAGATGACGTCACCGCCGCGACCGCCATCGCCTCCGGCAGGGCCGCCGAACGGGACGGACTTCTCCCGCCGGAACGCGACGGCGCCGTTGCCGCCGTTGCCCGCTTCGACGATGAGCAAGCACTCGTCCACAAAATGCATGCCGCGTCTCTAGCACGTGCTCCGGGAAATCCCTCGGGCGACGACCGAGAGAACGGTTTGCGGCGCGCCGCCGGTCGGGTAAATCCTCGGTTTCGCATGAACGAAGCGGATCGGCCCCGATCGGAGCGCCCGTCGCGAACGGGGTTCGCCGCGCCGGACCGCATCGCCGTCGTCGTCAACGGCAACGCGCGGAGCGTCACCAGCGAGGTGATCTCGACGCTCGACCAAATCCTCCTCGGGGGCGATCTCTTCGTGTCGCGCCGCCTCGAGGAGGGCCCGGAGCTCGCTCGGACGCTCCTCGCCCGCGGTTACGGGACGGTGCTCACCGGCGGTGGTGACGGCACGTTCACGAGCATCGTCACCGACGTCGTCCGTGAAGCGCAAAAGCTCGGGAAGCCGATCCCGCGCTTCGGCTTCTTGAAGCTCGGGACCGGAAACGCGCTCGCGTGGGTGGTCGGCGCCAGCGGCTCGAAGGGCCGAAGCTTGGCCGTCGACATCCAGCGCTTGCGCGACGACGCCGGCAGTCGCCCGGTGCGCCTCATCGAGGTCGAAGATCGGATCGCGCCGTTCTGTGGCGTCGGCGTCGATGCGGTGGTGCTCCAGGACTACGAGATCGTCAAAAAGCGATTGCTGAAGACGCCGCTTCGCGGCGTGGCGCCGGGAGCGCTCAGCTACGCGGTCTCGGCCGTGACGCGCTCGATCCCGAGTTATTTTTTTCGCCCGGTCCCTCATTGCCGGATCGTGAACGACGGAGCCGACGCGTATCGTGTCGGATACAAGGGAAGCATCGTCGGGCCGCCCATTCCGAAAGGACAGACGATCTACGAGGGGCCGGCGCGCATCGCGGCAGTGTCGACGATTCCTTACTACGGCTTCGGGCTTCGCGCGTTTCCGTACGCCGAAGAGCGGCCCGATCGAATGGCGCTTCGCGTGTCGACGATCAATCCCATCCCGTTCGTGAAGAATTTTCGCGCGATCTGGCGCGGCGAGTACGAAAATCCGTCGACCTTGTTCGACTACCTCGTCGAAGCCGTCAGCTTCGAGCTGGATCCGCCGACGCCGTTTCAGATCGGCGGAGACGCCTGCGGTGAGCGGGCGAGGGTGCAAGCGGTGCTCTCTCCGACGACGATTCGTCTCGTGGATTTCTACGCGCCGCCGAGCGCGGCGTGAGACGCCTCGCGCTTTCGGTGGCCGCGTGCGTGCTCGCCGTAGCCGCGGGCGCTGGCGCCGACGAACCCCAGGTCGACGTGTCGGCATCGTGCGAGCACCGCGCAACCAAAGGGCGCGTGCTCTGCGACGTCGAGATCGAATCCGCTCGGGCGCGTATCGCGTGGGCGGACGTACTCGTCGTTTCGGCGCCGGATTTCGCGCCGCCGCTCCGTTCACGCGTCGGCATCGCCGACGCCCGCTCGCGCACCGATCACCGCGTGCGCATTCCGGTGGCTTTCGTCGCGACCGAGCAAGCGCGCGGTACCGTCACGCTTCGAGGCCGCGCCGTCGTCTGCGAGACGACCGGAGCCTCCGCGTGCGTGCCGGTGTCGCGCACCGCGTCGGTGGAGCTCGCCGTCGGCCCCGACGTGATTCACTAGAGCCCATCTCATGAATGAGATGGGTGCTCTTCGTACCTTGTCTTCGAGGGGCTCTGCCCCTCGCCCCGACCGAGTGAATCGGATCGGGGCCCCACTCCCTGGTTTGGGGCCCCAACCCCAACGGTTTTTTTTGAGAGGGCTGCTGAGCTCGAATTTGGCCGGCCGTCGGCGCCGCTGGTAGACGGAGCAGATGAACCTGCCGGGCCACCTTCGGCTGACCACGCTCGGAGACGTGCTCGGGGCCGTCTATCGAGAGGGCGCGACCGGGGTCGTCGAGCTGGTCGAAGGCGGCGCCAACGCGGGCACGTTGCATCGGATTTTCATCGTCGCGGGGCTCGTCGGGGACGTCGAATCGCCGTACGGCGGAAAACGGCACGAGCGCCTCGAACGGCTGTTCGCGCTCCGGGATGCGCGCATCGCGTTCCGCGTGCGGGCGCGGCCCGGGGCGACGCCGCCGCCGCTCGAACCGCGTGAGTTCTTGCTCGGGAGGCGACGAGCGCGCGACGGCGAGGGCGCCCGTAAAGGCACGACGCGCCGCGACCCGGTGCGGACTCGCGCCCTCGCGACTCTCGGGCTCACGGAGATGGCCGACCGGGCCTCGGTCCAAAACGCGTTCCGCGAGCTCGCGCGCCGGATGCATCCGGATCGCTTTCCGACCGCGAACGCGGCGGAACGCGTCGAGCTGATCCGTCGATTCGCGGAGGTCACCGCGGCGTACCACGCGCTCGTCGCGTGAACACGCTCAGAGCGGCAGGGCTCGTCGCGCGTCGACGAACGGCAAGAGGCGCCCGAGCCGTTCGAGCACGACGTCGGGGCGACACGCTCTCAATTCCTCTTCCGATCCGAATCCGCCGAGCACCGCGGCGGTGACCGCCTGCGCGGCGCGTCCCGCCTGCATGTCCTGAGGTCCGTCGCCCACCATGATCAAGCGCTCCGGCGACAGCCCGAAGCGCCCGGCGATGTGCAAGATTGGAAGCGGGTGCGGCTTGTGCTCCGGCAGATCGCCGCCGCCGACCACGACGCCGAAGTAACGAGCGAGCCCGAGCTCGGCGAGCACCCGATCGGCGACGAGGCGCGGCTTGTTCGTGCACACCGCGAGCGAAAGCGGCGCGAGGGCGTCGAGCACGTCGAGGACGTCCGGCATCAGCGTGGTCCGTTCGGCGGGGTGCTCGGCGTAGTACTCGACGTACGTCGCCTGGAGCGCCGCTATCTCCGGATCCCCGGGTTTCAATCGCGCCGCTCCGGCGAGGAGCGCGCGGGCGCCGTCGCCGACGAACCGCGAGATCTCTTCCGGCGTGCGCTGCGGCAGTCCGTGACGCTCGAGCGCGACGTTCGCCGCGTGCACGATGTCGGCGCGCGAATCGACGAGCGTGCCGTCGAGATCGAACACCACGCCGAGCTCTCCGGACTTGGGCGTCGCCACAGCGAAGGCCCGCGCTATCCGGCGTCGCCGCGCCAGATGGCGTGACCGACGAAGAACGGACCCATCTGATTGATGAACTCCGACGTTTGCCGCGTCTTCCGCATCGCTTGTACGACGTGCGAGAGCGGATAGAGGTCCTTGCCGATGAGACCGATGACGAACTCGTTGTCGTTCGCGTCGAGCCCGTGGCACGCGAGCCGAATGTCGTGTGCGAGATCCGCCTCGCCGTACGAGCGACCGATCTCGGCGTGCTCGCGCAAGATGCCGCCACGTTCGCGCCCCTCGAGTCGTTCGAACGCGCCACTTCGTCGGAGCGGGTACCAGACCGCCCAAGGCCATTTCGTCGAGAGCGCGGTCTCCTTCGGACGCCGGAGAAGCCAGTACTCGAGGTCGGGCTCGTACCCCGACGAGTACGTGCGTCCGAGCATCGTGAACTCCGGGCGGAGACGAAGGCCGAGCGCCGTGGGATCGTCGAACGCCGGGCGGAGCTTCGAGACGAAGTCGGTCGGATCTTCGGAGAAGCTCAGGACGCCGAAGCCGTAGGGGTTATTGACGTCCTCGTAGACCACCCCGGACACCCGGTGTGCGGCGAGCGCCTCACCGAGGCGCTTCCCGATCGCCGAAGGAGCCGTCTTTTCGGCGGTCTCGAACACCAGCAGCTGCATGTAGAGCCGGCGGTCAGTCGTCTGCGGAACGCCGTCGCGCGGCGCGCCGCGCTCACGCAAATCGAGCGCTCGAGAACCTTCGTGGGGCGTTTCGCTCATGAACCCTTGTCGGCGAAACCCTACGTGTCACGGCCGGGTTCGGCAACCGATTCTTCGAGGCGCGCTCGAAGCAAAGCGCCCGCACCTTGTTCGCGCGTCCGCGTCTCCGCGATGGCTGCTCAGCCGGCCTTGACGTCGTCTTCGAGCACTTCGATGTCGTCGTCTTCGTCACCGAAGAAGGACGACGCCGACTTCTGGATGGAAGGGCCCGTGTCTTTGGCGGGCGCGGTCTCTCCAGGCCCCTTCATCTTCATCTTGGAAGCGTCCTTCAGCGGGGCCATTTCCTTCGCCTTGCCGAGCACCGATTTCACCGAGGTCGCCTCGTGAGCGGCGGCGGGAGCGGGCATCGCGATGGCCGGCTTCACCGGGTCGGGAGTGGGAACGGGCACGGCGACCGACGTGATGGGCGGCGCTTCCTTCGCGACGGGGTTCGACTTCGCGTCGGCGAGGTAGCCGTGTCGCTGGGCGATCTTCGGTTGAATGACCGCGTCCCAGAGGTGCGGGAGCGGAACGTACTGAACCAACGAGCGCGGCGGCGTGGTGCCGAGCAAGTCCACCTCGGTGAACGAGCTGCCCTTCTCGGCGTTCTGCAGGGCGCATTGGATCAAACGGCCGAGCTCGGTCTTCGGCAGGCGGTTCGACAGCTCTTCGACGGTGACGCCTTCGACGACGTCGCGATGCGTGATGAGCTTGTCCTCGAGTGCTCGCTCGAGCATGAACGCGATGTGATTGCGAGCCGAGTCGGCTTGCGTCTTGTTCGAGGACGAAGACTTCCAGAACTCCCCTTCGGTCAAGAACACCCAGATCTTCTGCGGGTCGAGATAGCGCACGCGATCGTCGGCGTGAAAGAGCGCGACCACCGATTCGGCGTCCGTCTCACCTTCGTCGAGCGCGATCTGCAGATCGGTCGTCGCGTCTTCCCATTCCTTCTTCAACGCGATCTTCTGCTTCAAGCCCGTCGTGAGCACGAGGATCGTCGCGCGGAGGCTCGGTTGATACTCGAGCCCCTTCATGATCGCCTTCGCCGGGAAGTGCCGGATGAAGTCCTGTGCGGTGCGCCTGCCGCTCACGAAGCTGTGTTCGATCGCATGCGCGAGGAACCGCTGATGCCCGTCCTTCAGAGACGAGACGAAGTTGGGGTCACCGGTGTGATGGTGAGGGCCGGGGGACTCGGTGTGTTCGGTGGTCATGCCTTCTTCTCCGCGGAGTTCGCGCAAAAATATCCTGAGCGAAGATCAGATTACCCGATCCCGCGCGCCCGGGGGCGCCTCACACGCCCGCTGTTCACGAAGTGAAATGTCGTTTTGTGGGCGGACGTCCGCGTATGGGTGGCCTTCTCGTACCGAGCCGAAACTCGCACTGCGGAGCCACGTTTCGCGACGTCGATCCAGCCCGGCGGCAACCGCGTCGGGTCGTCATGCTAGGCTCCGCGCGCCCCGACCCCATGGCACTCTCCACTCCACCTCCCGCCGACCCGTCGCGCGCCTTCGGAGCCGTCCGGCCCAACGGAACGAGCGCGCTCGCGCACCCGCTTCCCGCCGGAATGCGTGACTTGGTGCCCGGCGAAGCCCGTCGTTTGCTGACGCTAACGCGCACGATCCTCGAGAGCTTCGAGCTCTTCGGATACGAGGCAGTCAGCGTGCCTCCGTTCGAATACGCGCAGGTGCTCGAAGAAGACATGGGCCCGCTCGATGCCGGCCAGGTGCTTCGTTTCGTCGAACCCGAGACCGGCGAAGTCGTTGCACTCCGACCAGACATGACGCCGCAAGTGGCGCGTCTCGTCGCGACCCGTCTCGGGGACGCGCCGCTACCGGCGCGACTTTGTTACGAAGGTGCCGTCGTTCGTCGCCGCGCCGAACGCGCGCGCCGCGATCGACAAATCCACCAGGCAGGATTCGAGCTGGTCGGCCTCGGGAGCCCGGCTGGAGACCTCGAGGTGCTCACGGTTGCTGCCTCGGCTGTCCGCGCGGCCGGGCTCGATCGATTCACGTTGGATCTGGGGCACGCGGGCATCGCTAGTTCGCTGGTCGCCGGCGCGGAGCCCGCGGTGCGTGCGCGGATCCTCGAGGCGCTGGCCGCGAAGGACGTCGACGAAACCGAGCGACGCGCGCGCGCCTCGGGGATCGCCGGCGCCGAACTGGCGGCCCTCGTCGCGCTGCCGAGCCTGTGCGGCGGGCGGGAAGTGTTCGACCGAGCGGCAAAGGTGTTCGCCGGGACGGCCGCGGAGGGCCCCACCGCCGAGCTCTTCACCTTGTGCGATCAAGCCATTTCGCGGGGCCTTTCCCCGAGCGTGCTCATCGACCTCGGCGAGACGTGGAACTTCGCCTACTACACCGGCGTGATGTTCCAGGTCCTCGCGGATGGCCCCGGCGAAGCCGTCGGTTCCGGCGGTCGATATGACCGACTCTTCGATCGATTCGGCGCGCCGCGCCCAGCGGCTGGGTTCGCCATCGACCTCGGGAACCTCGGGTGGGCGCTCGAGCGCGCCGGAGGCACCTCCGCCCGGCCGTCGCGGGTCCTCGTCGTTCGCGCGGGGGCGGACACCGCCTCGATCGACGAGTTCCTGTCCGAGCTTCGGCGTCAGGGCGTTCCCGCGGCCGAGGGGCCCGAGACGGGCGCAGTGGATTACGCGCGGACGTGGCGCTACACGCATCGCGTCGAGCTCTCCCGAGACGCGCTCGT